>Ga0182742_1001506_pt1 | contig 29531 bp, 24 predicted proteins | sample eDN5th37CBELigMG_FD_128880 | JGI IMG/M metagenome (GOLD analysis project Ga0182742, IMG submission 128880) | Enriched Miracle-Growth compost microbial communities from Emeryville, California, USA - eDNA 5th pass 37_C BE-Lig MG (version 2)... ... | reverse complement strand
ATGGCCTCGACGGCATTGTTGACGGCCTGGTCGGTCTTCACGCCGACAAGGTTCCGGATGAAGGCAAGCATGGCGATCTCCCTTTCAGGTTGTTCTGACTAGCCCGCCATGGCGCCGGCGTTGAGCAACGCCACCGCGAGCTGCACGCCCACCAGCAGCCAGGCGGCGGCAAGATTGCCGGCCTCGATCATGCCGCGCAGGCCACGGATCAGCAGCGTGGCGACAACAAAGGTCAGCAACTGCAGGATCAGCGCCACCAAGCCCCAGATGAGGATATCGAGCGAGAAGCGGCTGGTCGCCAGCGTGGCCGCCAGCGGGATGGCCAGCGCCACCATACTGCCCGCCAGCACGATGCCGGCCGCAGTGTTGCCCGCGCGGATCAGCTGCATCTCATGAAACGGGGTGATGGCCATGTACACCGCCATACCCACGATCAGCAGCGCCAATGTCAGCGCGAACTGCACGACGAGAACGGGCAGGCCTTCCTGCAGGGTGCCGAGGATCACGTCCATGGTTGTCGCTTCATCCTTCGCTGCAGCGGTTCAGGCCAGTGACAGGGAGGCTGGGTTGATGTCCAGCCCGGCGCGGATCTCGACCCAGGCCTGACCACCATCCTCGACGGCGGCGACCAGGATGTATTCTGTCTGGGGCGCGGGCATGGGCAAGCCCGTGGGTGCGGCATAGAGCATGGTCTGGCTGGTAACGGTTCGGCGGCCCGAAGCTGAATCGACCTCCTCGACCAGTTGCCGCGGCTGGACGCGCGACCGGCCGGGTGACCAGACACGGGCATAGAGCTTGCCATCCTTGGTCTGGAACTCCGGCCAGCCAATCATGCCTTCCTGCGGGTCCAGCCAAGCGCCCCACTCCGCTTCGTCTGCCGGCGTGACCTCGTCCAGCAGCGCGAAGTAGCGGCATTCGTCCGGCTCGTTGTTCTCGCCGAGGTGGAGTTGCAGCATCGCCCTGTCGCCCGGCAGATACAGGCGCACCAGTCCGCCCGGGGCGTCATCACCGATGCGGCCGACCTCCTCCACGCTGGTCGTCTCGCCGGCTCCTGGGGGGCTGGAAAGATGGGTAGACCCCGCTGCCAGCAGGAAAGGTGTCGGGTCCAGCGTCAGCGTCATGCCGACCCGAAACCGGGAAGGAGCATAGTCCTTGCCGGAGACCTTGTGGCGCAGCATGTTCGCCGCGCTGGCCAGAGTGCCACCTGTTCCCATCCCCCCTGCTCCATCCGCTCGGCCTGATGTGGCGCGCGCGCCGCTGCGGCGGCGCCAGGCCAGTACCCCCAGCAGGCCGCCGCCCAGCAACACCACGCCGGCCACCGAGGCCGGAAAGCCACTGCCGCCTTGTTCCGTCGGAGCGAGGCTGGGCGTGCGCCGGTCCGGCAGCCCGGCGCCCTCGCTCCCTGTGGCGACCTCGGCCGGCACGTCAGGGGGCAGGTAATTCGGGTCGCGGGGCTGGTCGCCGTTCTCGGCGATCCGACGGTCAAGGTCATCGAGACGGGCACGCACCTCGGCGTCGTTCTGGGCTCGGCGCTCGGCCTCCTGCCGCCATTCCCGGTAACCCGGGTCATCCTGGTGGTTCCGAAAGAAGTCGGAATGGCCAGGGCGGTTCAGCGTGCTGAACAGAAACCACAGGAAGGCGGCGTCCCAGATGCCGAAAGAACGAGGGCCACTCAGCACGGACCCGGGAATGGACCAGCCGCGGTCACGGTACCAGCCGCCGTAGTTCGCCCCTGGCGCCGTACGGTACCCTCCGGCGTAGCCACCACCTGGGAAACCAAAGTCACCACTGGTGCCTCTTGGTGGAGCTGGAGCCGGGGCTGGGCGTGCCGCCCGTTCGGCAGCGGCCTGGCTTTCCCGCATCCGCCGCAGCGCGTCCGCGGCCTGGGACCGGTTGTAGCTGCGGTCACCCGCTGAGGCTCCGCCGCCGTAGGGGGTGGCCGCCCCGCCGGATCGCGGCAGCGCGTAGCCCCCGGAGGACGGCGTGCGGGGCCGGGAGTAACTGCCGGAGCCGCCGACGGACGGTGTGCGGACGGAGCCGCCAGGGCGCGAATAGCCGCCGCTGGAACGGGGTCGCGCCTCCGCCGGGGCGCTGAAGCCGGCAACGCCAGCTGACAAAACCGCGGCTGACAGAGCCATTGTCACGGGCAGTGACGGCGCTGTCTCCGGTGCCTGCAGCAACAGCAGGCCCAGCAGGCTGACCGGCAGGCGTGCCCTCATCGCGACGTGGTCCTATCAATCTGCAGGCTGCTGACAAGCAGGCCGGCTCATCGGCGGTCCAACCTTAATCTTCCGGCGGAATGGCCTTCTTCACATCCGCATCTATTCCTGAGATGGCATTGCGCATTGCTGTCATGAGGCGGGCCGCTTCCAATGCGCTGAGAACCAGGAAAGGGGCCTCTCTTTCGTCCTTCATTTCGATAACCACGAAGCCGTCGCGGTTCGCAAAAGCCCTAAGCTCCCCGTAAAATGGATCATCATGCGGATGCACAATCTCGGCCATGGCAACCTCCTCGAAGCCAAACGCCTGCGGCAAGTCGCAGTTTTCTTGGCTCTAATACCGGCGAGCTTATGTTCTGATCCACCTGCCACCGCTTAAAGGCGGCAGCGGGGGGGCCTTGGGTCGAGCCGCTGCCCACATAAAGGGTCAGTAATTCGGCTCGTAGGTATAAAACCATGCTTGCGCATTTAAGCAATTACAGGCGGCTGCGCACGCTAACGCCGGGGGTCTAGTGTGATGTGGGGGAGCAAATAGCGAAACGCCACAGTGCCACATGGGCGGCCTGCCGCCCTACCCCTGGCAGCGGCACTGTGGCTGCGGCAGGGCGTGCAGGTAGTTTCCCCAGCCGTCCAGTCTCAGCCCTGCCGCCAGCCGAGCACCGGTGCCTTCCTGACCCGGCCGGCGGCCCCCTCGAACGAGCGGGACTTGCCTTCCCAGACGAGGTCAATGAGGTCGCGGTTTGCCATCACCCAGGCCGAGACCGCGTCAAACTCCTTCTGCGGCAGGCCGCCGCTGGCCTGCATGATCAGCGGCTCCAGCATCAGCACGGTCAGGCGCTCCACCTCAAACCGCGCGCCGGGCGTCACGCCGATGACCGGCGGCGCGTCGCCCTGCCCGCGCAGCAGCCAGATCACTCCCGGCAAGCCCGTCAGGTGCGGCCCCAGGCTGATGGGACCGGAGGAGCGTTGGGACGTCTCCGCAACCTCATGCGCGGGGTGCGGTCCGCGCGCCCGCTGCGACGGGTGCCGACCCCGCGTTGCGCTGGCTGGACTTCGCTTTGCGCCTAGCCACGGCGGCAGCGGGTTCACCCGGCGGGTTGGACGCCGGATCCGGCAGCGGCGCCGCCGCCACCTTCCCGGGAGCAGCAAATCCGACGGTGACGCCGGCCTCATCAGCCACCAACGAAATCGAGTAGGCGGCAGCGGAAACCGGCAACGCCATCTGGCAGAAGGCTGGACGATACCAGACGGCACGCGGGGCGGATTGCAGGTGGCGGCTGTCGGCCGCCATCCGCGCAACAAGAGAATTCATGCCGGGAAAGTCCAAGCCTGTGCGGGCTGATGGTTCGCGGGCGCCTTAGCGGCACACGACGCCAGAGCCGTAAAGCAGGCCTCAAGATGACCGGAAAAGCCATATAGCTCAGACAACGCCGGCATCAGCCATGAGGAACAGGTGATGACTGCGCCGGGATTGTCATGGCCGAGGCCAAGATTGCCGGAACCAGAATCGAGGGCGGCCTCAGGGTCGCGCCACGCGCAGGCGCCAAAGCGAGGTCGTCTCGCGAAGTCGTGCGGCATGCAGCGGGTCGTTCGTGTCGAAGACTTTGCCATGTCGCGGCCGGGTATCGAGCCGCTCGATGACCGCCAGCCCAGCGTTCTCGATCATGCCCAACAGTTCGTCGCGGCTGCGCAGGCCAAGATGTTCCGCAAGGTCGGAAAGGATCAGCCAGCCTTCTCCGCCCGGCAACAGGTGCGCCGCCAAGCCGTCCAGGAAGCCGCGCAGCATGCGGCTGTCTGGATCATACACCGCCTGCTCCAGTGTCGAGGACGCCTTGCCCGGCAGCCAGGGCGGATTGCATACCGCCAGGGCGGCGCGCCCCGGCGGGAACAGGTCGGCCTCTTGTACCGTCACCTGTCCGGACAGGCCCAACCGCTCCACATTCGCGCGTGCACACGCCAGGGCGCGCGGCGATAGATCGGAGGCGAGGATGACCGGTACGCCGCGTCGGGCCAGCACGGCTGCCAACACGCCGGTGCCGGTGCCGATGTCGAAGGCAATCCCGCCCCCTGGCAATGGCGCACGCATGACCAGGTCAAGGTACTCGCCGCGGATCGGCGAGAACACGCCAAAGTCTGGGTGGATCGTCGCCCCTCCCAGCGCTGCGATCGGCACGCCCTTGCGATGCCATTCATAGGCACCCACCATGCCCTGCAACTCGCGCAGCGCTACCACGGCGTCGCCCACGGGTTGGCCGAGCGCGTGGTGCAAGGCCGCGCGCACATCCGGGGCGCGCCGCAAGGAAATCGCCTGGGCAGCGTCGAGCGGGATCAGCACCATGCCCAGAATGCGCGCGCGATGCGCCTGGCCTTGCCGATAGCGGTAGAAGCGCTCGCGCATCGGCATGTCGTCGGGCAGGCGGCTGCGTGCCGCACGCTTGTCGAGGCGACGCGCCAGCGCCTGGAGCAGGTGCCGGGCATTCTGGAAGTCGCCGCGCCACAGCAGCCCGACGCCCTCGCAGGCCAGACGGAAGGCATCGTCGGCGCGCACCGTGTCATCGACGGCTTCGACGCGGCGGGGAGGGAGGGCGCCGGACCCAGACAGCCAGGCTGCGTCATGGGTGGTGGTGCCTTCGGTCCATTCCAGGTGGGGCACACTCATGGGCACTGCGGCGCGTTCACGGTGCACAACGAGACAAACGGGGACATGAGCGGCATCTCTCCCAGGGGAAGCCGTATCTAACGCGATCCGCCCGGCGTCACAGCAGCTCGCGGTCCTGAACCGGGGAAGTTTCACCCGCGACGGGACACCACGTATGGTTCGGTGCGCCCGCTTCCTACTCTGTCCACCCGGCGGGTGCTGGAACCAAGCCTATTTCAACCGCTTGGCTCGGCCCTAGGCACGCTAACGCCGGGTTAGTGTGCGCGCTGAAGGGCCTTCGACCAGATGTCATAAATCAGGAGGTGGCGCACCGGAATGAAAGCAGGCGGCCGCTTGCTTTTTATGGCCGCGGTATCTGTCCGGCGCCGCTGTTGGCCGCGCCCAGACCGCTTGCAGAGCACTTGGCGATTCTGTCCGCTAATCCTGTTACGGCCAGAATGGCGAGAGCGGCCCGGCGGGAGTGGCGGCGAGGGGCCGGCTTTGGCCGAAAGCAGCCAGGCCGCTCTCAGGTAGGAGATGCAGAAAAGCGGACTTTGGATGGCCCACCTACGCCAGCAGTTGGCCACTGGTAGTACGGCTCAGGGTGAAACATCTCCGACACAAGATGGCGTCGGGATACCTTGATCTGACACACGCCTGCGCATGTAGGCCTGGGGGCTGCACCCCATTTCGGTGCGGAACGCATAGACGAACGCCGATGTCGAGCCATAGCCGAGTTCCATCGCTGCCTGCGTCACGCCCAGGCCGCCGCCCAGCAGTTCGATGGCCTTGAACAGCCGCAGGCGCCGCCGCCAGGAGCGCAGGCTCATGCCCAGTTCCGCCTCGAAGCGCCGAGCCAGGGTCCGCCCCGACATCCCGAGCTCCTGGCCCCACTCCTCCGGACCACGCGGGGCCGCCGGGTCGGCGTAGAGCGCCTCACACATCACGGCCAAGGAGCCACCACGCGGCCAGGGAAGCGCGCCCGGAAGCGATTTGGCGCGCCGGAGTTGATCCAAGATCAGGTCAGTCACGCGCCCGACATAACCATCAGCGTTGTCCTCGCCCTCGATCGCGGCAGCCTCGACGATCAGGGCCTGAAGCAATGGCGAGACACTGAAGACCGTGGGGCTCTGGGGCAGACCAGCACCGGCCTCCTCGGCGATCCACAGACTGCGGAACTCTGCGCCGAGCAGAGATCCGACCCGGTGCACCAAGCCGGTCGGCAGCCACACCGCCTGCTCCGGTGAGATGGCGAAGGAGCGCCCTTTGACGGCCACGGTCAGCACACCGGAGATGGCATAAGCCACCTGGTTCCAGCGGTGCGCGTGCTCGGGAAAGTAGTGGCGAGCTGGGATGGACTGCGCACGCACCGTCATCGGCTTCGGTGAGGCCAAGCCGGGTGGCGCCGCAATCGTCTCCCAGATCATGTCGAAGCCTCCAGATTGTCCGATGTTCTATATAGATTGGCATTTCATCGAAAGATGGCCAGCCGCCGCCGCGCTAGTCTGCGCTGAGGAGGGCGCCGATGAACCGCAGCCCCTGTCAAACCTGCCTTGACCTTCATACGGGATCCCCGCCATGGCCCACCTCGACCGCCGCGGCCTGCCACTTTCGGCCACCTCCGACTGTGCTGCCGAGTGCTACCGCGCGGGCGTCGACCTCCTGCTCTCGGCCTGGCCGGGCGCTGCCGAGGCCCTGGAGGAGGCTATCTTGGCCGATCCGGACTTTGCCCTGGCCTATGCGGCGCGCGCGCGTCTGCACGCTATGCGCGTGGAACCCATAAAGGCCAAAGCACGGATCTCCGCCGCGGCGGAGATCGTGGCCCGGCGCGGCGACGAGCGTGAACGCAGCCATGTCGAGGTCCTCTCCCTGGCGATCCACGGCCAACCCGCCAAGGCGCTGGAGCGGGCGCTTGCGCATGCTGACAACTGGCCGCGCGACGTCCTGATCCTCTCGCTGCCACTGGGCGCCTTCGGGCTCTTCGCCTTCTCCGGCATGGCGAACCACGACCAGGCACGGGTGGACCTGTGCGAGTGCCACGCCCGGCACTACGCGGCCGATGACTGGTGGTTCCTCACCTACCGGGGCTGGTCGCACGCGGAGAACGGCAATGTGGCCTACGGCCGCGACCTCACCCAGCGCGGCTTCGACCTCCGCCCGCGGAATGCCAACGCGGCGCACGCCCTGTCGCACGCGATGTACGAGGGCGGCGCCAACGATGAGGCCGACCGGCTGATCCAGGCTTGGCTGCCAAGCTACGACCGCTCCGGCACCCTGCATGGCCACATCGCTTGGCACGCAGCCCTGGCGGCCCTGGAGCACGGGGACACGGAGCGGGCCCTCGCCATCTACGGCGAGCACGTCCAGCCTTCCGTGTCGAACGGCAACGCCGTGAACGTCGTCAGCGACACCGCCTCCTTCCTATGGCGTCTGCAAGCCTACGGCCATCAGGTGCCGGAGGGACTGTGGCAGGCGGCCGCGGCCTACTCGGCTCCCTACTTCCGCAACGCAGGCTTTGCCTTCGCGGACGTCCACATGGCGCTGCTGGCGGCGGCGACGGGGGACAAGGAAGGGCTGGAGCGGCGCGTGTCCGCGTTGATGGGGATGATCGAGGCCGGGACCCTTGCTGCCGGGCCGGTGGTCCCGGCCGTCTGCCGCGCAGCACTCGCCTTTTCCGAGGAAAACTACGCCGCTTGCGCGCGCATCCTGGAGCCCCTTGCGGCCGATGTCGTGCGCATCGGCGGCAGCGGTGCGCAGCGCGAGATCGTGGAGGACATGCTCATTCTCGCCCTGATGCGCAGCGGCGAAGCCACCAAGGCGCACACCATCCTGGACCGCCGTCTCCACCGCCGCCCGTCGCCGCGGGACAAGGCTTGGCACGGCCTGCTGGCGGCTTGAGGAACACCATGTCGCACGCCAGCATCACGATCGGGTCCGTGCCCGCCGATCTCTACCGCCACGAGAAGGGCAACGTCCTGCGACTAGCCGTCGTGCAGGCGCTGGCCGGGGCAAACTCCACCGTCGTCTACGCGACCGGCGCGATCGTCGGCAACATGCTGGCGCCCGACAAGGCGCTGGCCACCCTGCCCATCTCGATCTTCGTGGTGGGCATGGCGGCCTGCACCTTGCCTGCGGGCGCCATTGCCCAGCGCCACGGCCGCCGCGCTGCCTTCCTGACGGGAGCCGGCTGCGGGGTGCTGGTGGGTCTCCTCTCGGCACTCGCGATCGTACTGGGCTCCTTCTGGCTGTTCTGCCTGGCCACCTTCTTCGGCGGGGCCTATGCGGCCGTCGTCCTCTCCTTCCGCTTCGCGGCTGCCGACTGCGCCCCACCGGAGCGGCGCCCACGCGCGCTGTCCGCCGTCATGGCGGGCGGGGTCTTCGCCGGGGTCATCGGCCCGCAGCTTGTCACCCACACCATGGATCTGTGGCTGCCCCACGTCTTCGCCGCCACCTTCCTGGCGCAGGCCGCCGTGGCCGCGGTGTCCGCCCTCATCCTGCTCGGCGTCCGGCTGCCCAGGCCCGCGGCGGCGAAGGGCGCTGTCCGTGGCCGCCCGCTCAGGGTCATCGCGCGCCAGCCACGCTTCATCACCGCCGTGATCTGCGGTGTCGTCTCCTACCTGCTCATGAACTTCCTCATGACGGCCGCGCCGCTTGCCATGCACCTGTGTGGGCTGTCGCAGGAAGCGTCCAACCTCGGGCTGCAATGGCACGTCATCGCGATGTACGGCCCAAGCTTCTTCACTGGGCGGCTGATCACGCGCTTCGGGGCACCCAAGGTGGTGATGACCGGGCTGGCCCTGATTGCCGCCTCCGCCACGGTCGGGCTGACCGGCGTGGATGTGGCGCATTTCTGGCTGACCCTCATCCTGCTCGGCCTCGGCTGGAACTTCGGCTTCGTCGGCGCCTCGGCCCTGGTGCTGGAATGCCACCGGCCCGAGGAGAAGGCGCGGGTGCAGTCCTTCAACGACTTCGCCGTGTTCGGGACCATGGCCTTTGGGTCCTTCCTGTCCGGCAGCCTGCTGACGACCTATGGCTGGAACACCGTGCTCTGGCTGTCCTTCGCCCCACTCATGACCGCCGTCGCCGCCTTGACCTTCACTCCGGCATCCCGCCCCAGCCGGACCGCCGGGTAAAGCCAGTGCTCACTAGCACTACTTTGGCGGGCGGCGTTTAGGCGGCGGCGGTATGATCCATTGTCGGCAGTGCGGACATCGTCCTGGCGACGATACCTGGTTCATCTGCAGCAGGTGCGCGGTGATGGCGTGACGCACGGCGGGCAGGCTCGGCTTTGGTGGCGGACCGCCGAGCCTTTTGCCCCCGCTTCGCCGCTACACTGCGGCGCTGGTGCTGCAGGAAGGCATAGGCGAGCATCGTCATGAGCGCGTGTCGGTGCAGGCCTGTCCAGGAGCGGCCCTCGAAGTGATCGAGGCCAAGTTCTTCCTTCATCTGCTGGTGCGCCTGTTCGCACACCCAGCGTGCCTTGATGGCGGCGGCGAGGGTGCGTTGGCTCGCATTGGCAGGCAGGTTGGATAGGTAGTACTTCCGTTCGCCTGATGCGCGGTACTCGCCGATCACCCAAGCCTCCTCACCAGGCATGTGCTGGCCGCCGCCGTCCCGGATCCGCCGTGGCGGCCCATCTGCCACCCGGATGCGCTGAGCGGCGAAACGCGCGCTCAGCCTGCCCTTGCTGCCGCGGCGCCAGCTGACCTGCCGCCAACTGGCGCCGCGGAGTATCGTTTCAGCCGCGCATCATAGGGCGGGCGAGCACCACGGCTGCGATCTGACCGTGCCAGGGCTGCATCCAGCACCGGACGGAAGACCTCGAAGTCGACCACGTCTGCAAGCCGGTCCAGTGGGTCGGCTGCGGCGGAAAGGGCGGCATACCGCTCATCGACGTCGAAGAAGCCAGTTTGCCCCGCCATTGCCAACGCCCCGTTGACCAGAGCCAGTGCATCAGCTCGGCGCGTCAGCCGCGAGGTATTTCGAAGTGTCCGAGTGTCGTGAGTTAGCCTGCGGCCGCCCGGCGCCGCGCGCGGCGGCTGGCCAGCAGCCCGTGCTCCGGCGCCGCAATCAGCGCGCAGGCGAAGATCAGCGACAGCACCACGACGATGGCGCCCGCCGGTGAAATGTTGAGGTGATAGCTCAGCAGGATGCCCGCCAGATTGCTGAAGGCCGCCGAGGTCACGGCGATGGCCTGCATCGGCCCGAAGCGGTTGGACAGCAGGTAGCCGATGCAGCCCGGGGTGATCAGCAGCGCCACCACCAGGATCACGCCCACCGCTTGCACGCCGGCCACGATGGCGGCCGAGAGGAGCGTCAGGAAGAGGTAGCGCAGCACCGCGATGTTCAGGCCGATGCCGCGGGCATGGGTGGGGTCGAAGCAGAAGAGCTTCAGATCCCGCCCCTTCACCAGCAGCACGGCCAGCGTGGCGCCGCCGACAACGAGGGTCTGCCAGAAATCCTCCGGCTCGATGCCAAGGATGTTGCCGAACAGGATATGGGTGATGTGCGCTTCCGTGGTCAGAAAGGCGAGCATGACAATGCCGGCGGCGAACATGCCGGTGAAGACCACGCCCAGTGCCGCGTCCTCCTTCACCCGGCTATGGCTCTGCACGAAGCCGGCCCCAAGCGCGCAGGCCATGCCGGCGGCGAAGGCGCCCATGGCGATGGGCAGGCCCAGCGCCGAGGCGATGACCACGCCCGGCAGCACGGCATGGGAAATGGCGTCTCCCAGCAGCGACCAACCCTTCAGTATGATGTAGCATGAGAGCAGGGCGCAGGCGGTGGCCACCAGTGTGCCGACCCCCATGGCTTCCAGCATGAAGGGATGCTGGAAGGGGGCAAGAAAGGCCTGCATCATGCTGCGGACTCCGCCGACCGCACGGCTTGCCGTCGCGCCCTTCTGCCGGCCAGCAATCCGTGCTGGGGCGCGAAGATCAGCACCAGGGTGAAGACCAAGGCCTGCAGGCAAACGATGACGCCACCCGTCGAGCCATCGATGAAGTAGCTGACATAGGCGCCCGTGAAGGCCGTGGCGGCGCCCAGCGCCGTGGCGCCGGCCAGCATGCGCCCGAAGCGGTCGGTCAGCAGGTAAGCGGTGGCCCCGGGCGCCACCAGCATGGCAATGACCAGCACCGCTCCCACGGCGACCATGGCCGCCACGGCGACAGCGGCGACGCAGCCCAGCAGCAGCGTCTGCAGCAGGCGCGTATCAAGGCCGATGGCCCGTGCATGCGTTGCGTCGAAGGCCCAGAGCACCAAGTCGCGCCCGCGCAGGACCATGACCGCCAGCACGCCGGCGGAGACGATGAGCATCTGCGTCGTGTCCTCCGGCGCGATGCCCAGCACATTGCCGAAGATGATGGTCTGCAGCCGGATGTTGCTCGGGAAGAGGGTCAGCAGCACCAGTCCCGCGCCGAAGAAGGCGGTGAAGACGATGCCGATGGCGGCATCCTCTCGGATGCGGCTATTGCGCCGGATGAAGCCCATGAACCAGGCCGCCAGCATGCCGGAGGCGAAGGCACCCAGGGCGAAGGGCAGGCCCAGGATCCAGGCCAGTACCACACCCGGCACCACGGCATGGGCCAGGGCATCCCCCAGCAGCGACCAGCCCTTCAGCGCGACGAAGCAGGAGAGAAGCCCGCAGATGCCGCCGATGAGGGTGCTGACCAGCATGGCATTGCGCATGTACTGGTATTCGAAGGGAACCAGCAGCATTTCGGTCATGGCCGCACCGCCATCTCGCCGGGTGCGAGCCGGCCGAGGATGCGGCCATCGGCCGCGACCACCATGGTCTGGCCGTCCGAACTGGTGACGAGGCTGACGGCCTGCGCTTCCGGCACCGCACCGGCATGCTGCCGCGCCGAGGTGCCGAAGGCCCGTGCGAGCTGCACGGGCGTGAAGACCTCGGCCATCGGCCCCGCCGCCAGGACGGTTCCCTTCACCAGCACCACCTGATCGCAGAAGGCCGGGACGCTGGCGAGGTCGTGGGTGGAGACCAGGATGATGCGCCCTTCCGCCCGCAGTTCGCGCAGCAGTTCCGTGATCTGCTCCTGCGTCCTCACGTCCACGCCGCCGAAGGGCTCGTCGAGCAGGATGACGCGGCCATCCTGGGCCAGGGCGCGGGCCAGGAAGACCCGCTTCTTCTGACCGCCGGAAAGCTGACCGATCTGCCGGTCCCGGAACTCCCACATGCCGACACGCCGCAGCCCTTCCTCGACGGCGGCCCGGTCGGCCGCACCAGGAAGCCGCAGCATGTTCATGTAGCCGTAGCGGCCCATCATGACGACATCGCGGACGCTGACGGGAAAGGCCCAGTCCACATCCTCGTTCTGCGGCACATAGGCGACCCAGTTGAGGCGCTGTGCCTCGGCCACCGGACGGCCGCCGAGGCGCACCTCGCCGCTGGCCGGCTTCACCATGCCCATGATGGCCTTGAAGAGGGTGGACTTGCCCGCGCCATTGACGCCGAGCAGGCCGCAGATGGTCGGCCCATCCAGCACCAGGGAGGCGTTGCGAAGCGCCACATGGCCATTGGGATAGGCGACGGTGACGTCGCGGACGGCCAGATCCAGCCCTGCCGGCATGACAGCGGCCTGCTCTGGGGCCACCCTGCCCGAGAACTTGCCGCCCAGTTCCCGGATGGCGGACCGCCAAAACCGCGGCGGGCTATGTTCCAGTGTCCCGGAGACAGGGCGGCTGCTCATGGCCTCAGCGCTCCGCCTTGCCCTGGAAGGCACGCATGATGGCGTTGGCATTGTATTCCAGCAGCTTCACGTAGGTTGGCGCATCGCCGCCCTCGTCGGTCAGGCTGTCCACATACAGCTCGCCTGCAAAACGGGAGTTGCCCTCGCGCGCCACCTGCCGCATGGCCCGGTCGCTCACCGTGCTCTCGCAGAACAGAGCCGGGATGCGGTTCTTGCGGACGGTGTCCACCACCTTGCGGATTTGCTGCGGCGTGCCTTCCTCTTCCGCATTGATGGGCCAGAGGTACAGCTCCTTCATGCCGTAGTTCTCGGTCAGGTAGGAGAAGGCGCCCTCACAGCTCACCAGCCAGCGGCGCTCGGCCGGGATGCGGGAAAGCTGCTCGCGGATCGGGACATCCAGCGCCTTGATCCGCTCGGCATAGCGCGCGGCATTGGCGTTGTAGATGGCCTCGTTGCGCGGATCGGCGGCGCCCAGCGCCTTGCGGATATTCTCCACATAGATCACCGCATTGGCAGGTGACATCCAGCTATGCGGGTTGGGTCGGCCAGAATAAGGCCCCTCGGTGATGTTGATGGGGGTGATGCCCTCAGTGAGCACGGCGGAGGGTACGTTCTTCACCCGCTGGAAAAAGCGTTCGAACCAGCGCTCCAGCCCCATGCCGTTCCACAGCACCAGGTCGGCGGCCTGGGCCTTCACCACATCCAACGGGGTGGGCTCGTAGTCGTGGATCTCAGCCCCTGGGCGGGTGATGGATTCCACGATGGCCGCCTCGCCGGCCACGTTCTGCGCCATGTCCTGCAGGATGGTGAAGGTGGTGACGACGCGGATGGGCTTGCTGCCGGCATCCTGCGCCGAGGCCCCGGGCGAGACTCCCAACCATAGCGCCATGCCCAGCACTGCGGCCCCGGCCATGCGCCTCGTCAACCCATGATGCATCCAGCCCCCTCCTGTCGCTTATAGTCGAACTTGAAGCTTTATATTAAAGATATAGCTCATGCTATAATCAAGGAGGAAATTGCAGTGATGAAGCCTGGATCGACCCCTCCGACATGGCGGCGAAGCGCCAGGCATGCGGCTCTGGCAGGCAGGCGGGTCAGGCGAAGCTTGGCTCGAACCCCTCCACATCCTGTTCACCGCACCAGGTGGCGGGCCGTGTCTCAGCGGTGCTCTCAAACTACGTGTTGGTGATCGGGCAACTGATGAGGGAGGAAGAAGAGGCTCGGCCCACCGCTTTTGCCCGCCGGCTGGGGTTTCACATGTGACCGCCATCAAGGGCATCACGCGTCTCAGGGCTCGGGACCTCGCCCGCGCGCGGCCTTATCGCAGCGTCTTCCTCACGCCGGAGGGCATGGAACTGGCGCGAACGATAGGCCATCGGCGGGGTATCGTGGCCGCCACGCTCATGAAGCTCGGCGTGACACCGGAGGTCACCCATCAGGATGCCTGCCGCATGGAGCATTCCATTAGTCAACAGGCCCTGGAAGTCTTTGCCGCCATCCTGCGTCGGCGTGAAGCGGCCATCCCCGACCGCCTGGGAGTGGGCGCCGAAGGGGCGGAGACAGGGATTTCTCAGGCACCGCATCGCGCTGCGTGTGGCGGGCAGTTGCGCCGTGCTACTTCTGACGCCTGCCAGCCAGCTTGCGAAAGATCTCCAGCGTCTCGGCGCTGACGTGATGCTCAATGCCTTCAGCATCGATGCGGGCAGTTTCGGCACTGACGCCGATGGAGCGCAAGAAGGCCTCGACGATCTCATGCCGTTCCCGGCTGGCCTGGGCGATCTTCTGCCCCTCCTCAGTCAGGAAGACACCGCGATAGGGGCGCCGCGCGATCAGTCCTTCTTCCGTCAGGCGCGAGAGCATTTTCGCGACTGTGGGCTGGGCCACACCAAGTCGGGCAGCGATATCCACCTGCCGTGCCTCATTGCCATCCTCGATCAGATCGGCGATCAATTCGAGGTAATCCTCAACCAACGCGGCACGCCGCGCTTCCCGGGTCTGCCGGAAGCCTTCCGAATGAGCTTCGGCCTCAGGCAGTACCTGGCCGCGGCGGTTGCGCGCCAAAGCTCCACGACCTTCCGTCAAACTGGCTCGGCTCCATGTCTGGCCTGCCGATATAGCGTTAGGCTGTGCTCCTAGCCATGGATGAGAATTGTTCGGTCACGACTGATGCGAGGTGCCGGTTGTCGATCAGCATTAAATTGGTGGTTGGCCACGCGTCGGGGTCAATGGCAGACGGCAACTGGACACTCGCGGCTTATATCGACGAGTGCGCCGGCGATCGGCAGGCGGCGGCCCTGGAGGTCATCTTCAGCGGCGCCGGGGGCGGCTTGGCGCGATGGCGAGCGAGTGGTTCACCGTCTAGGCGCAGCAGGTTATGGCGCTCAACCTGCCCACAAGGGTGCCGCCGTCCGGGAAACCCTCCAGGCCACAGGCGCGACACGACGTTTCCTGCCGCCCTACTCGCCGGACTTCAACCCGATCGAGAACGCCTTCTCCAAGCTCAAGGCGCTCCTGCGGAAGGCTGCCACCCACACCACCGATGCGCTCGGGGACACAATCCGTGCTGCCCTCCCGCAGTTCTCGCCACAGGAGTGCGCCAACGACTTCGCCGCCGCAGGATATGAACCAGATTGAGCAGATTATGCTCTAGTTCCCCGCTGAGATAGGGAGCTTCCTGTCTGCGGAGACGGCGGTCTAGGGTCACTTTCGCCCGCTGAGGCTTCTAAGCCGACTTGAGCATCAAACAGTCCGGGCGCCGAATGCGCCCCATCCCCGGCATTCCGCAAGGGAGGACCAAGTGACCACTTCCAATCCCATTGTCATTGTCGGCGCTGCCCGCACGCCCCTGGGCGGCTTCCAGGGCGACTTCAGGGATGTGAACGCCTCCACCCTGGGTGCGGCCGCCATCGATGCGGCCCTCAAACGCGCGATGCTCGCCCCCGAGCAGGTGGAAGAGGTGGTGTTCGGCTGCGTTCTTTCCGCAGGTCAGGGACAGGCCCCGGCGCGCCAGGCGGGCATCCGCGCGGGCCTGCCCCCTTCCACCGGTGCCACCACGGTGAACAAGATGTGCGGCTCCGGCATGAAGGCCGCCATGTTGGCGCATGATCTCATCCTGGCAGGATCCGCCAAGGTGGCTGTGGCAGGCGGCATGGAGAGCATGACCAACGCCCCCTATCTCCTTGATCGCGCCCGTGCCGGCTATCGCATGGGCCATGGCAAGGTGACGGACCACATGTTCCTCGACGGGCTGGAGGACGCCTATGAGAAGGGCCGCCTCATGGGCACCTTCGCGGAGGACTGTGCGGCATCGTATCAATTCACCCGCGAAGAACAGGACGCTTTTGCCATCTCATCCCTCGCCAAGGCGCAGAAGGCCATCGCCGAGGGCTCGTTTCTGACGGAGATCGTCCCCGTCACGGTGACGATAGGCAAGACAGAGAAAACGGTGTCCACCGACGAGCAGCCATCCAGGGCTAAACCTGAGAAGATTTCGACACTGAAGCCGGCTTTCCGCGAGGGCGGCACGGTGACGGCAGCCAATTCCTCCTCCATCTCCGATGGCGCCGCGGCCCTGGTCCTCATGCGCCGCTCCGAGGCGGAGAAGCGCGGCCTCGCCCCACTTGCCGCCATTCTCGGCCATTCCACCCACTCCCAGGCGCCGCATCTCTTCACAACGGCGCCCGTCGGCGCCTTGCAGAAGCTGTCCGCGCGCACCGGCTGGGATCTCAAGGATGTGGACCTGTTCGAGATCAACGAGGCCTTCGCCGTGGTTCCGATGGTGGCCATTCGGGATCTCGATCTGCCGGAGGAGAAGGTGAACGTGCATGGAGGCGCCTGCGCGCTTGGCCATCCCATCGGCGCCTCGGGCGCGCGGGTGATGGTGACGCTGCTTGCCGCGCTGCAGAAGTATGGCCTCCGGCGTGGCATGGCTTCGCTATGCATCGGCGGCGGCGAGGCAACGGCGATTGCTATCGAGCGGCTTGGGTGAGGCGCAGGCCACCCTGCCGTCATCGTGCCATGGGTTGTTCGGGGTTCCACCTGCCCGTCAGACGGACGCCACATAGGCAAGAACCCGTTGCAGCCCTGGTGGATACCCCCCTTCGGCGCACCAGGCCATGACGGCTGGAACCCTGCGGCCGAGGCAGCGAACGACAACGACGATCCTGGAGGAACCTGCCTATGATTCTCACTGAAACCCAGGCCGAGATCCGCGAGGCCGTGCGCGCCTTCGCGCAGGATCGCCTCTCCCATGGCGCAGCCGCCCGCGACCGTGAACACCGCTTCCCGCGGGAAGAACTCGCGGAGATGGGCGCGCTCGGCTTTCTCGGCATGCTGGTGCCGGAGCGCTATGGCGGCGCCGAGGCCGATCTCGTTGCCTACCCCCTCGCGCTGGAGGAGATCGCGGCGGCGGACGGGGCCTGCTCTACCATCGTGAGCGTGCACTGCTCCCTGGTCTGCACGCCCATCATGACGTTCGGCACCGAGGAACAGCGGGAACGCTTCCTTCCCCAGCTCGCCTCGGGCAGTGCGATCGGTGGCTTCGCCCTCACCGAGCCGCAGGCGGGCTCGGACGCAGCGAACCTCCGGACCCGCGCGCGCCGGGATGGCGAGCACTACATCCTTTCCGGTGCCAAGCAGTTCATCACCTCGGGCAAGAACGGCAACCTGGTGATCGTGTTCGCAGTCACCGATCCGGATGCCGGCAAGAAGGGCGTTTCCGCCTTCATCGTGCCTACAGACACGCCGGGCTACGAAGTGGTCCGGGTCGAGGAGAAGCTCGGTCAGCATTCCTCGGATACCTGCCAACTCGCCTTCAACGACATGCGCATTCCGGCGGAGCTGCGCCTCGGCGCGGAGGGCGAAGGGCTGAAGATCGCCTTGTCCAACCTCGAGGGCGGCCGCATCGGCATTGCTGCTCAGTGCGTGGGCATGGCACGCGCGGCGTTCGAGGCGGCCCAGGCCTATGCCCAGGAGCGCACCACCTTCGGCAAGCCCATTATTCAGCATCAGGCAGTCGCCTTCCGCCTCGCCGACATGGCAACCCGTGTCGAAGCGGCACGGCAGATGGTGCTTCACGCTGCCGCCCTCCGTCAGGCTGGCCTGCCCTGTCTTACCGAAGCCTCCATGGCGAAGCTCTTCGCTTCCGAAGTTGCGGAACTCGTGTGCTCCGCCGCCATCCAGGTTCATGGCGGCTACGGTTATCTGGCGGATTTTCAGGTGGAGCGTATCTACCGCGACGTGCGTGTCTGCCAGATCTATGAGGGCACCAGCGATGTGCAGCGCATTATCATCGCGCGGGGGCTCCATCAGCTCTCACGCCACGGGGGCCTGGGTAGCCGGCCGTAGAGGCCTCGCGCCAAGCCCTTGAGGCGTTACCAGGGTATACTGTGCTATCCTGTGTCAGGCCTTCCACCCCGAGCCGCTCCGTGACGTCCCTGGCCCGCAAGATCATCCACATCGACATGGATGCCTTTTATGCATCCGTGGAGCAGCGGGATGACCCCAGTCTGAGAGGGCGCCCGCTGGCGGTGGGCGGCTCGCGCGAACGCGGCGTGGTCGCGGCGGCCAGCTACGAAGCACGGAAATTCGGCGTCCGCTCCGCCATGCCCTCACGGACGGCACTACGGCTCTGCCCTGATCTGGTCTTCGTGCCGCCCCGCTTCGAGCGCTACCGGGAGATCTCGCAGCGCATCCGGAGCATCTTCCTTGACTACACGCCGCTGGTTGAGCCGCTTTCACTCGACGAGGCGTACCTCGACGTCACCACAAGCCTGAAGGCTCTCCCGACCGCAACACGCACCGCGCGCGAAATTCGGAGGCGCATCTTGGAGGAGACCTCGCTGACAGCCTCCGCGGGAGTCAGCTACAACAAGTTCCTCGCCAAGCTCGCCTCGGACCACCGGAAACCCAACGGGATCTTCGTCATCACCCCAGAGATGGGCCCCGATTTCGTGACCAACCTCGAGGTGTCGCGCTTCCATGGCGTGGGCCCAGCGACGGCGGCCAAGATGGAGCGCCTCGGCATCCGCACCGGGGGCGACCTGCGCGCGCAGAGCCTCACTTTCTTGCAGGCCCATTTCGGCAAGGCGGGCGCCCACTTCCACGCCATCTCGCGCGGCGAAGACGACAGGCCCGTTGTGCCCGACCGCCCTCGGAAGTCCTTCGGCAGCGAGACCACCTATTCTCGTGACCTGGCGGACCCGGAGGAGATCGAGGCCGGGGTGGAGGCCCTTGGGGTGGAAGTCTGGGAGTGGTGCGAGAAGAACGAAGCCCTAGGGCGAACGGTAACGCTCAAGGTGCGATACGCGGATTTCCAGCAAATCACCCGGAGCCGCTCCGCGGCCGAGCCGATTTCGAGCCGAGCGGCGCTTGTGGGCATAGCGGTGGATCTCGTGCGCGGCCTGTTCCCACCACCCAAGAAGGTTCGCCTTCTCGGCGTCACGGTGTCAAACTTCGAAGGTGACCAGGCGGAGGGCAGCAATCAGATGGCCTTCGACTTCGGGAGTGGCGTCCGGAGCTGAATTCGTCGCCGCAAGCGGTCCGGAACTGTTTCCCTCACATTCCCGCCGCTGTTTGCATGCGCCTGCAGCAGGTGGCCATCTCCGCCGGGCGATTGTCCGGCAGTCGCCGGTAATGCCGTCGCAGCCCGCTAGATAGCCCGTAAGCGACGGTGCCCCAGCTCCGCTGCAGACCGCTTCCTAAAAATGTTCGGCCCTGACCAGAACCAAACCGAAATCGTAAATACCTCTTCTATAATGCAACTTTAAGTTGTTAACCACATAGTTATAGTAACCTGTCGAACCGTCTTGAACTCGGCCTTTAACAATCATCACGCATACGAGATTTCGCGCCGAAAGCAGGGGGTTAACCGGTAACACGGATGAGTGATGGGTGAGTTGCAATTAACCGGCGGTTTACCCCATTGCTCATTCGACATTAATACGTTTACACAGTCTCACGCCATGAGCGTCCAGAAAACATGTATTCTTCTTTCTATTGGTTCAGGCGGGAGGAAATGTGTGCATGCGAAAAAGCCTTGTGGCCGTCGTGACGGCAAGCCTGTGCGCGGCAGGACCAACCTTCGCCCGTGATCTCGTTTACACACCGGTGAACCCCGCCTTCGGCGGCAGTCCCTTGAACGGCAGCTACCTGCTCGGCCTCGCGGGCGCGAACAACTATCGCTACAACGAGAGCCCTGAGGCGAAGAAGGAGAGGCGTCAGCAGGAGGCGCTTAACGGCGGCACCGACCCGGCCGCGCAGTTCGAGCGGCAGATCACCTCCAGCCTGCTCAGCCAGATCGCCTCGACAGTTGGCCAGCAGATCCTGGGCGAGAACGCCAGGGACAGCGGCACCTTCAACGTTGGCGGCACCACGGTGCAGTTCAACCGGGTGGGTGGCCAGATCAATATCGACATCACCGAGGCGTCCACAGGCGGCCGGACCAACATCCAGATCCCCGCCCCGCAGTTCTGAGAGAGCCCCCCATGTCGTACCGTGCGGTCCTTGCCCTCTCCCTGGGCATGCTGAGCCTTGCTGCCTGCGGCACGGCTCCGGCGAACATGATGGCGGAGCAGCCCACCTTGGGCGCCCGGCCGCAGTCCACCTCGGAGCTCGCTGCCCTGCCTGCCCCTGAGCGCCGCCTCGACGTCGCCGTGTTCAGCTTCCAGGACCAGACCGGGCAGCACCGGCCGAACGAGAACTTCGCCGAGTATTCCTTCGCGGTCACGCAGGGTGGCGCATCGATCCTCATCAACGCGCTCAAGGAAGCAGGCGGTGCGAACCGCTGGTTCAATGTGCTGGAGCGCAACCGGCTGGCCGACCTGCTGCAGGAGCGCCAGATCATCCGCGCCAACCGCTCCGAGCATGTCGGCCCGGGCGGCCAGCCGCTGCCGCCGCTCGCCCCCCTGCGCAACGCCGGCATCATGATCACGGGCGGCATCATCGGCTACGACAGCAACGTGCTCACCGGCGGCGCAGGGGCGAGCTTCCTCGGTATCGGTGGCAACACCGAGTACCGGCGCGACAACGTCTCGGTCTACCTGCGCGCGGTCAGCATCGCCACGGGCGAAGTGCTGGTCAGCGTGACCACGGACAAGACCATCTACTCCGTCGCCCTGCAGGGCCTCGCCAACCGCTATGTCGGCTGGAACAAGCTGCTGCAGATCGAGGCGGGCGTGACCACCAACGAGCCGAAGCAGCTCGCCGTTCGCCAGGCGATCGAGAAGGCGGTTTACGCCATGGTCGCCGAGGGCGCGGAGAAGGGCTACTGGCGCTTCGCCGACGACGCGCAGGGCCGGACGGTCATCCGCGATTACCTGGAGACACGCGACGGACAGGTTCCGGCGATGGCTGCCGCCACGGCACCGCAGAGCGGGCCCGGCGACGCCAGCGACGGCACGCGCCCCATCGGGCGCTCATGAGATCCCGGCCGCGGCGGGGGGCAACCCGCCGCGGCCGGAGGAGAGAATCGCGGTGCGATGAGGGCCTGACACTCCGCCACCACCGCGACGAAATCCTGGAGACGGCTGCAACCGCCTCCGGGTCGTCCAAGGCAACCCAACTCCATCCGGAGAGATAGCATGCGCAAGCTTCTCCTTGCCACCGCCGCCACTCTGACTCTGTCCAGCGGCGCCTTCGCGGCCGAATTCAGCGCGGCCTATGTCGAGCAGGTCGGCGGCAGCAACAACGTGGTCACCCAAGACCAGACTGGCTACCGGAACGACGCCAAGGCCTACCAGACCGACGGCCAGCGCAACACGATCAACCAGACCCAGACCGGCTCCCGCAACGACGCCTGGGCGTCGCAGCAGGCCTCCCGGAGCGCCCGGATCGACCAGGATCAGGACGGCCGCGGCAACCGGGCATCCGCCAAGCAGGTGCGTGTCTCCACCAACGACAAGATCACCCAGACGCAGCGCGGCGACTACAACAAGGCCGAGGGAAGCCAGAGCTACAGTAGCGGCGTCCTGATCACGCAGGACCAGCATGGCGACGGCAACTCCGCCAAGGCCAAGCAGTCCCAGGCCAATGGGGTGCTCTTCCTCAAGACGACGATCACCCAGACGCAGCACGGCGACCGCAACGAGGCCGAGGCGACGCAGGACCGTTCGTACGGCGTCACCATCCTGCAGACCCAGTCTGGCCGCGGCAACGAAGCCACCGCCGAGCAGCGCGACGGCACCACGCTGTCGGCGATCATCCAGGCACAGTCCGGCCGCGGCAACGACGCCTACGGCAAGCAGTCTGACACCTCGGCCAGCCTCATCACCCAGACCCAGACCGGGAACGACAGCCGGGCGTCCGCCACGCAGTCGGGCAGCAACCTGGTGTTCATCACGCAGGTCCAGAACGGCGATGGTCACTACGCCAAGGCCGGCCAGTACGGCACGGCGGCCAGCAGCATCACCCAGACCCAGGGTGGCAGCTACCAGTCCGCGACCGCCGAGCAGCGCGGCACCTCGAACAGCAGGATCATCCAGATCCAGGGTGAGCGCGGCCACAGCGCCGGCAACACGGCGAAGGCCTTCCAGGTTTCGGCCGAGGACGGCCTGATCAAGCAGATCCAGACCGGCTACGCCAACTACGCCTACGCCAGCCAGTCCGGTACCAATAACCAGATCTTCCAGACCCAGTCCGGCATCGGCAACTCCACCACGGCTTACCAGTACGGCGGCACCGGCAACACCGTCACGCAGACCCAGCGCTGAGGCCCAGCGCCGGGATCATGAGCCGCTCCGGTGGGGCGGCCAACCGGCCGGGGACGGCGCCGCCGCCCCTGGCCATCCTTATATTCAGCAGGCACACGGACCGGGAGGTCACCATGCGCAAGCTCCTCGCCCTGCTCGCCGCCGCGCTCCCGGTGGTCGCCCAGGCCCAGGACAGCCTCGTCTCCACCGAGCAGGTCTCGCAGCAGCGGCTTGTCTCCCGCACTGGCGGCCACTACGCCGAGACCGTCCAGATCGGCAGTGGCAACACCGCCGAGACTAACCAGGCCGGCAGCGGGAACCGGGCGGTCATTCGCCAGGACGGCATCGGCAACGTGGCGACCATCCGGCAGTCCGGCTATGGACTGAATGCGGAAAGCGCGCAGGTCGGCACCACCCCGGGCGTCGCCATCACCCAGTCCACCGGCGCGGGCTCCATCCGGGTCCAGCAATATGGTCCCGGCACCAATGGCCGTTAGGGCAACCCTTGCACTGGCGCTCGCCCTGGGGCTGGGGACCGCCACGCCAGGCCTGGCCCAGCGTCAGCCAACGCTGACGGGCCAGACGGGGGTGCCCGCTTTCACCTGCGGCCCGTCGAACAGCAGCCCGGCCTGTCAGTCCCTCCGGCAGGCGGTGCCAGGCGGTTCCATCCCAGGACTGGTCGCGCCGCGGCTGCAGGAGCCCCCTGTCCTCACCTGGCCCCGCCCCGAATTTTTGGGCGACATCGCCCCGCAACGGCTTCTGCCGCCGCGGATCCAAGCATTCCTCCAGGATCCGCGCATCGACCCGCTGACGCGGGCCTACCTGCTGAACCTGGGCGGCCGCAAGCGCGAGCAGTGGACGGTCCAGGATCTTCAGACGGTCGGCGCCCTCATCCCGACCCTGACCGAGCTCATGGTGCCGACTACGCTCCTCAGCGAGCTCTACGAGTTTCTTGGCCTCGATCCGACGAGCCTGTTCGAGCCGCAGCTCGGTGACGGCTGGCAAGCCGCCTCGACCGCGCAGGATCCCCGACGGCGCTTCCTGCGATCCGAACGATGCCTGCGCCTTTCGGAACTGGCCCAGTCAGACCCTTCCCAGGTGCGGGTAGAAGAGCTTCTTAACTGCGAGGGGGGCTGACACGCTCTATCCTCTCTGGAAGGCGGCACGGTCACGAGCCTGTCGTCGCCGAGCTGGGGCAGGCAATCCTGACTTGCTTCGGCGGGTCGTCTGCCCAGGGCTTGCCCTCGATGACCAGGGTGCCACCTCTGGCCGTGATGAGGATGTCGGTCCGCCGGTCGCCCATTAAGGCCGTTCTTCAGGGCCTCAAGACGAACCTGGACGCTGGCGCTGCGCCGGACATCCAACGCTGTCCGATGGTCTGGCAGAGCAGCAAAGAAGAGGGCGACTCCACCGCATCCGGCTTTGTCTCAGGCCAGCAGAAAGGCCAGGGCCTCGGTGCAGGGCTGCACCACCTTCAAGGCCAGCAACTCGTCGGCGCGGGTGCGGCCGAGATTGACGGCTGCCACCGGCTTGCCAGCGCGCGCCGCCGCCTGCACGAAGCGGAACCCCGAATAGACCATCAGTGAGGAGCCGACGACCAGCACCGCATCCGCTCGCTCCAGCGCCTGGAAGGCTGCCACAACGCGGTCTTGCGGCACCGCTTCGCCGAAGAACACGACATCCGGCTTGAGCAGGCCGCCGCAGCAGGGGCAGGGCGGCACACGGAACGTGGAAAAGTCCGTTCCGTCGAGGTCGGCATCGCCATCGGGAGCGGGAAGGGCCTCCAACGCCGCCCAGTCGGGATTCAGCCGCACCAGTACCTCCTGCATCGCCTCGCGTGGGCTGGTCTGGCCGCAGCCGAGGCAGCGCACCCGGTCCAGTCGCCCGTGCAGGTCGATCACCCGAAGGCTGCCGGCGGCCTGGTGCAGGCGGTCCACGTTCTGGGTCAGCAGCAACTCGCTCCGGCCTAGGCTTTCGAGGCGGGCCAGCGCCGCATGGGCTGGGTTGGGCCTCACGCGGCCAAAGATCCGCCAGCCGATCAGGCTGCGCGCCCAATAGCGCTGGCGCGTTGCTTCACTGCCCAGGAAGGCCTGGAAGGTCACGGGCGGCGTGCGCTTCCACTGGCCGTCGGCATCCCGGTAGTCGGGGATGCCGGAGTTCGTGCTGCAACCGGCGCCGGTCAGCACGAAGAGACGCCTGTGCCGCTGGATGAACGCCTGCAGCTGCGCGCTCTCGCTCATCCCCGCTGTTTACGGCGAAGCGGGCGCGGCGGCCATAGTGCGTTTCCTGGCCAGCCGCGGCCGGCAGTGGCCGGTTGCACGATCAGGAGCTTTTGGCAGCGTCCAGCATGACGGCCCGCCAGATCTGCGCCGGTAAGCCGCCACCCGATACACCCCGCATCGGTTCATTGTCGCTGTTGCCAAGCCACACCCCAGCTACATACTGCTCAGTGAAGCCGATGAACCAGGCATCGCGGCTGGCGGTGGTTGTTCCGGTCTTGCCCGCGGCCCAGAACCCAGGATCGGCGGCCTTTCCGGTTCCGCGCTCAACGACGCCTGCGAGCATCTGCCGCATCATGTTGGCATGCTGTGGCGCCAGGACCTGCCTGATCTCTGAACTGGCAGGCAGCACGCGCGTCAGTGTTTCAGTGCCTGCTGAATCCAGAACCCTTTGCACCGAATAAGGTATGACCATTCTGCCGCGGTTGGCGACGCTGGCGAAAGCTGCCGTAAGATCGACCAATCTGGCTTCGTAAGTTCCCAGTGCCAGGTCACCGGCCTCCCCCCCCGGATCATCTTCGATGTTCAGTGCCTTGATCAGGCCCCTGACTTCGTCGGCGTTCTGTATCGCCAATCGAACTGCCGCCGTGTTGGATGACTTCTCCAGGGCAGCCGCCAGCGGGATCTCGCCGAGATACCGATCATCGAAGTTTCTGACCGGGCGCCCTCCCAGCGTCAAAGCAGCATCGCTGATCATGGTGTCGGGCGTGCTGCCGCTCTGAAGAGCCGCCAGGTAGACGAAGAGCTTGGCCACGGAACCGGGCTGCCGCTTGGCCTGGGTGGCGTGATCCCACTCCTTCTGCTTGTAGTCACGGCCGCCCACCAGCGCGACCACCGCACCGTCGTAGCGCATGACGACCACGGCGCCCTCTTCGATCTGCCTAGCCCGCGCGTGCTGGCGCAGCGCCTGCTGCAGGTGCCTCTCGGCTGAGGCCTGGATTCTCAGATCCAGGGTCGTCGTGATGGTTCGGGTCCCCTGCCGTGCAGCGATTGTAGAATTTGCATCGGCCTCCTTCTCAGCCCAGCGAGCAAACCAGCCGATTTGCGTGCCGCGAGGGTAAACGCCGCCCCAGGCAGATCTGGAGGGGGCTAGGGCGACATCCTGCTGCTTGGCGCGCTCGGCCGCTCGGCGCGTGAGAAAGTTGGCCTCCACCATCTGCTCGATGACCCGGAAGCCGCGGTCACGTGATACTTCGAAGTCACGGTGCGGGTTGTACCGGTTCGGTGCCGGGAGCAGCCCGACCATCATGGCGGATTCCAAGATGCTGAGGCTACGCGCATACTTGTTGAAGTAGACTCGCGCAGCCGCCTCGATGCCGTATGCGCTGCCGCCGAAGAAGACCCTGTTGAGATACACGAACAGGATGTCTTCCTTGCTCAGGTTCAGCTCCAGGATCGGCGCCAGCACGGGCTCCTCCAGCAGCTTGCGGACGATCGGGCTGTGTTCCTTCAGATAAATTTCTTTGATGGTCTGCTGGGTCAGCGTACTGCCGCCCTGCTTGCGTCCCGTGAGCGTCGACCAGACGGCGCGCGCCATGGCTCTGGGATCCAGGCCCCAGTGTTCATAGAACCGGCGATCCTCGCTGGCCACCAGTGCGTCGATCAGATGCTTGGGCAGCTGATTGAATGGGACTGGCGGCCCGTAATACGCTCCGCGCGCACCGATGAACTCACCCTGTGCGCTGAGTAGCCGCACGCCGTCTTCGCGATTGTCGGTGATCAGCCGGCTGGCATCGGTTAATTCCAGCGCTTCGGAGGGGCGAGGCACTCCGGCCGCCAACCCCAGGAGAGCGAGGAAGCTTCTGCGGCCTACAGTACTGTCAACTGGCATGGCGTTTCTGGTGCATACTCCCTGGTACACCAGACTGCCTTCAATGACACCCAACAATGCGGCCCCCCTCTTTGACGCTTGCCCCAGACTGCCGCAGTTGCTGAGTAGGAGGCTTCGCCGCTTGGACCGGAGGGACTCATCGCCGGCACGGCAGCGGCCGCGGAATCCAGAGGTTGTTATGGATCTGCGGCCAGTTGAGCGGCCTGCTTGAGCAGGATGGCGGTGAAGGCGACGAGGTGGAGATCGGCGAGGGTGCTGGCGTAGCGATCGTAGTCTTTCGCCAAGCGCCGGAAGCGGGTGGCCCAGCGTGGTCGACCGCCAGATACTGCTTGGAGCCCTTCTTCCGCTTCGCGCCGTCGTACCCGGCCTGTTCGTCGCTTTCCGGCGTGGAGCGCAAGGTCCGGGTGTCCACGATGGCAGCACTGGCCTGAGCCTGTCGTCCCGCTGCCAGGCGCAGCACCGTGCGAAGGTCCTCGGCCAGCGCCTCGAAGCAGCCCGTCGTCAGCCAGTGCTGCACTTGCTGATAGGCTGCCGTCCAGGGCGCACCAGTCTTCACCACGTTGCACAGGCCGTTGAACACCTCGCGCAACGGATACTCCCAGTGTGCGACCTCCTCCGGCAAGAGCGTCAGAAGGCGCAATCAGCGTCCCTTCCTCATCCGACATATCGGACAAATACGGTCTCCGGACACTCATGCCGCACAACCTGATCGTTACCCCTCCGAAGGCCCATGACAGCCTCAAGCTGTCTAAGCCGGACGAAAAAGCCCCCGCGTTACAGGCTGAACCTGTCACACCACACCCAGGATCATGCATTTCATCATCTGCAGGATTTCGGCCCCGCGACGCGTCGGATTCTCGGCGCTTTCCAGCCGAAGCTTCCGCACAGAGCATGTCTATGGTGACTAGCGTAATAGTTGAGGAACTTTTCACCAGCGACGCAACTCGCTGCTGCTCGTAGAGACCGAAGGTGATCGCCAGCTTTCCTTTGGCTTTTATCACCTGTTGCAGGCGCGCTGCCTTCTCGCCCTCTCGGTCGGTTGCAGGGCGTTCTTGGGCCAAGGGGTGGCCGGGCACTGCGGGAAGCGAAGGGCACGACACTCCCCCGGTCAGGCCGCCTTCCCCCCCACGCGTCGCGGACTGCCGCTGGTAGCGGCAACCTGTGCGGCCGGAGAATCGTCACCACGCCAGCGCTATCGAGGAGCGCCATCAGGCTGCGAGTGTGGCCTATCGCCCCAGGGGATATCCCTTCGGCGAGCAGCATGGCTGAGGCATCCCGGCCGAGGCGGATGCGGTGCATCCAACGCCAGCATCAAGATCGAGGCTGGCGTGGCGGAGCAGGAGGGTGGTGAACTCCTGGGGCACGCTTCGCTGCGCGCAGCGGGCGAGAACATGGCGTGTCAGCGGCAGACGGGTTTGGTGGGATCATGGGCAGTGCGTCCGGCTGCGAATAGAACGAATGTGCAACCGGAGGCTCGGCCGGCACCTCAGAAATCCGCAGTTCTCTGGCCGATCTTCCTGGAGTTCGGCAGGGGGACGGGCAGAGGCGACAGGGGATAGCCAATGGCCCTGTAAGACTTTGAGACGGCATAGCCGTTCAAAGGCAAGGTCATGTTCGCCATTCTGAGGTCAAAAAGAGATTAGGGCCTGGTTGAGAATGGTCATGGATGGGAGATGCGCCTGAGGGGGGTGCGTCCATGCCGATGTGGATCATGGCTTCGGAGACGCCGTGGCGGTGCTGGTCACCGCGGATCAGGCGACGCCCGCGCGTCATCCAGCCGAAGGTCCTCTCAACCACTTAGCGGCGTGGCAGGATCTGGGAGCCTTCCTGACCAGCCAGCTTGCGAACGACCTCGATGACGAAGTCGCGGGAGGCAGCGGTGCTCATCAGCTTGTCGCGGTCATGGGCACGATTGGCAAAGCGGGGCTTCAGCCAGGGCCGGCGCTGGCGGATCGCCTTGGCGATCGGCTCGGCTCGGCTCCGGCTGCGTCCTGCCCGTGGGCCACTGCCAGGCTGACCACCAGCAGGCGGCCATCGGTGTCGCCCACAATGTGGCGCTTGCGACCCTGGAGGTAGTTGGCGGCATCACAGCCTCCACCGCCCGGAGCATGAGGCGACTTTACCGTCTGGCTGCCCAGGCCCCCGGCGGAAGGGCTGGCCTCGCACTCCACCCATGCACGATCCAGCATCAGCACGATAGTGTGCAGGGTGGCGAACCGGAGGCGTCGTGCGAGCCGCCGGCACCACCAGTAGACGGTCTGCCATGACCCGACAGCATGTGCCGGCCCTTTGCCAGGTAGCGGATCGCGTTCAGCACCTCACGTAGGTCAACGCCGGCCCGCCTCTGCTGCCGGGCGGCAGCAGAGGCGGAACGGCTTGGCAGCCGCGATGTTCTTCGGTCCACATCCAGCCCATCTGGGCACGCGAGGATGCCCAAACACCTTACCCGGCGCATTCTCAAGCAGGCTCTGAGAAGCCTGGATAACCAGTCTTGAAAATGGCGACACGGGGCACCATTTCGTCCTGCTGCCCCAGGGCGAGCGTTCTCTGGGGGACGCTCCGAAAAAGGGGGCTTGCAACTGGGGCTGTCGGGCGCTAGATCGGGCTCCTCGCAGCCGAGTGGTTGTTTTTTCTGAAGCGGTTGTCTGCATCTCGTTGTAGGCACCTGATTGAAGAGCGAAGCAATTGCCTGGTTGCAAATGTTGGGCCTTGTGCTTGGCGCTGGTCCTTTATTACCTATGCAGGAATGTGTGGGTTTGTCTTGTCGGCTTAGGAGCCGGTGAGATGTGTTCTTTGAAAATTACATCGGTCTTCTGGAAGCGAAGCAAGTACTCTTAGCCCGTTCTTCTGAACCAATTCCTCCTGGAATAAGTCAGCAGAGCTAAATGTTGAGAGATACTTCGCATCGAGAATGGTGAGCGGAGCCTTGGTCAAAAGGCGTCGCGCTTTCGGGCTTTTGCTCGGACGCGTTTGATGAACTTGAGAGTTTGATCCTGGCTCAGAGTGAACGCTGGCGGCATGCTTAACACATGCAAGTCGTGCGGGGGGTTTCGGCCCTCAGCGGCGGACGGGTGAGTAACGCGTAGGGATGTGTCCAGGGGTGGGGGATAACGCCGGGAAACTGGCGCTAATACCGCATATGGGTTGAGGCCCAAAGCCTTCGGGCGCCTTT
>Ga0182742_1001504_pt1 | contig 29573 bp, 26 predicted proteins | sample eDN5th37CBELigMG_FD_128880 | JGI IMG/M metagenome (GOLD analysis project Ga0182742, IMG submission 128880) | Enriched Miracle-Growth compost microbial communities from Emeryville, California, USA - eDNA 5th pass 37_C BE-Lig MG (version 2)... ... | reverse complement strand
CCAGCTCATATTATACGAAAAAAATTTCGATAATAAAAGTTAATGAAAAAATATTTTTTCATTTGATATACTATACCTATCATTCTTATTGGAGATGAGACTCTAATGTCGCAGAATTGTCTTGGGAAAATCAGATCTTACTATGCTCGTTTAAGTGAAAAAGAGAAAAAAATTGCTGATTATATTTTAAGTAACCCTGAAGGAATTATTCACAGCACCATCAATGAAGTCGCTGAAGATTTAAATGTTGCAGATGCTACTGTTTTTCGCTTCTGCAAAAGAATTGGTTTCAAAGGTTACCAATCCATGAAAATTGCTCTTGCCTCAGAGGTTATCACGCCAATTCAGCAAATACATGAAGAAATTAACGAAACAGATGATGAAAAGACGATTACTAAAAAAATTTTTCAATCAAACATTCAAACCCTGGAAAATACATTACATCTATTAGATGGCTCATCCATAAAAAATGCGGTAAATCTGCTCACCCAGGCTGATAAGATTGAATTCTATGGCACCGGGGGATCATCGGTTATCGCAATGGATGCCTTCCACAAGTTCATCCGAACCGGCACCAGAGTGTTTGCCTTTATTGATTCGCATTTCCAGTTAATGTCTGCCTCCCAGCTGACAGAAAAGGATGTTGCTGTTGTCATTTCTCATTCTGGAACTAACAAAGATACCATCAATATTTTAAAAACAGCCAAAAGAAATGGGGCAAAAACCATTGGCATTACAGGTTACCCAAAATCGCCGCTGGGACAGGACGCAGACGTGTCTTTATATACCAGTTCAGAAGAAACAGAATACCGCTCGGAAGCACTTTCTTCAAGAATTGCCCAATTAAGCATTATAGATGCCCTGTATGTTAATGTCATGATTATGAAAAAAGAACAAGCCAAACATTCCCTAGAGCGTGTCAGAGACGCCATTTCAGAAACGAGAATGTAAAAAGACTCCCTTTTTATTGGGAGTCTTTTTACATTCAAATCTACTTTGGAGCCTGCAAGAGTTAAACAAAAATATCAAGAATGAGCGCACCGGCAAAGGCGGTGAAGGATAGGACAGTTTCCAGCACAGTCCACGTCTTAAAGGTTTCGTTAATGGATAGCCCCAAGTATTCCTTCACCATCCAGAAACCCGCGTCATTCACATGCGAGAACATCAATGAACCAGCACCTGTGGCAATAACAAGCAATTCAAGATTAACCCCAGACATATTTGCAATAATTGGCGAAACAATCCCAGCGGCTGTTGTCAATGCTACAGTTGCCGAACCTGTCGCAATCCTGATTAATCCGGCAATTAAAAACGCGAGAATAAGCGGAGATAGCGCTATATTTTCTGACATATTGGCAATCGTATCTCCAACACCGCTATCAATTAAAACCTGCTTAAAGCCCCCGCCAGCACCAATAATTAAAATAATGGATCCGACCGGCAAAATACATTCCTCTGTAAAATCCTTGATCTTTTGTTTTGTCATGCCTTGACGGAAGCCAAGGAAATAAAACGCAAGGAAACAGGAAATGAGTAAAGCAATCAGAGGACTTCCAATAAAAGTTAAAAACGATTGCCCCCCAGCTGGAAGCGGCAGATATGGTGCAGCTGTTCCAAGTATCATTAAAATAACCGGCATAAGGATAGAGAGAAAGGATACACCTGTTCCAGGAATAGAATTCTTGTCCGATGTGTCCTCTACCTTAACAAGCTCTGGCTCGCCTTCAGGTATCACCCGTTTGTGAATCCAATTGGCAAAAAGCGGTCCGCCAATAATGCCTGCAGGAAGAGCAATAATTAACGAATATAGCAGTACATGCCCAAGATTGGCCCCATATATGCCTATGGCTGCAATGGCACCTGGATGAGGCGGCACCAGCCCATGTACAATGGAAAGCCCTGCAATTGCAGGCAAAGCAATTAATAAAATATTTTTCTTGGTTGCTTTTTGAACGGAAATCACCAATGGCAGCAGAATCAAAATTCCAACTTCAAAAAACACCGGAATGCCGATAATAAATCCAGAGAAAAACATAGCCCAAGGAACGCGTTTTTCACCAAATACCCTAACAAAATAGTTGGCAATTTGTAAACCTGCCCCAGATTCCGAGAGCATTTTTCCTAAAATAGTCCCCAGCGCTAAAATTCCAACCAGGTGTCCTAAAACACCGCCGACACCGGTTTCATACGCGCCGACAATTTTATCCCAGGACATTCCCGCGAGAATCGCTAAGAATAGACTTGCAACAGTTAAACTAATAAACGCATGCCACTTAAACCAGGATACACCTAATATAACGATGACAATTGATAATAGCGTAATCAATAATAAATATGCGTCCACGAAAATGCCGCCCTTCTTGTTAGTATTTTATTTCATCCATATAATGAAAGCACTTTCAGCACCAATAATTATACGAAAAAATATTTCTTAATACAATGTAATTTTAGAAAAAAAATTCACCCACTGCCTGCATCCTCTCTTTTTTCTATTTAACCTGCCCAATTGAATGGGATACCTTGCGTATCTGCAAGAAGGATTAATTAAATTTGGCAAAAAAATAAATCCACCCTAGAAAATGGATGGATTCATTCTTAAAGCTTTATATTAACGAACTGTTAATTGCCTGCTCAAATGCAGAAATAATGTCTTGTTCATGTTCAATACCGACTGAGATTCTAACAACCTCCATGGTAATGCCAAGCGCTTCGCTTGTCTCTTTTGGCAGTGCCCGGTGCGAAGTGGTCAATGGGTGAGAAACTGAAGTTTCAACCCCTGCAAGCGTCGGAACAATCTTTACCCATGAAAGGTTTTTAAAAAATTGGCTGACATCAACCGTGTTTGCAAGCCTGATGGTTACCATTGCACCGTAGCCTGACTCTGTTTCGTTAAATGGATAGTAAACCTTTTCAATATGAGAATTATCGTTTAAAGCTTCAGCTAATATCCTAGCATTTGATGACTGGACTTTCATTCTTAAAGCAAGTGTCTTTAATCCGCGGCATGTCAGCCAGGCTTCAAATGGGCTTACATTTGCACCAAGGTTGACAATTTTGGCTTTGGCCTTTGCGACTAAGCTTTCGCTGCCAACAACGACCCCTGCGGTAATATCACTGTGTCCCCCAATATACTTCGTTGCACTGTGAACAACTAAATCAACGCCAGTAAGATATGGAGTACAATGGAATGGTGTAGCAAATGTATTATCAACAATTGTAGCAAGGTTGTACTTTTTAGCTAATTGAACGACAGACTCTATGTCTTCCACCCGCAAAAGCGGATTGGTAATGGATTCGGTATAAAGGAGTTTTGTATTTTTTTGAATCGCCTGCTCGATTTGCTGAAGGTCAGCAAATGAAACAAATGACGAGGAGATGCCGAACTGTTCAAGTTCTTCCTGAAGCATATGGAAGCTGCCTCCATAAATATCATCTGCAGCAACGATATGATCACCGCTTTTTACAACGGAAAGAATCGCAGCCATAATTGCCGAAAGTCCTGATGAGGCTGCAGCTCCGGCTGGCGCCCCTTCAATCGCAGCAACAGCTTGTCCGAGTTCATCCGTATTCGGATTCCCTACACGTGAATATAAATAATTGCCTTCCCCATGATAATAGGCTTCCATATCATCAAGGTCCTCAAAGGTAAATGCAGAGGTTTGATAAATTGGCGTCACTTTGCTCTTAATGGGCTTTTTATGTTTTAAGCCGCTGTGTAAAACCATTGTTTCAAATCTTTTTTCCAAAATAAGCACCTTCTTTGTGTTATTAGCTATGGAGAATACAACTTATTTTAACTCAAAATGCACAATATTCCTATAAGTATTATAAGTTAAATATATTCAGGAAAATTCTTGACAAAAAAAGGTTCGTTCTTTAATATTTCCTATAAAACCAATCGGAATTAGAAGGGTGAATCCACAGGAGGGATCTACGTGCTTCAATTATTTATAAATACAGATTTTCAAAAAGCCTGGCTGGAAAAATTATTTGAAAAAGAGGCGTCATTCAAAGAAAGAGCACCTGAAATTGATGAACATGCCGTCTTTCCTAAACAAAATATTCAGGAGCTTATCGATATGGGATACACAAAGCTTACACTTCCGCAATCTTACGGCGGTGATGGAGCGAGAGTGACCGATATGATTCTCTTTCAGGAAACATTAGCAAGCTTTGATGCTAATACAGCGCTATCCATTGGATGGCACCTTGGCGGTACAGGAGATATTTTTGAAGAAAAGCTATGGAAGGAAGAGAGCTTACGCTTTTTTGCTGATGAAGTCCTTAAAGGAGCCCTTGTCAACCGGGCTGTCAGCGAAGCACAAACTGGAAGCCCAACAAGAGGCGGGCGCCCTGGTACACAGGCCATCCGCAGGAACGGGAACTGGGTCATCTCCGGCCGGAAAAATTTCACCACCATGTCGCCAGCGCTAACGTATTTCTTAACCTCTGCATGGATTGAAGAAAAGCAATCAATTGGATTTTTCCTCATTCATAAAGATTCAGAAGGACTTTCCATTGAGGAAACATGGGATGTTATTTCCATGAGAGGTACTGGAAGTCATGATCTTGTACTTGAAGATGTGGCCGTAGAGGATGAAATGCTTGTAGAAATTCCCGATGGTGCAAGGGGAAACAAACCAAATGGCTGGATATTGCATATACCTGCAGCTTATTTAGGCATCGCTCAGGCTGCAAGAGATTATGCCATAAAGTTTGCCAATGAACATTCTCCCAACAGCATAAAAGGCCCTATCAGCCAGTTGCCGAATGTCCAGCATCACATAGGTGAAATCGATTTAGAATTAATGCGGGCTAGGCACTTTATTTACAGTGTAGCGCAAGCCTATGACGACCCAGCAAGAAGGCCATTTATTACAAATGAGCTCGGTGCCGTTAAGCATACTGTCACCAATGCAGCCATCAATATTGTTGATAAGGCTATGAGACTTGTAGGTGCAAAGAGCCTGCAGCGGACGAACCCGCTGCAGATGTATTACAGAAATGTAAGGGCAGGCCTTCATAATCCGCCGATGGATGATATGACCATCAGCAAATTGGCCATGACAGCAATCGAGCAAGCGAAAAACAAATAATAATTTTTTTCGGAGCATACAGCTGTAAGGCTGATGCTCTTTTTTTTATGATTTTACTATTTTTATCTTATAAATTTTCAAAATTGGTTGACATCCTAAGGGCACGAGACTATTATAATTAATAACCAATTTAACCAAGTGAAATACTATGAATTAAAATTATTAGATAAGGAGATTGGTATACATGAAAAGAACAAGATTTTTCAAATTTGCTGCAGCAGGTTTAACGGTTTTAACTCTGCTGGCAGGGTGCGGGTCAAGCGATACTTCTAGCTCAAGCTCGACTGGTGATGACGGCACAGATGTCAGAAAAGTAAAAATTGCCTACGACCAGGCCTCAAAGCCAATTTCCTGGCTGGATGAAAGCGGCAATCCAACGGGATATGACGTGGAAGTGATGAAGCTTGTTGATGAAATGCTTCCAGAATATGAATTCGAATATGTCGGCACAACAAGCGATGATCTTCTCATCGGTGTTCAGCAGGGCAAATATCAAGCAGGTGTAAAAAATGCCTTCTGGACAGAGGAAAGAACGAAAAACTTTATCTACCCTAAAGAGTTCCTAGGACTTAGCAGCATTGGGCTTGTCTTAAAAAAGGAAAATGAGAACATTAAAACTCTTGAGGACTTTGCATCAGCTGGATTAACATTAGCGCCAATTGCCGCAAACAATGCCCAATATACGGTTATTGATGAATACAATCAGAAAAACCCTGACAACCCTGTAAAACTTCAAGCCGGAGATCAGTTCTCTGTAGACGTTGTTCAATGGGTTAATGAAGGACGTGTAGATGGCGGTGTACAGATTGAAGGTCCTTTTAAGAAACAGGTACTTGATGAAGAGGGCCCCTATCATAACCTCGCTGGCGAAGTTGTCTATAACGAGTTTAACGTAATAAAAACATGGCCTCTATTCAATAAAAAAGAACAGGAATTTGCAGATGCTTATGATGAAGCGATCAAAAAGCTAAAAGAAGAGAAAAAGACAAATGAATTAAGCGTTGAGTTTTATGGCAGAGATTTATTCGAAGTTTTGGATAAAGTCTCTAGATAAAATAGGTGGAGATGTAAATGGAGAAGTACTTCGATGCGTCCTATATTTTTGAAGCACTGCCGATGCTAATCCCCTTCCTAAAGGTAACCTTTTACGTTACTGTTTTATCCGTACTTTTCGGATCGATCATAGGGCTAATACTCGCCATTATGAAACTTGGAAAAAATAAGATTGGCCAAAAGATTGCTAATGGCTATACAACGATTCTGAGATGTACACCATCTATCGTTCTCTTATTTCTTGTTTATTATGGCGTTCCAGCCCTTGCCGGAAGCTTTGGCATTGACCTGAATTCCTTAGACACATCTGTATTTGTTATCATCACCTTCTCCCTGCAATTTGGGGCCTATATGTCAGAAGTGATCAGAAGTGCCTATGAATCTATTGATAAAGGACAATATGAAGCTGCTGTAAGCGTTGGACTAAGCCCTGTTCAAGCTTACTGGAGAATTATTTTTCCACAGGCTTTTGTCGTTGCCCTGCCAAACTTCGGCAACAGCCTGCTGGAATTAATGAAAGAAGGATCTTTGGCATACACGATTGGTTTAATTGATGTCATGGGTAAAGCCAATCTCATTATTGCTGGCAACATCAATGCCCATGCTCTGGAAATCTATATTGCGCTTTCCTTAATTTATTGGGTTCTATCGATTGCCATTGAACAATTCTTCTTTAGATTAGAAAAGTTATTTAGTAAAGGAAAGCAAGTGATTAAAACGACATAAGGTGGTAAAAAAACATGTCGGATGGTCTGGATTTTGAATTTTTAATTGATACATTTTTCGTAGCTCTATCGGGAGTGCCTATCGCCTTATTGATTACGGTTGTTTCCTTGCTGATTGCACTCCCTCTCGGCTTTTTGCTTGCGTTAACGAGAATTAACAAGATACCTGTTTTAAACCGATTTGCCCAAGTATATGTTTCTTTTGTCAGAGGAACGCCTGTCATCGTGCAAATTTTCATTATTTACAACAGTGTTCCCCTATTGCTGTCTTCTATTTTTAAAGAGTACGGCATCAACATAAATGTATACGAAATTAATCCCATTTGGTACGCGTTTATCGTTTTTTCGTTAAATACAACGGCTATTCTAATCGAGGTCTTTCGTTCCTCCATTAGTACGGTCAGCAAAGGGCAATTGGAAGCAGCCCAGTCAGTCGGTCTGACAAATGTGCAGGCCTTCAGAAGAATTATTATACCGCAGACACTGGTTGTGGCCTTGCCAAATATTTGTACGGCTACAGTTAACCTCATTAAAGCAACATCATTAGGGTATGCCCTATCGCTTCATGAAATTACACTGCGTGCCCAAGTAGCGGCAAATGCCAGCTACAATTATGTTGAAGCCTATTTGGATATATTTATCGTCTATTTGATTATTTGCAGTTTAGTAGAGTACTTATTTAAAGTTTATGAAAAAAGGCTGACAAAATATAAATCAGCGGCTGCCTAAGAAGGGAGTTGAAAACATGCTGGAAATTAAAGATATCCGAAAATCCTTCGGGAAGAATGAAATTTTAAAAGGGGTAGATTTAAAGATTGATAAAGGAGATGTGGTTGTTATCCTTGGTCCGAGCGGCTCAGGAAAAACCACCTTGCTCCGGTGTATTAACTTCCTTGAAAAGGCTGATTCCGGCAGTGCCCTCTTTGGTGAAACGGAGGTCAATCTCGGGTCAGCTTCGAAAAAACAAATCTATCAAATCAGAAAAAAAATCGCCTTTGTGTTCCAGAACTATAATTTATTTAATAACAAGACTGCTTTGGAAAATGTAACCGAGGGATTAATCATCGGGAGAAAAGTTCCAAAAAACGATGCAATTGAAATCGGCAAGAAGGCATTGGATAAAGTCGGGCTTTCAGAGAAATACGATGCCTATCCAAGCGAGCTTTCCGGCGGACAGCAACAGAGGGTTGGCATTGCCAGGGCGGTTGCTTTAAACCCGGATATCATTCTCTTTGATGAACCTACCTCTGCCTTGGACCCGGAACTTGTCGGCGAAGTTTTAGAGGTTATGAAGAATATCGCCAAAGAAGGAACAACGATGCTGGTTGTTACCCATGAAATGTCCTTTGCCAAGGATGTCGCCAATCGCGTGATTTTTATGGACGGAGGAGTCGTTGTCGAGGAAGGAACACCGCAGGAAATTTTCGTCACTCCAAAGGAAGAGCGAACACAGAAGTTTTTAAAAAGAGTCCTGCCGGAGGATTATACGTTTTATATTTAATGTAGAACTGCCCGCTTTCAGCGGGCAGTTTTTGTTTCATTTTATTCTTATCTGTTTTTTCACTGGTCGGGCATCGTTCTGACTCTTCGATTCCCCCATCCTCTGTTTTTCCGCTGGTGTGGGCATCGTTCTGACTCTTCGATTCCCTCATCCTCTGTTTTTTCGCTGGTGTGGGCATCGTTCTGACTCTTCGATTCCCTCATCCTTTGTTTTTTCGCTGGTGTGGGCATCGTTCTGCCTCTTCGATTCCCCCATCCTCTGTTTTTTCGCTGGTGTGGGCATCGTTCTGACTCTTCGATTCCCTCATCCTCTGTTTTTCCGCTAGCGTGGGCATCGTTCTGACTCTTCGATTCCCTCATCCTCTGTTTTTCCGCTAGTGTGGGCATCGTTCTGACTCTTCGATTCCCTCATCCTTTGTTTTTCTGCTGGCGGGGGCATCGTTTTGACACTTCGATTCCCCCATCCTCTGTTTTTTCGCTAGTGTGGGCATCGTTCTGACTCTTCGATTCCCTCATCCTCTGTTTTTTCGCTAGTGTGGGCATCGTTCTGCCCCATCAATTCCGTTACCCTCCAGAAGCTATTATTAGATAATGCCCAAGGTCCCTAAAAAGACCACGATAATAGTAATCGGGACAATCCACTTCATAAGAAAACTCCATGTCTGAAATAAACCTAGAGGCAAAGAGTTGCTTAAGGTGAATTCCTCTTTTACCAGCTGTTTGTTCATTCTTAAAGAGATAAATAACGCTATCAGCAGGCAGCCTAATGGGAGCATGATGTTGCTGACAAGAAAATCTGTTGCATCAAATACTGTTTTGTCAAAGAGCTTAAAGTTCTCCAGCAGGCTGAACGAAAGAGCTGCCGGAATGCCGGCGACAAAAACAATAATGCCGGACATCCATGTAATCTGCTTTCTTGAATATCGTCGGCTTTCTGTAAATGCTGAAACAATGATTTCCAGCAAACTGAAAGATGAAGTTAGAGTAGCAAATAGGAATAACACTAAAAAGATAGCCAAAAAGAATTCGCCGAACGGCATCTGTGAAAAAACGGCTGGCAGAACGATAAACAATAGTCCAGGTCCTTCCGTCGGTTCAAATCCGAAGGCAAATACGACTGGAAAAATAGCAAGCCCTGCAAGAAACGATACAAAAATATTCATGGCGACCACGGTTCCCGCAGAAGATGGAATGCTGACATTTTTCTCTAAATAGGAGCTGTATGTAACCATACAGGAAAACCCTACAGCCAGAGCAAAAAAGGATTGCCCCAAAGCATATAAAGCCGACTCGCCTGTCATTTTCGACAAATCTGGGGTTAGAAAAAACTTAATCCCTTCCATGGCTCCGTCAAGGGAAACAGATCGTATCACAAGAACGATAAAGAAAATAAACAGAAGCGGCATCATATATTTATTAGCCTTTTCAATTCCATTCTGAATTCCAAAAGAAATGACAACGACATTAATCAGGAGAAACGCAGCTAGACCAATTAAAGTTATATAAGGTGTTGCTGTAATGCTGCCAAATAAATCAGGATAGCTGGTATTGGCCTGAATAACCGTTCCTCCAACGGCCATGATGCTGTATATCAATACCCAGCCGCCGACAACAGCATAAAAGGACAAAAGCAGAAAACAGCCAATGACCCCTAACGGGCCAGTAATGACCCAAATACTGTTCGGAGCAAGCTTTTTATAAGCTGAAACCGCCTCCTTCTGTGCTCCGCGGCCGATAATAAACTCAGACACCAGCATAGGAAAACCAATTAAAATCGTAAAAATAACAAAAAGAAGAAAAAACGCTCCTCCCCCGCTCATCCCTGTCACATAGGGAAACTTCCAAATGGCCCCCAGGCCAATCGCTGCTCCCGCAGAAGACATAATAAAACCAAACTTCGATGACCAATGATCTCTCTCATTGTCCAAAAAAACCCCCCCTTACCTAAAAAAATGCTCCTTACCACATTAACGCGTTACCATATCGAGGGCCTGACCCCCATCGCGTTAATGCGGTGCCGCGTCGGGGGTCAGGCCCCCAGTGCGTTAATGCAGTGACACGTTTACTTTTTATACCAATTGGCGTTTTTGTCCATATGCAGGAATGGAATATCGGTGTCGATTTCTCCTATTATCCGGTTTTGTTCCAGGTTTTGTCCTTGCAGCCAGCTGGCAAAGGCGAATTCAGTTGGCTCCCTGTCTCCGCCTAAGGAAATCCATGCCTTCATTTCTTTTGGCAAATAGGCAGTTGTGTGAATGGTTCCTGCCCAGCTGCCGTAAAGGTCGGAAAAGACACCTTTGTCAGTGTCATTCAACAAGCGAAATGCCTGGTAAGCTTCCTTAACGGTTTCCTGATGATCTTGTAAAATACCTAGCCTGCGTTCTGAATCACCTAAATGATTTCGGTTTTCGTGCTTCATAATTTCAAAGTGGTTGGTGCACGCAATAGTCTGCCGCACTTCAACCCCTCTTGGCGAAGCCTCAACGGCATAGGCTTTTCCACTTTTGTCATAGACGACGTATGTAAAGGAATGCCTGTGCGGAATTTCCTTTAGCATTTCTGAAGCTTCGTCGATATTTGCACATGACTCAAGAATCAGCCGGCCAATCATGCAGCAAATAAAGCCAATTCCCGGGTTTTTCCGATGCATGAAGTTATATCCGATCACAAGCCCCTTCTCATTCATTCCATCCATTCGTCCAGTCACCCTTTGACTTGGTCCAATAATGGCATATCCTTGATCTGAAGGCTGAAAGAAAACATAGCGTCCCTCATAGGTCTTCGGGTGATAATCATAATTGCGAATTAAATAATTTTCCCCTGTTAGTATCGAGCACCCTGAGCGGACATAATTCAAACGATAACCGCCAAACTCCTTTAATACCCTTTCCATTGGCCATTCCAACGCATCCTGAAGTCCAATCAATTCATCCCAAACCCCAGGGGCAAATCGGGTAATGGCTTCCTTAGCTTCATTTATATCGATTGAAAACCTAGGTTTTCTTACCTTCCATTGATCCTCACGGTTTCTCACTGAAAGGGAATCCCGTAATATCTCCCCTTGCAAATAGCCGAAGTCATAATGTGTCCCGCGAAATTGTATAATATCACTGTAAATCTGTTTCAAAATAAACTCCCTCTTTTTTACTGAGTAATATGTTAAGAATACTTAAATGAAGGAAAAAAATAAAGCCAAAGAAAAAAAGGCCCGCCCGGACAATGCCAGGAAAGCCTTCATCAGTTATTATTTTGTCATCCAGTCAGGTTTGCCGAATCCTTTAAATTCTTCGTCAATCACCTTTTCAAATCCCTCTGATTCAACAACTTCTTTAATATCCTTGGATAGCTGTGAATCCTTGTTAGCTGTTTTTACAGCAACAACATTTCGGTATTTATCATCCATATCCTCAAGGGCAAGTGCGCTAAGCAGGTCCATTTTCGCTGCTAGTGCAAAGTTTCCTGGAACAGCAGCTAAGTCTGCACTTTCTACGGAACGTGGCAGCTGTCCTGCTTCAATTGGCTGAAATACTAGGTTTTTCTTATTTTCAGCAATGTCCTTTTCAGAAACAGTTAGCGGATCTGCACCTTCATCTAATTTAATTAATCCTTGATCTTCAAGTGTATTAAATGCACGTGCAGCGTTTGTTGGATCGTTAGGTACAGTAATTGTCGCACCATCTTCTATTTCATCTATAGACTTATAAGTGTTAGAGTAAATTCCCATTGGAGCAGTTGGGACCGAAATTAATCCTGTTAAATCCATCTTATTTTCTTTTGCAAAGTTTTCTAGGTAAATGGTGTGCTGGAACAGGTTTGCCTGAATGTCGCCATTATCCAGTGCTTTGTTTGGCTGGATATAATCACTAAATTCAATGACTTCCACTTTATAGCCTTTTTCCTCAAGTCCAGGAATGATTGCCTTTTTAAGCATGTCACTGTATGGGCCGGCTGTTGCACCCAGTTTAATTTCCTTTGATTCTTCACCTGTTGCACCTTCACTTGATTGATCCTTGCTGTCAGAGCCGCCGCAAGCTGCTAATGCGCCCACAGCCAATAATAAAATAATTGCTAAAAACCATTTTTTCATGTTAACTCCCTCTTTCCTATTTATCGTTTATCTACTATTTTGGCAACGAGGTCACCAATAATCTGAATAGCTTGTACTAAAATTATTAATATAAGAACAGTTGCAAACATAATGGTATTATCGTAGCGATAGTACCCAAAGCGAATGGCCAAGTCACCAATTCCGCCGCCGCCGACTGTACCCGCCATTGCGGAGAAGCCAACTAAACTAATAAGAGTTAATGTTATTCCTGAAATAATCCCGGATCTTGACTCAAGAAGGAGTACATCCTTAATAATCATCCACGGAGTCGCACCGGCAGCAATTGCCGCTTCAATGACACCTTTATCAATTTCGCGCAAGGCTGTTTCAACGATTCGGGCAAAAAATGGAACAGCAGCTACCGATAGAGATACACTTGCTGCAGTCGGTCCAATCGTTGTCCCAACCAAGAAATTCGTTAAAGGAATTAAAGCAACAAGTAAAATAATAAACGGAATCGAACGAACCAGGTTAACAACAAAACCAAGTATATTCTTGACTGCACGGTTTTCCATAAAAAGCCCTTTATCGGTAACATATAAAGCAATGCCGATTGGAAGGCCGATAACCACGGCAATGATTAAAGAAATTGTAATCATATAGATGGTTTGAATGAAAGCAGTATTGATATCAGGAAGCAGTTCCATTAAATGATTGAAATCAATCCCCATTTCCTAACACCTCCACATGCGCCTCCCGATTTTCGATATAATCAAGTGCTTTATTAATTTCTTCCCTTTGGCCTCTTAGTTCCATAATAAAGATGCCAAGGGGCACATCCTGAATGTATTCAATAGAACCATGCAGAAAATTGCCTTTTACATTGTATTGCTGGAGCATGTCAGAAATAATCCCTTCCCCTGCCACTCTTCCTCTAAACATTACTTTCACAATTGGGCCTTCACAGCGATTTAAGATCGCTTCAGGGATATCAAAAGAAACAACACTAGCAATAAATTCCTTTGTTAAATCAGCCTTAGGGCTGGCAAAGATATCATAAACAGGACCTTCCTCGATAACCTTCCCATCCTGCATGATGGCCATTCGGTGGCAAATTTCTTTTACGACATCCATTTCATGTGTAATTAACACAATCGTAATACTCAGCTCTTTGTTAATTTTCTTCAAAAGATTTAAAATGGACTTGGTTGTTGTCGGGTCTAGCGCAGATGTAGCTTCGTCACATAATAGAACCGACGGATTGTTGGCCAGGGCTCTTGCAATCGCGACTCGCTGCTTTTGGCCCCCGCTCAGCTGTGAAGGGTAGACATCCCTTTTATCAGCTAAACCGACCATATCGAGAAGATTCTCTACCCTTTTTTTAATTTGATCGGAGGGAATTTTTGCCGCTTTCAAGGCAAACGCAATATTTTCAAATACTGTTTTTTGGCTGATTAAATAAAAGTGCTGAAAAATCATGCCGATTTTCAACCGGGCCTTACGCAGGCCCTCGCCATTTAGTGAAGTTAAGTCAACTCCATCAACTGTAATGGTCCCTGATGTCGGTCTTTCCAATAAATTAATGCAGCGAAGCAATGAGCTTTTCCCTGCGCCAGAATATCCGACAATTCCGTAGATTTCCCCTTCCTGAACAGTAAGAGAGACATTGTCGACACCTTTTACTTCTCTGTTTTTCGCAGTATATATTTTTGAAAGGTTCTTAATTTCAATCATGGTTTTCACCCCTTTAAGTAAAACAAAATACCCCTTTTCATCTGAAAGGGGCATCGAAATGTTCATTATCTCGACTTATCTTTCAGAATGAAATCATTCTGCAGGAATTAGCACCTTCCCAAAAAGGGGGTTGCCGGACATCATAGGGCCTAGTCCCTCAGTCTCTCTGGATAAGCAATATTTTATTTAATAAAATAGCACAATATTCATAGTACAAATCGATTAACATTTTGTCAATATAGTAAATTTTGGGCCATTTCAAATAAAACGCTTACACACCCTGCAAGATAGCCATTAGGAAAAATTTTTTCACTAGACAATTGCCTTAAAAAACTATAAAATTTGAAATTAACTCGTACAAAATTGTTGAAGGTGGATTACATGGAATATTCAGACCGTTTAAAAAATTTACCAGTCCAATTTTTCGCAAGCCTTATTGAAAAAGTGAGCAAAGCCAGCGCAGAGGACAGAGATATCATTAACTTAGGCCAAGGCAATCCAGACCAGCCTACACCTCCGCATATCGTTAAAGCATTGCAAACTGCAGCAGAGGATCCCAGAACACATAGATACTCTCCATTTAGAGGCATTCAAGAACTTAAAGACGCTGCAGCGGAATTTTATAAAAAGCAATATCATGTTGACATTGATCCAAAGACTGAAGTTGCTGTGTTATTTGGAACAAAAGCAGGGCTTGTAGAATTGCCGATATGCCTGTTAAATGAAGGCGAGCTTATGCTTTTGCCAGACCCTGGATATCCCGACTATTTATCCGGCGTTACATTAGCAAATGTGCAATATAAAACATTCCCATTATTAGCGGAAAATAATTTCTTGCCTGATTATGATTCCATTTCAGACGAGGATAAATCTTCAGCAAAATTAATGTACCTTAACTATCCGAACAATCCAACTGGTGCTATGGCAGACCTTGACTTTTTCGAAGAAACCGTTGCTTTTGCTAAGAAAAATAACATCACTGTCTTGCATGATTTCGCTTACGGAGCTATTGGATTCGACGGAAAAAAACCTGTTAGTTTTCTGCAAGCTGAAGGCGCTAAGGAACTTGGGGTTGAAATGTATACGCTATCCAAAACCTATAATATGGCTGGATGGCGGGTCGGCTTTGCTGTTGGTAATCCAGTCATTATTGAAGCAATAAATTTAATTCAAGATCATTTATATTGCAGTCTCTTTCCTGCGGTCCAATTGGCAGCTGCAGAGGCACTCACTGGTGATCAGTCCTGTGTTGATGAACTGGTGGCTCGTTATGAAAGCCGCAGAAATGCGTTAATTAACGCTTGCAAAGAAATCGGCTGGAGTGTTACGGCTCCAAGCGGATCGTTTTTTGCCTGGCTCCCTGTGCCAAGCGGATTCACAAGTGAAGAATTCGCTGACTATCTGCTGGAAAAAGCCGATGTTGCTGTTGCAGCTGGCAACGGATTTGGAGAATTCGGAGAAGGCTATATCCGCGTCGGCCTCCTAGTAGACGAAGATCAGCTAAGAGAAGCAGTCAACAGAATAGGAAAATTGAACCTCTTTTAATATGCAAAAAAAAATCGCCATATTCGGCGATTTTTTTTTATAGAGATAGTGTGACAATGACGGCTAATAAGAAAATAATAGTTACATAATTGACAGAATAGAGAAAGGCCATTCGCGCCCATTTTTGGTTATCTTTTGCCATAAACCCGCTTATGCTAACAACGATCCATCCGATATTAAGCAAGGTGGCAATGATTAAAAATACTAGACCAAGCTGCGGGATAAGAAAAGGCAGCGGAATTAAACAGGCAGAATACACAAAGAACTGTCTCTTCGTGATGTCAAATCCATGAACAACAGGGAGCATGGCCACTCCTGCTGCTTTATACTCATCATATTTGCGAATGGCAATAGCGAACGTATGCGGCATTTGCCAAATAAACAAAATAAGAAATAACACAATCGGAACAATATGGAAGCCGGAGGAGATGGCTGTCCAGCCAATCAATGGCGTAACCGCTCCGGAAATACTGCCAATCACAGTATTAAGAGTATATCTGCGTTTTGACCACATCGTATATAAAATTACATAAGTAAACCAGCCAATAAAAGCGTAAATAGCTGATTCAACTGAGATAAATAGCAAAATGATCATTCCAAGTACTGAAAAAGCAATACCCAATGATAGGACAGTCTTTAAAGAAAAATGGCCAGTAACCGTTGGTCGTTTCTTCGTTCTTTCCATAATTGTATCAATATCAACATCGTACCAATTATTTATAACAAGTGCCCCTGCCATCACCAGTGTACTGCCAATCATGGTCAGCACAAAAACATCCCAATTAGCCATAAAAGAATCATTGGCAAAATAAATAGCCAGCCAAAATCCAGTAAATACAGGCAAGACATTAGCTACTAAAACATATGCTTTAAATAGAGATTTTAGATCTTCTAAAAGAGATATATGATCAGTCCCAACCTTCTGCAGAGAAGGTGCCCCCTCTTTATTCATCTATTTACCTCCTCTAAGAAATGGTCCAATAATATTATAGAGCTTTCATTTCAGACGCTCTTTCAATCTGCATCTTTTTGCTACCCCTTATATTAACATAGTTTCAATGATTATTTCCTATCCAAAGTCTACAAAATTGCGAACTTTATGGGAAACCATATTTTCAACGAAAAAAAGAGAGATTTGTCACAGCAAACCTCTCCAGCAATTGATATACTATTTATTTAAATGTATAATTGGCCGGTGATTTCCGCTCCAATCAACTAAGTGGTTAGAATTAACATTTGAATTATGCTTGATTAAGATAATGTTCTTCTCAAGAATTCTTTTGTCCGTTCTTGAACTGGATGATTAAATATTTGCTCTGGGCTTCCCTCTTCAGCAATGACACCTTTGTCCATGAATACGACGCGGTCTGAGACCTCTTTGGCAAAGCCCATTTCATGGGTTACGATTAACATGGTTAGCCCGCTCTCTGCAAGCTCCTTCATAACCTTCAGAACCTCTCCAACCATTTCCGGGTCAAGTGCAGATGTTGGCTCATCGAATAAAAGCACATCAGGTTCCATTGATAGTGCTCTTGCAATGGCTACACGCTGTTTTTGTCCGCCAGACAGCTGCTTTGGTTTGGCATGAACAAATTTGTCCATTCCCACTACTTTTAAATATTTCATTGCTACCTGTTCTGCTTCTTTACGTGAGCGTTTTAGCACCTTTACTTGGCCAACCACACAATTGCTTAGGACATCATGGTTATTAAAAAGGTTAAATTGCTGAAAAACCATTCCAAGCTTTGTGCGATAGGCTGCAATATCGTGGTTATCATCAAGGATATTCTCGCCTTTATAGATGATTTGACCGCCGCTTGGCTTTTCCAATAAATTGATGCAGCGGAGAAGAGTTGATTTGCCGGAACCCGATGAGCCAATGATACAGACTACCTCTCCCTTGTTCACTGAAAAATCAATATCCTTAAGCACTTCATGCGTACCAAAGGATTTACTTAGATGCTGAACTTCTATTACCTTTTCCATCCTCTCGCTCCTTTGGACTATTAGTGATCTTTTTTCTTCAATATATCGTCTGGTGTCTCTACCTGCATTTGGTTAGCATACATGCTGTAATTTTCCGGTCCATCTAGTTTCTTTTCAATGTATCGTAAAATCCTGGTTACTGTAAAAGTCATGATAAAATATAACACACAGGCAACAAAGAAGGATTCAAAATATCTGAAATTATTTCCAGCGATTGATTTCGTTTGGAAGAACAGTTCAGAAACGGAGATAACACTAAGTACAGACGTATCTTTAATGTTGATGACAAATTCGTTTCCTGTTGCTGGCAGTATGTTTCGGATGGCCTGCGGCAGCACCACATTATACATTGTTTGGAAGTGATTCATTCCTATTGCTTGAGCGGCCTCATACTGCCCTTTATCAATAGAGATAATCCCGCCGCGGATAATTTCTGACATATAGGCACCTGTGTTAATGGAAACAATAAGAATAGCTGCGAAAATACGGTCCATGTCTAAACCAAAGGCTAGAGCAGCCCCATAAAAAATAACCATTGCTTGAACAATCATCGGTGTACCGCGGAATATTTCAATATAGGCAGAAAGAAGTGCGTTGATTATTTTGAGGATCACTTTCTTTATCCCGCGTTCAGGCACGGGAATTGTGCGAACGACTGAAACAATTAGCCCTATAAGGAAGCCAATGATGGTTCCAATGATGGATATGAATAAAGTAATTCCAGCACCGCGCAAGAACATTGGCCAATTGTTTGAAACAATATCAATAACCCATTCTAGAGTCATAGTGTACCTCCTTTTAACAAAAAAGGGGACTGCCCAAAGGAAAGCCCCCTTTCGATTTTATTATTTAGCAGCTGGCTGATTTTTAATAGCAGCATCCATAATGCTTGAGCGTTCTTCTTCAGGGATACCTGCCAAGATTTCATTGATTTTCTCTGTTAATTCACTGTCTTTTGCCACACCAACGGCGATGGCTGTATCATCGTCAGATGTCTTAAATCCATCTGTAAATTCTACCATTTTAAAGTTTTCGTTAGCTGATTCAGCACTTACGCCTTCCGGACGTTCAGATACATATCCATCAATAACACCAGACTCCAGTGCAACCCTCATTGCCGGGAAGTTATCCATTGCTGGCTGTTTGCTAACCCCTTCGATTTGGTCGATCACTGAATAGTGGAAAGTATTTAGCTGCGCTGTTACTTTTGCACCGCTGAAATCTTTAATGGATGATGCTCCATCGTATTTTCCGCCTTTTTTAACAACCATGACTAAATCTGATTTATAATAGATATCTGAGAAATCAATGGACTTTTTGCGTTCTTCTGTTGGTGACATCCCAGCAATAATAGCGTCAATTTTCCCAGAAGCTAATGCTGGAACAAGTCCGTCCCATTCCGTTTTAACGATGACCAATTCCTTGCCTAAGCCTTCTGCAATTTTCTTTGCAATCTCAACATCGTAACCGCCTGCATATTCGGCGCTTCCGTCAATTTTCACTCCGCCATTAGAATCGTCGTTTTGTGTCCAGTTGAATGGCGCATACCCCGCTTCAAGGCCTACCTTAAAAGTACCTTTTTCCTCAGACGCTGCCCCATCAGAATTGTCTGAGCCGCTTTTGCTGTCACTAGTACCACAGCCTGCTAGTAACAATGCCAATGATAATGATAGTGCTAAAAGCAATGATAATTTTTTTAACATAACATTTCTCGCCCCTTTTTTATTATTTCACAATATCGAGTATACAATTCGAACTATTTAGGTAATTCGAAAAATCAAAAAAGACCTGAGGTGAACTCAGGTCTTGTCTTGTCATCATTACCCAAATTTCATCTTCTTTCCCAAATGAGATAGCTCAACTCAATAAACCCGGGATTGTCTATTGAGACAGTCCTGCAGTTATTCACTGCAGACCCAGCCCGCAATACTGAGTATATTGCAAGCTTCGGCGATATTTCCTTCTCCCTAGCATCATTGTTTCTCAAGCTCCGCTAGAGACTAATAAACATCGCACCTCTACCTCACCTACAAAAAGATGAGGTCATATTTAATTTATTTGTAGTCTACAATATCATGTCCTATATGTCAATCGGACTATTAACCAATTTTGATAGAATAATAAATTGGTGAGTTTGGAATAAAAAACCCGACTCATTTAGAATCAGGTTTTTTAAGTTATCAATTCTCAGCTAATTTCGCTGTCATTTTTTTTTCCGTTTTTTCCTCTAATGGATCTGATGCTGGTTTCGCCCGTTTCATAAAGAAGGAAAGAATGAGTGCGACACAGATAATACCAGTTGCCACAAAGAAGGAGAAGTTAATTCCCTCTAACATAGACTTCATCATAATTTCTTGCTTCATTGCAGCGATTGCTGCCTCTGTTGGCTGTCCAGCCATGTTTTTCATGGCATCTTTAGCAAGGTCAGCTGCTGCAGACTCAGTCCTAGTGGACATTAAGGTTACTAGAAGTGCTGTACCAATCGCACCTGATACCTGGTTTAACGTGTTGTTCATAGCTGTTCCATGCGGATAGAAGCGTCTTGGCAATTGATTCAATCCATTAGTCGAAACAGGCATCATAACCATTGACATTCCAAAAGCACGGACAGAATAGACAATCATTAAATTGGCATAGGTTGTTTCCAATGTCAATTTGCTGAAAAGATAGGTTGTTACAGCCATAATGGCTAGACCCATTATCGCCAAAATACGGCCGCCAAATTTGTCAAATAATTTGCCGTTCACCGGTGACATAAACGCCATTATTAATGCACCAGGAAGCAAGAGAAGCCCTGCATCCATCGGAGAAATCCCTCTAAGGGTCTGAACATATATAGGCAGTAAAATCATCCCTGAAAAGAGAGCCATGTTTACAATCATTGTGATCGCTGATGATAAGGCAAACATTGGATACTTATAAACACCAAAGTTTAACATCGGCCGTTCTTTCTTGGATTGGAGAACAATGAAGATAACTAAACTAATAGCCCCTAAAATGATTGTTCCGTAAACGAGAGGGCTATCCCATCCTTTATTCCCCGCTGAACTAAATCCATATAGAATACCGCCAAACCCGATACTTGATAAGGTGAGCGAGAAAACATCCAGGCGGATATTCACTTTTTCCTTTTTATCTTTAAGCATGAAGAACCCGATCAATAATACTACTATGGCAATAGGAGTAATAAAGTGGAAAAGCATTCTCCAGTCATAGTGCTCGATGATCCAGCCAGATAATGTTGGACCAATGGCTGGCGCAAACATTAGGATTAATCCAAAAACCCCCATGGCTGCCCCTCTTTTTTCCACTGGGAAACTGACAAGCATCACGTTCATTAAGAGCGGCATAAGAATGGCTGAGCCTGAAGCCTGAAGCATACGCCCTGTTAATAAAGTTGGGAAAATGTGGGCAGTACCAGCAAGTATGGTTCCTGCAGAAAATAAAATCATTGCTGATAAAAAGATTCGTCTGACTGAATATTTTTCAATTAAAAAGGCTGTTGCCGGGATTAAAATACCGTTCACAAGCATGAATCCAGTTGCAAGCCATTGAACCGTCGTTTCTTTAATATTCAGGTCCGTCATAATTGAAGGCAAAGCAATATTTAATAATGTATTATTTAAAAAAGCAATAAAGGCTCCGATCATTAGAATAGCTATAATGCCATACGGCGGACGTGCCTGATTTTTTATATCGTCACCCATGTATATACCCCCTATACTTTCGGTTCATTATTTTATACTGTTATTTCACAGATTCATATCATATACCATTAGTTCAAAATTTGCAATCAAAAAATTACATGATTTATAAACGATTGTGCTGAACCTGAAAATAATATAAGATATAATTTGTACCAACGGTTCAATTACGTATTAACGGTTCAATTCCTATTAAAGGTGATTTTATGAATGATAGAAAACAGCACGTCATTACTATGGCCCATCAGCTATTTATTGAAAAAGGCTTCCAGGCGACGTCTATTCAAGATATTTTAGATTACAGCGGAATTTCAAAGGGTACATTTTATAATTATTTTGCTTCGAAAAACGAGCTGCTAATCGCCCTTATTAAAACCTTACTAAAAGAGGTTGAAAAAAAACGGGATGAATTGCTTATTGGTCAGGATCCTTCTAATATAGAAGTTTTTAGTAAACAGCTTGAATTACAATTTAAGGTGAATAGAAGAAATAAGCTATTATCCCTTTTTGAAGAGGTCATTTCGTTAAACGATGCAGATCTTAATAAATTTATTCGGCGCGGTCATTTTCAATATCTCCACTGGCTCTATGTCCGATTTCTAGATCTCTTCGGAGAAAGCAAGAAGCCTTATTTGCTTGATTGTGCCATTATGTTCATGGGTATTTTGCACCAAAATATTAAATATAGAGAGATGGAGCTTAAATCTCAGGCAAACATCCATGAAATTGTCAGTTATAGTGTAAAACGGCTGGTAAAGATGGTAGAGGATGTGTCAGAATCAGGAGACCAGCTAGTCTCGCCAGAACTTCTAGAGAAATGGCGGCCGGCATACAGCAATGACGAAATAGATGCACAAAAGAAAATAAATAAGACCATATTAATCCTAAAAAAAAGGCTTACACACAAAAGCGACCAGTCCAGATACTTTGAATTACTGGACTTTATCCAGGAAGAGCTTCTGCATTCCAAAGAACCGAGAACCTACCTGATCGAAAGCACCTTAGCAGCCTTAAAAAAGCGCAGCGATCTATTCGACCAGAATGAACTTGAAAAACTCGAACAGCTCGCTAAAAATACTTTAGCACTTTAAACAACCGGGGGTCAGTCCCCCATCGCTTTAACGCGATGAGGGACTGACCCCGTTTTTATTTGCTAGTTTTAAGATCTTGTTTTCGTAGTAGCGTGCTTTCTTTTTGTTATGGTTGGCATTGAAAAAGGCAATGACATCGAGCATAGCATTTTCATACAGCTCCTGATCCCCGGCCTGTTCAAGATAGCGGAGTCCATTTTCGTAATGCATGCCCGCCTGCGCCTTATTTGGCTTTTCCTTATGTTCTAAGCAATACGCATACTGCATATAGATCATTCCCAGTTTCCTGTTCGTTATACCGTGATCTTTATCTTTATGGTAGATCGCTATCGCCTGTTCATAGAATGGCAGGGCTTCATTAATCTTGCCTAAATCAAAACTGATATACCCTAATTCTGTTAGGACTTCGGCATGAATCAGCGTATCTTTCAAAACGGAGTCTGCTAAAAGGATTAGAGCATTAGTTAGATAAACCGCAGCTTCTTTGCCTTTTTCAATCTTCCCATAAATGGCGCCAAGTGCTGCCAGCATATGTATGCTTGCTTCTTCCTGATCCCCGGCTAACTCAAGGCCTTTCTCCAAATAACCAATCGCCTCTTCATTCCTGTCAAGATTGGCCGATAACATTCCAAGTTTAAAATACAAAATTGGAAGCATCTTAAGATCTTCTGCCTGATCCTCGTTCATACAGGAAATGGCCCGCTGATAGTATTTAATGGCCCTTGGCAGTTTTTCCAGCTTTTCTTCCGCTTCAGCAAGCAAAAGGAAAGTCTTTTTCATTATTAAATCTGAAACATCATCTTTTCCCTCAAATTTATTTGCTGTTTCGGACACGATTCTTCGCGCCAATTTCAAATCTATCTGTATAGTCAATTCGCCTAGAAAAAGCAGTTTTTCGTAATCATCTTCTGCGATGAGCGGATAAAGCTCCTGTATGCACCTGCGGGCATTTTCCCGCATTCCCATTTGAAGATAGCTCACAAGCTCTAAAAAAAGAAGCTCTTTCATCATTTCCCCATGGTTTAATGTCTTTTTTGCCAGCTCAATTGAACCAACGGCATCAGAATACCTTTCCTCTTGAAAAGATTCCAATACATTCTGTATATCCTTGTTATCCGCATAATTCCTTAACAAATCCAGCGATGGATTCAAATCAAACTCCTGTAATCCTTCCATACAATCTCCTCCCTCCTTATACATTATAGATAAATAGAATACACCTTAAACATTTTTCCGCTTTAAAGCAATGGGGGTCAGTCCCCCGCCGCTTTAAAGCGGCATAGGGACTGACCCCTTTTTTTCTTTCATTGGCAATTAAGTTATTGAGTTTTAAATTTGTTTATCATTATCAGCAATTCTTCAGACATCGCAGATAAGGATGCGGCAAAGGAAAAGATTTCTTCAATTGATGCAGTCTGTTCTTCTGTGGATGCAGATACTTCCTGTGTCCCTGAAGATGTTTCTTCTGCAGCTTCAGAAATAAACTTCATCGTTTGTACGACCTGCTCAGCGCCGGCGGCCATTTGCTCAACAGCAACTGTCACCTCTTGAATTTGCGAAGTTACTTCATTAATCGCAGTTTCTATCTGTGAAAAAGACTCTCCTGCCTGATTAACTAAACCTATTCCCGCAGCTACTTCACCTGTTACTTCGTCCATAGCCTGAACAACATTTCTGGTTTCGTTTTGCATGGACCCCACCAAATGCGATATTTCCTTCGCTGAATGGGCTGATTGTTCGGCGAGTTTACGAACCTCATCGGCAACAACCGCAAAGCCTTTTCCATGCTCCCCAGCCCTTGCCGCTTCTATTGCAGCATTTAAAGCTAGTAAATTGGTCTGTTCAGCTATTCCTGTAATCACCTCAATAATTTTTCCAATCTCACTTGACCGGCTGCCTAATTCCTGTACCTCCGTTGACAAACGCGTGAATTTTTCATTAATAAAATTCATCTGCTCTATAGCTGTATGTACAGAGTCATTACCAGATAGCGCTTTGTTTGAAGCTTCCATCGACAGCGATGAAACATTACCTGTACGATCAGCAATTTGCTGTACGCCAATGGACATTTCATCTATCGTCTGGAAAGTCTCCTCTATATTTTGAACTTGATGGTCCACACCCATGGCAACCTGATTCATTGTTACGGCTATTTGCTTAGATACAAAATTCGTCTTCTCTGCGCTTTCAGTCAGCTGTCCGGCTGAAAATGCAAGCTTATTCGCATTTGAAGAAACTTGAAGAATAATGGCTTTAAGATTTTCAGCCATAAAATTTAGCGTATGGGCTAAGTCGCCAATCTCATCCTTATTTTTAACCTTTATGTTCTCAACAGATAAATCGCCATCAGCAACCTTTTTGGCAAACTTTATTAAAGTTGTTAACGGCTTTGTTTTTCTTCTAATAATCCAAATCGTAATGGCACAAGCAATCAACATTGGCAAAAGTCCAAGCAGGAAACTATCCTTTACTGATGCAAAAGTTCTTTCACTAACAATTTTTGCATCAAAATCAATGGCATTTAGCGCAATGATTTCTTTATTCGGATCATGATCCTTAAAGATAGGTGCATATCCTGTAATTCTCTTCATCCCGCCGAACTCATAAATCTCTGAATACTGCGGGTGCTTTGTTTCTTTAATGGCTTTTATGACGTCATCATTAATTGGAAATTTGTCTCCAGGCTTAAATCCCTGTTCTTCCATATTCTTATCTCCAGTCAAAAACGTTCCGTCAAGAAGCAGTATGTATTGTCCTTCAAAAATTTGCTTATGCTCGGTTGTCCAATTTAACGTTTCCTGAAGTTCTATAGGATTCTTTTCCCCATTAATCATCTTCTCAATTTCTTTAGGATCAATTAATCCCGTCGTAATGTTTGCACATCCAACAGCCTCTATGCCAGCTGCCTCATATGTTTTGTCATAGCTGACGCGGTAGTTTGAAACAGATGTAATGATCATCGAAGCGAAAATAACCGCTACAATGATAATCCCCAGCTGCCCTGCAATAGTTTTCCTCAAATTTCTTTTCCCCCTGGATTTTCTAATCTATTTACCTTCTATATAGTAATAATTACCTGCATATTATATCAAAAATCACTTTTACTTTTGACGAACTTTTTGAATAAAAAATGAATTAATCTGTATTTTTAAACCAAAGGATTATAATAATGATATATGAAATCGTAAGGGGAAGATTTAATTGCATATTTATTCAAGCCAGCAAATAAAGGAGATTGATCAAGGCGCGACTGAGAAAGGGATGTCTTTATTTTCGCTTATGGAAAATGCGGGAAGCGGTTTGTTTAGAGAAATCTATCCGCTGCTTCAAAAGTCAAATACGATATTGATTCTTTCAGGGAAAGGAAATAACGGCGGGGATGGGATTGTACTTGCACGGTATTTAAAAAATTATGGCTTTCAGGCTGAGTTAGCCTTTCCTTTAGGTATGCCTCAGACAAAGACGGCACAAGAACACCTGGACTACTACCTTTCATGCGGTTACAAAATAAGCGAGTTTTCGCAGGATTGTCAGGCAGATTGGGTAATTGACGCCCTATTAGGTGTCGGGAGCACCCTTCCGTTAAGGCCTGGCGCAGCACAATTAACAAAATGGATGAATGAACAAAAAGGAAAAACGATCTCAATTGATGTGCCAACCGGTGTTTCCTCGGATGATGGAAATATAGATGAACATTGTGTAGTGGCAGACTATACCTTCTGTCTTCATGGCTATAAGCCTTCTGCCTTTCTCTTCCCTTCTTCGGATTACTATGGGGTAACATCAGCTGTCGATATAGGTCTTGCGCAAACGAGCAGCTGGAGAGTCTTGAAAGAGGAAGATGTACGGGGGGCTTGGCCAAAAAGGACAGGGAATACTCATAAAGGAACGTTTGGGACAGCTTTATTACTTGCGGGCAGCGATGAAATGCCAGGAAGTGCGGCACTGGCTGCCATTGGTGCACTCCGTTTTGGAACTGGCAAGCTGGCGATTGCCACAAGCAGACATGCGGCTGCGATTATTGGCACATTTGTACCTGAAGCTACTTTTCTCTATAATTTTCATTCTTCCGAAATGACGGCCGGATACTCATGCATTGGAATCGGACCAGGTCTTCTTCCCAATACAGAGCTTGAAAAGCAGATTTCTACTATACTCAACTATTCGGTTCCCGTTGTCCTGGATGCTGGTGCATTAAGCAATAGAACATACATGAAAAGAGATGATGCTACTATTCTTACACCACATCCCGGTGAATTTAGCCGGATGATTGGAAAGTCAACAAGGGATATCCAGCGAAATAGAATATTATATGCCTCCCAATATGCCAAAGAAAATCATGTAACAGTCGTTTTAAAAGGCAAATATACTGTGATCGCTTTTCCCGATGGATCTGGCTTGATAAATCCAACCGGTAATAGAGCCCTGTCCAAGGGAGGTACAGGCGACACCCTAACAGGCATGCTCACAGCCAGCGTCGGCACCTGCAAAAACATCAAGGATGCCGTTGCCAATGCAGTTTACATACACGGCCTATGTGCAGACGAATGGCTAAAAACCAACGGCGAACAAACCATGCTTGCACACGACTTCAACCAGCTCCTGCCAAAAATCACAGCCGCTTTAGCGCAGTAAAATGATGGGGGACAGTCCCCCAATGCTTTAAAGCGGCGGGGGACTGTCCCCCGCCGCTTTAAAGTGCAAAAGAAATGATCCCTATTTTCAGTAGCTTGAGGATTCTCCATTGTTTTTTCCGCCGAAGTGAAATCCGAATTGGCCGCCGTATTTTCCAATATTGCCGCCTAACTGGGCTCCGACTCCTTTGCAGCCGCCTAATTGGCCGCCTGCCTGAACTCCAAGCCCTTTTTTCCCGCCTAGATGCCCCCCTGCATAAGCACCCAAACCATGTCCGCCTCCTAAATGGCCGCCTGCTTCAGCACCAAGGCCATATTTGCCGCCAAATGAACCGCCTGCATGCATACCAAGTCCATGGCTGCCGCCTAGCTGGCCACCCGCTTGAACACCAAGGCCATATTTACCTCCGAGCGATCCGCCCGCATGCATACCTAATACTTGACCGCCTCCTAGCTGCCCGCCAGTATATACACCAAGACCGTGCGTACCCAACATGTGACCTCCAAGATTTAACCCTGCCCCGCTGCCTGCCCCAAAGTTTCCGCCTGCATAAAGACCGCCTAGCTGTCCGCCGAGCTTCCAATATCCAGGAGGATAACTTGTATAATAAGACATAGGGTATGGATAAGTATATTGATAGTATGAAGGAGAACGGGGATCAGTTCTATAATGATGAGGACCTAATGCCATTTCCAAAACCTCCAATCAGATTGATGCTTTAGTTTATGCATCTATAGGGGGGCATGACACTTGGCCAATATGATGAAAAAGGCCAGATATGAAGCTGTATCGTTTTTAATCTCAAATTTTTTAAGAATATTGTCCTAATATTTCTAAATATTCATATAATTAAGCAAAACACACAGCATTGTTCATTAAAAGAAACAATATCTCTCCTAGTACAGCAAAACCTATTGGAGGTGATTATTAAAAATACGGCCCCTTCAACTTCATTTACTGTGGTGCACCGGTTTAATACCTTATAACTGCGCACGCGGGGAGGAATGTGTATGGAAAAACAGCTGGGTTTTTGGAAACTTGGAACCTTTGGTCTGCAGCACGTCTTAGCCATGTATGGCGGAGCCGTCGTTGTTCCACTCATCGTCGGTCCGGCTATCGGACTAACCGAAGCAGAAGTTGCTTATTTAATCTCCATTGACCTTTTCACATGCGGTATCGCAACATTTTTGCAAGTTGTCGGCAACAAGTATTTTGGCATACGAATGCCCATTATTATGGGGGTAGCCTTTCAGGCAGTTGGGCCAATGATTGCCATTGGTACGATGCAGGGGGTGCCCTCGATTTTTGGTGCGATCATAGCTGCTGGTGCCATTGTCATATTCCTGGCACAATTTATGGATAAGATCATCCCCTTTTTCCCGCCGGTTGTTACTGGTTCAGTTGTTGTCATCATAGGTACATCCTTAATTGGAGCCGCAATGGGAAATATAACCGGGCAGCCGAATGATCCCGGCTTTGGCAGTCTGACCAATTTATTTCTGGCTGGATTAACCCTTCTGATCATCGTCATCTTAAATCGCTTTTTCACCGGCTTTATGAAAGCGATTTCAATACTCATGTCCTTAGTAATAGGAACAGTTGTAGCCGCATTTATGGGGATGGTTGATTTTTCTTCTGTAGGTGAAGCCTCCTGGTTCCATATGGTCACGCCATTCCGTTTTGGGCCGCCTGAATTTCACTTAAGCGCTATTCTCAGCATGACACTTGTCGGCATTGTCAGCATGATGGAAGCTACAGGAGTGTATTTCGCTCTAGCAGAGGTTATTGATAAAAAAATTAATGGAAATGACGTTAAAAAGGGACTTCGTGCTGAAGGTCTTGCACAAATCATCGGTGGTATCTTCCAGGCATTTCCTTATACAACGTTTTCACAGAACGTCGGCCTTATCGCCTTAACTGGCGTCAAGCAGCGGAAAGTCGTTGTTGCCTCCGGGGTGATCTTAGTAACTCTTGGACTGTTGCCAAAGGTTGCTGCCTTGACATTGATTATTCCAAATCCTGTTCTTGGCGGCGCCATGATTGCCATGTTTGGTATGGTTATGGCATCAGGGATTCGCCAGCTATCGCATGTAGATTTCCGCAAAACAGAAAATCAGCTTATCGTAGCACTTTCTGTTGGCCTAGGTTTAGGTGTTTCGATTGCTCCGGATGTATTTGCTAATGTTCCGCAAAGTATCCGTATTCTCGTAGAAAATGGTATTGTAACAGGCGGTTTCGCCGCAGTGGCCCTTAACCTTATCCTAAATGGCGTCAAAAGCGGCAGTGGAAGAGATTTGGCCAAAGAGGGTTCTGCACATATTTAGTTATACAGCAAAAGGGGCTGTCTGATAAGTCCCTAAATTAAATAAGGGTGGAAGAAAATCAACAAATTTTCTCCACCCTTATTTTCATCTTTTGAATTTTTCTCTGAAAGTAGCTGGCGGATGCCTGCTACT
>Ga0182742_1001503_pt1 | contig 29573 bp, 29 predicted proteins | sample eDN5th37CBELigMG_FD_128880 | JGI IMG/M metagenome (GOLD analysis project Ga0182742, IMG submission 128880) | Enriched Miracle-Growth compost microbial communities from Emeryville, California, USA - eDNA 5th pass 37_C BE-Lig MG (version 2)... ... | reverse complement strand
GTGTGCGATTTCCCGACGGATTTCGCACACGACGTCGGTCTCGTTCGACAGATCCGGCCTATGTTCGGACGCGCTCCGCGCACCACTCCACCAGCGCCGCCGCGAGGTCGTCGCGGGCGGACAGCTGTGGTGCGTGGTCGGACTCGAGCGACACGACCTGCGCACCCGGGGTGAGGCGTTGCATCTCCCGCTGGGTGACGAGCGGAACCGAACGATCCAGTGTCGCTTCGATGTACAGGCGTGGCAGGCTGCCGAATCGTTCCGGCGTCCAGGTGGGTGCCATGAGCCGGGCGGTCTCGAGTTGTGGCACGAGTCGGCGTGCGGCTCCGATCGCGTCGGCCGCATCCGCCTCGTGGAAGAACACCGCCGCGCCGGCCTCCGGGGGCACGATCGTCCCGCGACCGTCCTCGGTGGGTTCGAGCCACCGCGAGATGCCCACCGGCGCTTCGAGACCGAGTCCGTCGCACAGCATCCCGAAATCGACCCCGGACGGGAGCATCATCCCCGCCACATAGGCGACCCCGGCGACACGCTCGGGCAGCATCTCCGCGACCTGCGTGACGACGATGCCGCCACCGGAATGGCCGACGAGGATCACCGGACCGTCGAGTCCGGTCACCCGGTCGGCCACGACCGCGGCGACGTCGTCGAGCGTCACGTCGTCGGCACCCCACGATCCGACACCGGGAAGCCCGAGCGGGTGCGGGACGTGCCCGGCCCGACGGAGCGGTTCGAGCAGTGTGTCCCACACCCAGCTTCCGGCCCACGCGCCGTGCACGAGCACGACATGACTCACGCGCGGTTCTCCCCCGTCGCCGCCAGCACCCGGGCGGCTTCGCGCACAGCAGCGGTGTTGGGCTTGCCGTGCCGCGACCCGGCGAGCTTCGCCTTGATGTGATCGCGGATCAGGATGGGTTCGTAGGGTTCCGGGCCCGCATATTCGGGCAATGTGGAGACCACCGCGTCGACGTTGCCGTCGTGGAAGAACGCCACCGAACGACGGCGCCGGATCCTGCCGTCGACGATCGGCGGCTTCACGCGGTGCAGCGTCGACATCCACCGGTCGTCGGTGATGCGGGCGGTGAGATCGCCGAGATTGACCAGCAGGGCGCCGGGCAGCGGTTCGACGTCGTGCCAGACGCCGTCGGAGCCGAGCACCTGCAGCCCCGCGACCCGATCGGCCCACAGCACGGTGACGATCCCGAAGTCGGTGTGCTCACCCATGCCGGTGAGATCGCCGTCGAGGTCGACAGTGCCCTCGGGCAGCGCGTAGTTGTTCATCCGCAGCACGTCGATCGAGTGGTCGGTGAGCCGTTCGAAGTAGTCGGGGGCCTGCCCGAGGGCGTCGGCGAAGATCCGGGTGAGGGTCCGCGCAACCCGCGAGGCCTCGATGAAATAGGTCTGCACACGGTCCTCGAAGCCGGGAACGTCGGGCCAGACGTTGATTCCGTAGTCGTCCTCCGACAGGTCCAGGTGGGGGAACGACCGGGCCTCCACGCCGACGTTGTACGCCTCGAAGAAATCGTTCATGCGGTTGGCGGATTCGACGCCGAGGCTCAGGCTCAGCGACTCGCTCTTCGGCGGGCTGTATCCGCGGTTCGCGCCGACCACCCGGTACTGCTGCTTGTCGTCCATCGGCAGACCGAAGAAGTCGTCGAGGGCACCGGCGAGGCCGTCGACCACCGGATCGGGAATGCCGTGTCCGAGGATCTGGACGAATCCCACACGGCTGCAGGCTTCGTCGATCTCACGGGCGACACGAGCGCGTTCGGCCTCGTCGCCGGCCCGGACGTACGGGCCGATGTCGACGGCGGGAACGACGAAGGCGTCAGACGGCGACTGGTTCATGGGCAACTCCGTTGGGAGAGGTGGTACCGGCCGAGGTGACGGGGGCCGGCGTGCCGGACCGGGACGCGCGAGCCAGTGTCCCGAGACGAGTGTGGTTGAACAGCAGGTTCAACGAGAACGCCGCGATCGCGGCGAGCGTGATGCCGCTGCCGAGCAGGATCTGCGCAGCGGACGGGAAGCGCTCGAACATGCCCTCGGCGAGTTCGGGCAGCAGACCCACACCCACCGCGACGGCGGCGATCGTGGAGTTGATGCGGTCGGACAGATCCACCGAGCGCAGCGTGTTGATGCCAACGAGGGCGACGGTGGCGAACAGGATCAGGCCGACACCGCCGACCACCGGCTTCGGCAGTGCCGCGACCACCGAGCTCACCTTGGGCAATGCGCCGAGGACCACGAGGATCGCACCCGATGTGGCGGTGACGTAGCGGCTGTAGACCCGGGTGGTGGCGACCGCACCGACGTTCTGGGTGAAGACGGTGTCGACGAAGGCGTTGAAGACACCGGCGAGCACGGCGGACGCTCCGTCACCGGCGAGTCCGCGGGCGATGTCGCCCTTGGTGACGCGCTTGCCGGTGATCTCGGCGACGGCGAGCATGCTCGCGGTGGACTCGGCGAAGACCACGGCCATGACGATGCTCATGGCGACGACCGCGGTGATCGGGAATTCCGGTGCACCGAAGTGGAAGGGTGCGGGCAGACCCACCCACGACGAACCGGCCACGCCGCCGAGGTCGATCAGGCCGAGCGGGACCGCGACGACCGTCCCGACGGCGAGGGCGATCAACACTCCGAGCTGCGCCCAGATGCCGCGTCCGAGGCACAGGAAAGCGACGGCGACGATGATTACGAGCACGGCCAGGGCGATGTTCGCGGGCGAGGCGAAGGTGGGCGACGACGGGTCGGTACCGACGATCAGCCCGCCGGCCACGCCGATGAGCGAGATGCCGACCACGGTGAGCACGGCACCGGTGACGAGCGGCGGGAAGAACCGGATGATCTTGGCGAACGGCCAGGCCAGGGCGAGACCGACGATGCCGCCGATCAGCATGGAGCCGTAGACGGCCTGCAGGCCGTATTCCTTCGCGATGAGGATCATCGGCGTCAGGCCGGCGAAGGTCGCACCGCAGACGATGGGCAGGCGGACACCGACGAGCTTGCCGACACCGAGGCTCTGGACGATGGTGATCAGACCGGCGATCAGCAGGTCGGCGCTGATGAGCATCGCGATGGTGTCGCGGTCGAGTCCGACGGCCGCGCCGAAGACCAACGGGACGGTGATGCATCCGGTGTACATGATCAGGACATGCTGGAGGCCGAACGCGAACTGCCGGAGGAACGGCAGTCGCGCGTCGACGGGGTGCGGTGAGGTCATGTGATCGCTCCCATTTCGGATGCAGTGCTGTATACGGTGCCGGATACAGCTTGGGGGCCGAAGTTTTCGGGCTCGAGTCATCGTGTTTCGTGCGGGTAAGGAACCGCTCACCACGCCGGCATGCCGTCGCTACGAACGCCTGAAGCCGACGTCATCCTTGCGGTCGCGTCCCTCTACCGTGCGGGTCATGGTTCCGACCTCATCATGGCCCGGATCACTGCGTTCGGTGAGCGCCACGCACCCGCACCTCACCGATCCGGTATCGCGGACATCCACAGGCCTCCGCGAGTTGCACCACGGGAAGTCACGACGGGATCGGAACAAGCAGAGACCCTCGATCATGCCCTCAGGCCGAGAGCACTCGGTTGACATCGAGAACGTTGTCTCGGGCGATAGTCCTTGCTGTGCTGATCAATACATCGATCAAGCTCCGCGCGCTGGCACTCAATGAGCGATCCGAAGGCATGGTGATACCGATCGAGCGCGGAACAGTCGCGAGAGAGGTCGGCAGTAGCGTGAGGTGTTCGTCGCGCGCCCCGATCAACATCGGTAGCGGCGCGATCGCATCGGTACTGATCAGAATCGGGCGAAGGGTGAGAATCGTCGAGCACTCGATGATGTTCTGAGGCAAGCCCAGCCCTTCGCGTGCGAACAGTTCGTCCAGTTCATGCCGTAGTTGGGTCGGCCGAGCCGGCAGGATCCACGGATAATCCAGCAAGTCGCGAATATCGGGATTCTCGAGATCGGCCGCGGGGTGCCCTCGCCTCACCACTGCACGAACGGGTTCGTCGTACAGGCGAATGCTGTGGGTGGCAGTGCTGTACCCCTGCGGGTCGAGCCGACCCACGACCAGGTCGATCTCGTCCCGCGCGAGACAGGTAGCCAGATCTTCCGGCAATTCCTCGATGACCGAAACCGACAACTTGGGGTGATCACGTTTGAGTGCCACAAGGGCCTGCGGCAACAACGAGTACGCACCGGCCAGATTGGTACCCACCCGTACCGGGCGCACACCGACTCGTTGCATCTCGTCGATGCTCTCGGCGGCGGCGCGCAGCGAGTTCAAAGCCGTCCGCGCGCTCTCGAGGAATATCTCGCCGAACTCTGTCGGCGCCATCCCTCGCGGCTTTCGTTCGAAGAGCGTCGCCGACAGTACATCTTCGGCCTCACGTACGGCACGGGTGATGGCGGGTTGAGTGACGCGGAGGACCTCCGCCGCACGAACCATACTGCCCTCATCGGCCAGCGTCGTCAGGAGAATCAAGTGCCGAATCTTGAGGCGCCCGTCGAACATGCGTTGTGGATTCATCCCTTGTCATTCCTCTGAAACATTGGCGAAACATTGTGTGATCGGTATTACATCCTGGATATACCGGAACGCACTTTAGCATTGGTTTTGCTCTGGTTCCTCTCGCATGATCAGTCCATGAGCTTCTCGTCCACTTCCCCGAGCGCACTGGCCGCTGTAGCGCTTTCGTTGGCTCGCTCCGACATTCGGGTACTCGACTTGACCGCACCGTTGTCGTCGTCGACGCCGGTGCTCCCACTGCCCGACGGCATGGCTCCGATCCCCCGTTTCGAACTGGAGGAGTTGGCCAGATACGACGACAGGGGTCCGACTTCCTACCAGAACGGTATTCACACCGGTGAGCACGTAGGGACCCATTTCGACGCGCCCTGCCACTGGATCACGGGTGTGGCCCACGGTGACGTCGCCTCCGTACCGGTCGACAGACTTATCGCGCCGGCGGTGGTGATAGACAAGACCGCCGAAGTTGCCGAGAATCCGGACTTCCTTCTCGACATCGATGACGTGATGCAGTGGCAGGAAGAATTCGGGCCCTTGCCGGCAGGCTGGCTACTTTTCCGAACCGGCTGGTCTGCTCGATCCCAACACCAGGAACGCTTCATCAATGCCGATGACAACGGCCCCCACACACCGGGCGTGACGCCCGCTTGCGCGGAATGGCTTGCCAACGAAACCCCGATCATCGGATTGGGGGTCGAGACGGTCGGCACCGATGCGGGCCAGGCCTTCCGGTTCGAGCCGGAGTTCCCCGTGCATTCGTTCCTGCTGGGAGCCGGAAAGTACGGAATCACCCAGTTGCAGAACCTCGACCGACTGCCACCGGTCGGCGCCCTCCTCGTTGTCGCACCACTGCGCATCGTCGGAGGCTCTGGGAGCCCAGCGCGCATCCTCGCACTGATCGAAGGCGAAACATCAAAGGAGACCGAATAACAATGCTGGTAAGAGACGCAATCGGGTACGCCCTCGCAGACATGGGCGTGTCCACGGTCTTCGGAGTCGTGGGTAGCGGAAACTTCCACTTCACCAATGCCATGATCGAACGGGGCGCCCGCTTCGTCGCAGCCCGCCACGAAGGCGGCGCTGCCACGATGGCCGATGCCTACGCGCGCATGTCGCGTGAGGTCGGAGTGCTGTCCCTGCACCAGGGCTGCGGTTACACCAACGCGATCACCGGGATCGCAGAGGCGGCGAAGAGCAACACTCCCCTGCTGGTCCTGACGGCCGAGGCCACCGAACCGACCTCGAACTTCTTCATCGATCAGGAAGGAATCGGCAACGGTGTCGGCGCAGTGTCGATGCGTGTCCGGTCCCCGTTGACCGCATTGGACGACGTCACACGTGCCTTCAATCTGTGCCGGGACGGTCAGCGCACCGTCGTGCTCAACGTTCCGCTGGACGTGCAGGACATGCCCTTTCAGGGTGACACCGCAAAACGCACCTACGTTCGTCCTGCCGCGCCCCAGCCCGCATCCGACGAGGTTGCACGGTTCGCTGAGCTCATCCTCTCTGCCGAAAGGCCGGTCTTTGTGGCCGGTCGCGGCAGCCGATCCCGCGGGTCCAAGGAAGCCGTCCAGGTGCTGGCCGAACAGGCCGGCGCCCTGGTAGCCACTTCAGCAGTCGCCCGAGGGATGTTCAACGACGACCCGTGGAGCATCGACGTCTCGGGTGGCTTCAGCTCCCCCCTCACCGCCGAGCTGATCGCAGGTGCCGACCTCATTGTCGGGTTCGGTTGCGCCCTCAACATGTGGACGATGCGACACGGCAAACTGATCGCAGAAGACGCTTCCGTCGTACAGATCGACACGAACCCCACCGCGATCGGCCGACACCGCGACGTCACGCTCGGATTGTTCGGCGGAGTTGCCGAAACCGCCAAGGCCACGTCGGCATGGCTCGAGGCGAGGGGTATGACTCATCGTGAGGGCTACCGCACCGCCGAGGTCAAGAGCCGCATCGAAACAGGGCTGCGGTGGAACCAGGTTGCGTTCGACGACGAATCCGGTGATGGACTCATCGATCCTCGTACCCTGTCGGCCACGTTGAACACCATGCTCCCGACCGAGCGGATCGTGTCCGTGGACTCCGGGAACTTCCTCGGCTACCCGAGCATGTACCTCGATGTGCCCGACGAGTACGGATTCTGCTTCACCCAGGCATTCCAGTCGGTCGGACTCGGCCTCGCAACCGGGTTGGGTGCGGCACTGGCGCAACCTCATCGTCTGCCCGTCGTGGCGTGCGGAGACGGCGGATTCCTCATGGGCATCTCCGAGTTGGAAACTGCAGTTCGACTGAAGCTTCCGCTGCTCGTCGTCGTATACAACGACTCCATGTACGGCGCTGAGGTCCACCACTTCGGAACGGACGGACCGCCTCTCGACTCGGTGACATTCCCCGACACCGACATCGCTGCGATCGCACGCGGCTACGGCTGCGAGGCGGCCACCGTCCGGAATGTGACCGACCTGCACCCCGTCGAATCCTGGCTTGCAGCAGATCCCGACCGCCCATTCGTAATCGACGCCAAGATCGTCTCTCGGGAGGGCTCATGGTGGCTCCAAGAAGCATTCGGTCACTGAGCGGAACCGATTCGATGAAACGAGTCATCGAGGAGGGACAGCACGCCCTCCCACCCATTTCACCACGATATTCAGGGGGCACCCAGTGACCAGCACGACGGAGATCACCCCTACTCGGCCGGTGACACCCAGTACGTCCTCGCAGGACCGCTTCCTCCGCAGGACGAACCTCACCCATCTGTTCTGGGGCACAATCGGAGTGCTCGGTTTCCTCACACTCTGGGAACTCGTCGCCCGCCTGCACCTGCTCCCCCGTGACGCACTCCCCCCCGCATCGACGACCTTGGCGCGGGCCGCCGAACTGCTCACCGACCCCGCCTTTCTGACGCAGATCGGTTACACCCTCTGGGCGGCGCTCGTCGGATACGCCATCGCACTGGTCATCGCGGTGCCCCTCGGACTGCTCCTCGGCCTGTCGAATCGCCTCTACGCCGCTACCTCGACCATCGTCGAGCTGGTACGACCGCTGCCCCCTATCGGTCTGGTACCTCTCCTCGTCCTGGTGGCGGGACAAGGCTTGGAGATGAAGTCCGCAGTCGTGGCTCTCGGCTGCGTATTTCCGTTGCTCGTGAACACCATTCACGGTGTGCACTCGACCAATGGTGTCGCACGAGCCACAGCTCGATCCTTCGGGTGGTCCCCCGCGCTCGTAGCATATCGAGTGGTATGGCCATCGGCCGTTCCGTCCGTACTCACGGGTGTGCGCGTGACGGTATCCATCGCCCTGATCCTCTGTATCGGCGCCGAGTTCATCGGCGGAAGCACCACCGGTCTGGGCTCGTGGCTCCTATTACAGAGCATGCTGCCTCAGGGCATCGACTCCGTCTGCGCCGGTGTCATCATCGCCGGCCTGTTGGGCCTGCTCATCAATGCAATCGTGAGCGTCCTCGAAACGAAGTACGCGTCCTGGGCACGAAGGGATGAAGGATGACGACCACACTGAGTTCGACCACTGTCTCCCGATGGTCGAATGCGGCACTCGGATGGACCGCGGCAGCCGTACTGCTTCTCGTCTGGCAACTGGGGGCTGTCAGCGCCCGATCCCCGTACTTTCCCCCGCCGATCGACATCTTCGGCAACGTCTACGACCGTTGGTTCTCCGCGGGATTGTCACACGGCATCCTCACCGACTCTTTCTACTCCGACATTCTTCCCAGCATCGGACGGCTCCTGGTCGGACTGGCGATCGCATGGATAGTGGGCATCACCCTGGGAGTACTTCTCGGCCGGATTCCCGTGCTGGCGATGACCATCGAACCCCTTCTGCATTTCATGCGCGGCCTGCCCGGCCCGGTTCTCCTACCCCTGGCCCTGGTGCTGGTGGGAACCGGTTCCGCCATGAGGATCGGCCTGATCACCTTCGGCGCGATCTGGCCCGTCCTGTTCAACACGTACAGCGCCGTACGCCAGGTACCCGAAGGATTCGAGGACGCCGCACGATCGACCCGCATCAGCCGGACAGGAATGCTGTTCCGTGTGATCCTGCCCTCGGCGAGCACGGGCATCTTCGCCGGCATCAAAGTGTCGACATCACTCGGTATAATCCTGCTGATCGCATCGGAACTCTACGCTGCGTCGGACGGCATCGGTTTCGGCCTGTCCCAAGCACAGCGCTCGTTCGAGTTCTTGACGATGTGGTCCTACATCGTCGCCCTCTCGATCCTCGGTTATCTGTCCAACCTCCTGCTCGTACGTATCGAGCATTCCCTCCTGGACTGGCACCGCCTTCGCATGGCCATCGACAACTGATCGGAACACAAACATGGCTAACGCATTGCTCGAGGTCGACAACCTCAGCCACACCTACCACACCGACCGCGGTGAACAGCGCGTCCTGAACGGGCTGTCGTTCTCGGTCGACGACGGCGAGTTCGTCTCGATCGTCGGTCCGTCGGGCTGCGGCAAGACCACTCTCCTGCGCACCCTCTCCGGCCTCCTCGAACCGACGGGTGGCACCATCTCACTCGGAGGTCGGGTGATCGACGGTGTTCCCGAAGGACTCGCGATGGTCTTCCAGGACTACCGCGCTTCGCTGTTTCCCTGGCGAAGAGTCGGAGCCAACGTCGAATTCCCCCTGCTCGGAATCGTCGGAAAATCCGAACGACGCGCCCGCACAGCCGAATCCCTCGCCGCCGTCGGGCTCGAGGGAATGGAGGAACGCTACCCTTGGCAACTGTCCGGCGGTATGCAGCAACGTGTCGCGATCGCCCGGGCTCTCGCGATGCAGCCGAAACTGCTGCTGATGGACGAACCGTTCGCATCCGTCGACGCCCAGACACGATCGGACCTCGAAGACCTGCTCCTACGGGTACGCGACCAATACGACATGACGATCCTGTTCGTCACGCATGACGTCGACGAGAGCGTCTACCTGAGCACTCGGGTCGTCTCGCTCAGCAAAGCACCGACAGTCAAGACCGCGGACCTGCTTATCCCGCTCGACTTCCCCCGCGACCAGATCCGCACTCGCGAAGAGGAACTGTTCGTCACCACCCGCGGCGAAGTCGCCCGCCTCATCCGGCAGGCGTGTCCCGGCGGCCTGCAAGTCGAAGTCTGAGCCCGTCACACCGCCCCGAAGTTCCCCCCTCGACCGGAACCTGGAGAACACATGAAGACACGATTCGCACGAGTGTGCGCGGCCGTGGCCACCCTCGCGCTGGCCGGCACCGTCGCCGCCTGCGGGGGCGAGGCCTCCTCCTCCGGGGCCCCCTCCGAAGACGGCATCACCCGCATGACGCTGTCCATCCCTCCCGTCGGAGATTCTCTGCCGGTGTACGTCGCCCAGATGAAGGGCTACTTCGCCGACAACGATCTCGAGATCGAATTGACCCCGGCAGCCAACGGGGCGACCACGATCAATGCGTTGATCTCCGGCAGCACCGACCTCGCGCTGGTGTCCTACCCGTCGATCATCAAAGCAGTGGACTCCGGTCTGCCCGTCACGATCGCTGCAACAGGCATCGATGGAACAGACGATTACAAGGGCGGCATCTACGTACGGAGTGATTCCTCCGTCGCCGCGGCAGCAGACCTGCTGGGCAAGAAGGTCGCCACGCCCTCCCTCGGATCCGTGGGCGATATCTTCCTCCGAGGCGTTCTCCTTTCCGAAGGTTTGGATTACACCCAGGTCGACTTCGTCGAGCTTCCTCAGGCGAACATGGCTACCGCCCTTGCAGCCGGCGACGTCGACGCAGCATTCATCACCGAGCCGACACTGAGTTCCGCCCTCGAGACCGTCGATCTGCGCTCCATCGCATACCAGAACGGCCCGCAGGGTCTCTTCGCCACGTCGGAGAAAGTGATCGAAACCAATCCCGACGCCATTCGTGCCTTCCGCGCGGCGCTTGCGAGGGCCGTCGAAGACATCGAGCTCGATCCTCACGCAGTAGCTGCAGAAACACTGCCTCGGTTCTCGGACATGGACGAGGACACCGCGCGAAACATGAATCTGCCGGAGTACGTCACCGAGTACGACGCCGAGGACGTCCAATCCGTGATCGACCTCATGGTCGAAGTGGGCATCGTCAAAAAATCGTTCAGCGCCGACGAAATGTATCAATCGTTGTAACTGCGCCGGCTTCGTCACTTCATCACGTCACCTCATCACGTCGATCCACAAGCAAGGACATCATTTTGAGCGGCACAGCACTCGTAGTGGGAACTGGAGAGTCCCCCTACACACGGCACGCCCCGCCAGGGACCACCACCGGATCGGTCATCGCCGACGCTGTCCTGCGCGCACTCGCGGACGCAGGTCTGTCCATCCGTGACGTAGACGGTTTCGGAGTCTCGAGCTTCACCCTCGGGCCCGATCATGCTGTCGACCTCGCTTGGCGAATGGGTCTTCGCCTGACGTGGTTGATGCAGGACACCAATGGGGGTGCGAGTGCAGGCGGAATGCTCCAACACGCCGTACGTGCGATCGAAGCGGCTGACGCCTCCGTCGTCGTTCTTGCTGCGGGTGACGTGATGGACAAGGCAGCGCACGAACGGCTCGTTGCCACGTACAACCGGGCGACCGAAGAACATCTGGCACCACTACCGATGTCGGGACCCAACGCACTGTTCGCGCTGCAGACGACACGCCAGATGCAGACCTTGGGTCTCGAGCGAGTGGACTACGGAAGGATCGCCACAACACAACGGACCTGGGCTAGCGCCAATCCTGGTGCTGTATATCGCGACCCGTTGACTCTCGACGAGTACCTGAACGCCCCGATGGTCGCCGGCCCCCTCGGACGATACGACTGCGTGCCTCCGGTGACGGGTGCAGATGCGGTCGTGGTCGTTGCCGAACACTGCGCCGCGAAGGGAGGGCCCCGCGCTCGTGTCCTGGCCGTTACCGCGTCGTACAACAGCGATGACCAGCTCGGCGACGGACTGGTTACAGGTCTCGCCTCTGTCGGACCACGAGCGTGGGATCTCGCCGGCGTGGAGCCGAACGATGCGGATGTGGTGAGCGTCTATGACGACTATCCCTCCATGGTCGTCGCCCAACTCGCAGATCTGGGGTTCCTGGCCCCGGACGAGGACGCGAGCAAGTTCATCGCCGAGCGAATCGCGACCCGCGATCTTCCCGTGAACACCTCCGGCGGTCAGCTCTCCGCCGGCCAGGCCGGGTCCGCCGGAGGCATGCACGGGCTCGTCGAAGTCGCGCGCCAACTTCACGGACGGGCACCGGGTCGGCAGGTCGGCGCCCGAATCGGTGTCGTCAGCGGCTACGGCATGGTGCTGTACAGGCACGGATCCTGTGCCAATGTGGCGATTCTGGAGGCGGCATGAGCATCATCGTTCAGTCCTGCCGGAACTGCGGCGAACACTATTTCCCGTATCGCCTCGTCTGTCCCGCATGTGGGAAAGCGAGTTTCACCGACGTCGAGATCGATTCCGGCACCGTCGAGGATGTGGTCCGGACCGCCGCCGATGTGGCCATCGGCACCGTACGGTGCGGGCCACGCCTGTGCGTCATCGCCCGATTGACGCCGACCGACCTCCGTCCGGGCGCGGTGGTGGCACTGAACCACACGATCACCGACGGTGCCGATCCGGCCGGTTTCGTGCCGGCCCGTACCCCCGGTCTGCAGCGAAAGGAAACCTACATCCAGTGAACAGCAATCGATTTCCCGACGACCTGAGCCCGACCGACATGACGTTGCCGGGCATGTTGAGCCTTCGAGCACGATTGACCCCACACGCTCCTACCCTCATCTTCGGTGAGACCCGCCGTACTGCAGCGGAGATGCGCGAAGCAGTGGCCCGAACCGGGCACATGCTGCACAGTCACGGCGTGCACCGAGGGGATCGCGTGGCGCTGATGTCCTCGAACCGAATCGAGTTGCTCGACCTCATACTCGGCTGCGCATGGATCGGGGCCGTGGCCGTCCCGATCAATACGGCGGCGCGCGGCACCCAACTCCATCAGGTCCTCAGCAACTCCCAGGCACGTCTGCTGGTCATCGAATCCGCGCTCATCGAGCATGTGCAGGCCATCGCGCCGCTGGAGGATCTGACCGACGTCTGGCTGATCGACTCCCGCCCAGGTCACGACGATCTCCCATGGCGGACCCTATCGTTGCCCACAGCTACGGAACAGATCGATCCGATTCGCCCCGAACTCGGCGATCCGGCGGTGATTCTGTACACCTCCGGCACCACGGGTGTCTCCAAGGGCGTCGTCTGCCCTCATGCCCAGTTCTACTGGTGGGGCCGCAATGTCACCGCTCAGCTCGGCATCACATCCGAGGACACTCTCTACACCTGTCTCCCCCTCTTCCACACCAACGCACTCAATGCGTTCAGCCAGGCGCTGGTGGCAGGCGCATGCTACGCCGTGGGCCCCCGCTTCTCGGCCTCCCGGTTCTGGGTCGATGCAGCGCAGAACAACGCCACGTTCACCTACCTGTTGGGTGCGATGGTGAGCATCCTCTGCAGCAAGCCCGAAAGCTCCGCCGATCGAGCACACAATGTCCGCGCCGCTCTCTCCCCCGCCACGCCGGCAAAGCTGCTCACCGCTTTCCGAGAGCGTTTCGGAGTGACCCTGATCGACGGATACGGCTCTACCGAAACCAACGCGATCATCTCCTCGTCCCGCACCGAGCAGAGGGCCGGGTACATGGGACGGATCCAGCCCGGCTTCGTCGCCCGAGTCGTCGACGAGCACGGTCTGGAAGTCGAACCCGGAACTCCAGGGGAGCTGCTTCTTCGCAGCGAACAACCGTTCGCCTTCGCATCGGGGTACTTCCGAATGCCCGAAGCTACGGTGGAAGCCTGGCAAGACCTGTGGTTCCACACCGGTGATCGCGTGGCGATCGACGCCGACGGCTGGGTTCGCTTCGTCGATCGGATCAAGGACGTCATTCGTCGACGAGGCGAGAACATTTCGTCGGTCGAGGTGGAGCAGGCACTGCGCCTCCATCCGAACATCGACGACGCTGCTGTCTTCGCCGTCGAGTCGGAACTCGGCGAGGACGAGGTGATGGCCGCTGTAGTGGTCGAACCGGGCGTGAGACTCGACTTCGAGGAAGTCACTGCGTTCTGCGAGCCCCGCCTGGCCTACTTTGCCATCCCCCGATTCTTCTCCGTCCACCAGGCGCTCCCGCTCACGGAGAACGGGAAGGTGAACAAGAACGTTCTTCGCAAACTCGGAGCCGGCGCCGCCGCCTGGGACCGAGAATCCGCCCGTATTCGTGTCAGCGCGCCCTGACGGTCACTCGTCCACATCAGTGTCTCAGCATGTCCACATCATTCGCAGGGGGTAATCGAGTGCTCGAGTACAAGAACTACATCGGCGGTCGATTCGTGGATGGGACAGGGGCGTTCGCTGCTATCGACCCGGCCACCGGACAACCCGCAGCCTGGGTACACGAGGCCGATGTGCGCCTCGCCGACCGTGCTGTGGACGAGGCGCACGACATGTTCGACCGAGCATGGGGTCGAATCGACAGCGTCGAGCGGTGCGGAATCCTATACGCTGTCGCCGCAGCTATCGAAGATCGTTCCGATGCCCTGGTCGCGGCGGAGGTCACGGATACCGGACAACCGTCGAGCCATGTAGCCGAGTTCGACATCGTCCACGCCGCCGCACAGTTTCGTGCCTGTGCCGACGCACTCGCCACTTCGACTTCGCACGGTACGCCCGGCCGCCGTCCTGCGATCTACCAGATCCGCAAACCTCTGGGTGTGGTCGGGGTGTTTCCCTCGTGGCGTCTACCACTCCTGTCCCTGGCCTCCGGCCTCGCTCCCGTTCTCGCCGCGGGAAACACCGCTGTCGTGAAACCCGCGGTCGATACACCGGGGACCGCGACGTTGCTGGCCGGAATTGCCACCGATGCCGGTCTGCCGGCCGGCGTCTACAACGTCGTGCACGGGTTCGATACAGGGGCGGCATCGGAACGGTTGTCCAAACATCACAGAGTACGCAGCATCCTGCAGGAGGAAGGACGACGGCTGCGACACCGGTCGGCGTCAGGAACACCGGAGCGGGTCACATGCGTCGCGATCGTATGCGCGGATGCCGACATCGCTGCCGCGGCCCGGAGCATCGCGAGATCGATTGCGTTCAAGTCCGGCCAGTCCGATGCAAGCGTCGATCGCGTGTATATCGACCGGTCCGTGTACGACGAGATGTGCAGTCGCCTGACGGAGACCCTCGACAGCCAACGTGCCGGGGTGGACTTCGGACCGCTCATCTCGCGACCACACTACGAAGCAGTGGTTCACGCTTTCGATCGCACAGCAACATCCGGATCGAAACGCATCACGGAACACGAGCCGACCGACGTACCCCGCGCCCTGCGTGACGGCTTCTGGATTCGGCCGACTCTCTGGGCGGCGGACAATCTGCCCCGAGCGCGAGCGTTCCAGCGCATCGACGGGCCTACCGCGATCCTCGCACCGTTCGACGACGAACGTGAACTGAATCGGCGCGCCTTATGCGGAGAAGGTCGTCTCTGGACCTCGATATGGACAAGCGATCCCGAGCGGAGTCACGACCTCGCCCGAACGATCGACGCCGACACCGTCTGGGTCGACTCGTGGTTCGTCGACCACCCCTATCCTGCAGAACCTCCGGGAAAGACACACGACACGTATGACCCCGGAGATCCGGCAACGCGAATGAATTCGCACACCCACCTCACCAGAATCTTCTCCTTACCACCGGACTGACCGTCCGATCGTCGGAACACCAGGGCTTCTTCCCTATTCGGCGAAAGAGAAAGGAAGTCACCATGTCAGCACACGCCCCCGTACGTATTCTGTATCAGAGCTACACGGACCCGGCCCTCCACCAGCCGTATCTATCTCGGCTGACCGACTACCTTGCCGGGATCGCCGCACCGGGTGTCTCGTTCGAGGTCCGCGGAATCAGCCCCGCAGACACTCAGCTGGGACGTCTGAGTGAGCTACGGTGCAGTGTCCAGTCCATCGCCGGCATCGTCGAAGCGGAACGGGAGGGGTTCGACGCGGTACTCGTCGGGCACTTCCAGGACGCTGGCCTGTTCGAGGCACGGACCGCCGTCGACATCCCGGTCGTCGGACACGGCGAAGCCAGCATGCATCAAGCATGCATGCTCGGTGGGCGGGTCGGGATCGTCTCCATCGACCCCGTCTACCTCCCGTGGCATCACGAACAGATCCGTCGGTACGGACTCGAATCGAGAGTTGTCGACGTCCGATGCATGCAGATAACCCCCGACGAGGCGGTAGCTGCATACGATGATCCGGCCGGATACGAAGCAATCAAGAAGATGTTCCTCGACGCGGCACAGGCCATGGTCCGTGAGAGCGGCGTCGAAGTAGTGATGTCCGCAGGAGGGTTGTTCGCGTTGCTGAGCGCCACCGACACCGACCTGCAGTTGGACGGCGCCATGATTGCCAATCCCACCTACCTCGCCGTGCGACAGGCAGAGCTCGCGGTCAGCGTTGCGCGGGCAACCGGCATGCCCGTCTCGCGTGGAGGCACATTCGCCCGAGCCACTCCACGTGCAGTGGAAGAACTTCTCACTCTGATCGGAAGGAACTGAAGTGACCGTGATGGAATACACCGCAGAGGCAACCGCAGACGGCAACGGCCGAAACGGCCGTGTCGCTTCGAACGACGGACTGGTCGACGTCGCTCTCGGCATCCCTGTCGAACTGGGAGGTGCCGGCGGCGGATCCAATCCCGAACAACTCTTCGCCGCCGGATACGCCGGTTGTTTCCTGTCGGCATTGTCGTCCGTTGCGCGCGCGCACAAGGTGCGGCTCACCGACCCCACGGTGACCGCGCGAGTCACGATCGCGGATCACGGTGAGGGGTTCGGCCTTTCGGTCGAACTCGTGGTGAACATGCCCGGAGTCGACGAGGACGTTGCACGCACCGTGGTCGAGGGCGCACATCAGAAGTGCCCGTATTCCAAGGCAGTTCGGAACAACGTCGATGTCGCACTGACGCTTAAGTAGTGCACTCGATGCGAGCCGCTCTGCTCCACCGCTACGGGCAGTCCCCACGGATCGAGCAGACCGAAGTCCCTCACCCAGTAGCGAACGAATCTCTGGTCGAAGTGGCAGCCGCCGCGGTCGGCCACCTGGATGTGACCATCGCGTCGGGCCGATTCTCGGTTCCACCCCGACTCCCCCACATCGGGGGGACCGACGCAGTCGGGACCATCGTCGAATCCGATCGATTCGAACCGGGAGTACGCGTGTTGGTCCGTGGCGGGGGGGTGGGTGTCAACCGGCCCGGATGCTGGGCCGAGTACGTAGCAGCCCCTGATACCGCACTCATGGAGTTGCCCCGGTCGCTCCCTCCAGCCGCAGCAGCCACTTTCCTATCCCCTTCCACGTCCGGCTACCTCGCGGTCACGGGTGTCGCTCGGATAACTCCCGGTGAACGAGTGCTCGTCACCGGAGCGTCGGGTGCCGTGGGCGCCGCCGCCGGCCAGTTCGCCCTCCATGCCGGCGCGGCGAGTGTCACCGGACTCGTCTCGACGCACGCCAAGGCCAGAACTCTGCCCCAGGGAGTCGAGCCGCTCGTGTCGTCTCCGGATGTCCTGGATCGCCTTGCATCGAAACCGACGTTCGACGTACTCATAGATACTGTGGGCGGACAACAACTCGCGAGCCTGCTCGGGGGCGTCGTGCCGGGAGGTCGGGCAGTCCTGATCGGCTACACACGCGGTGAAGCCGTTTGCCTCGATCTGCCCAACTTCCTCCTGCACGACGTGGCGCTACTTCCCTTGAACATGATGCGGCGACGAGAGGAACAAGCGTCGCTCGTCCCGATGATGTGTGACCTGATCACCTCGGGCCGACTGGTGCTTCCCGTGCACGAGTTCGCTCTGCACGAACTACCCTCTGCTCTCGATGCACTGAGGAACGGGCACGTCACCGGTCGCGCTGCCGTAGTCCTCTGAAGCACGCAACTTCTTTCCGGTGACAGGTCAACCGTTGTCCAGGAACCGATTTCGAGATGAACCGGGCCGACGACACAAGCGCATCCGAGCCCTCGGGACCGATTTGCAGTGACGACGCCTCCTCGTCGTGTCGGAGTGCCCGGTCGATGGCATCGGTCCGACCCGGGATGTCCTCGTGCGGTGCGACTTCTGCACTCGGCCAACGGATCGGTCGCGTCGTCGACAAAGAGCAAAGGCTGCGACCCCTCTCCATTGCTATTACAAGATGGGCATAGCAATCACGTGATTGGCATTTGTCCGTAATCGTTCGAGAACTGAGGATTGAAGCATGAAACCCATCCATGACGGTTGGATTCGCAATTTCGTCGACGGCGAGTTCGTCGAACCCGATTCCCGACGCGGGTTCGATCAGATCGACCCCTCGACAGGCCGGATCGTCGCCCGAGTCCACGAGGCAGACCGCCCTCTCGTCGACCGTGCGGTCACCGCGGCGCGCCGCGCCCTGGATCGCGGCTGGGCCGACACTCCCGTGCGAGAGCGCACCGCGCTCCTACGTCGGGTCGCCGATCGGATCGAAGAACGGTTCGACGAGTTCGTCGCCGCCGAAATATCCGATACCGGAAAGCCTCTCACCCAGGCCCGGGAACTGGACGTCACTCGGGCGATCGTGAATTTCCGCACCTTCGCCGACATCGTCGCAGCCGCCGGCCAGGAGTCCTTCCTCACCGATCTTGCAGGCGGAAGACAAGCCCTCAATTACGCTGTCCGCAAGCCACTCGGCGTCGTGGCCGTAATCGTGCCGTGGAATCTCCCACTGCTCCTGCTGACGTGGAAGGTCGCACCCGCACTCGCATGCGGAAATGCGATCGTGGTCAAACCGAGCGAGGAAACACCCTCGACGGCAACACTTCTCGCCGAGGTGCTTGCCGAAGCCGGCCTGCCCGCCGGTGCCTACAACGTCGTGCACGGCTTCGGCGCCGACTCGGCGGGTGAGTATCTGACCACCCATCCGGGCATCGACGGTGTCACCTTCACCGGATCGTCTGCGACCGGTGCCCACGTGATGAAAACGGTCGCACCCCGAGTTCGTCCGGTCTCGTTCGAACTCGGCGGAAAGAACGCCGCAATCGTATTCGACGATGTGAACATCGACGAAGCAGTGACCGGGCTGGCAAAGTCGATCTTCACCAATACCGGTCAGGTATGTCTGTGCACCGAGAGGGTGTACGTCCAACGGGCAATCTTCGACGACATTGCGGCCGGACTCGCCGAACGCGCCGAGAGTCTTCGACTCGGCGACCCCAACGATCCGAACACGACGACCGGTCCGCTGATCTCCCAGGGGCACCGGGACAAGATCCTCGGGTATCTCCGGCTCGCCGAGGAATCCGGAGCGAAGGTACTGACCGGGGGCGGCATTCCCGAGCTCGGACCGGACCTCGACGGCGGATCCTGGATCGAACCGACACTGTGGACCGGGCTGACGAACACCGACCGCGTACTCCGAGAAGAGATTTTCGGTCCCGTGGCAGCACTCGTACCGTTCGACACCGAAGACGAAGCGATCGCACTCGCGAACGATACGGAATACGGGCTCGCATCAGCCGTGTGGACGAACGACCTCCGTCGAGGCCACCGCGTCGCCCAGAAGATGCACGTGGGCATCTCGTGGGTCAACACCTGGTTCACCCGCGAACTTCGATCTCCGTTCGGCGGGATGGGACTCTCGGGGATCGGACGAGAGGGGGGTGAGTCCTCACTCCACTTCTATTCCGAACCGACCAATATCTGCGTGCAACTGTGACCGAGAATCATCGATGAAGGACAACCACATGAACATGGCCACGGACACTGTCACAGAGCTGGCCGCCCGCCTGGACTCGGCTGAGCAGGACCGGATCGAAACGAACAGCTTGGCAGACGACATCGACATCGACGTCGACGCCGCCTACGCAATCCAGGAAGAACTCGTCGCCCGCCGATGTGCACGGGGAGAGAATCTGGTCGGGGTCAAACTCGGCTTCACCAGCCGAGCGAAGATGGCCCAGATGGGCGTATCGGAGGTCATCGTCGGGCGACTCACGGACGCCATGGAGGTCGCCGACGGCGAGAGCGTAGACCTCTCGCGCTTCATCCACCCGAAGATCGAACCCGAGATCGCGTACCGCATCTCCGCCGATATCGACTTCGACGGACCTGTGCCGGATATTGCCGCATACGTAGATGCTGTCGCTCCCGCGATGGAGATCATCGATTCACGCTATCGGGATTTCCGTTTCACCTACACCGACGTGGTGGCGGACAACACCTCCGCAGCAGCTTATGTCATCGGCCGGTGGCGTCCGCTGCAGGATGTCAGCAATCGCGCTGTCCGCCTCTCCACGTCCGGCACCGTCGTGGAAGGCTCGACGAACGCTGTCCTCGACGACCCGGCCAATGCCGTCCGCGAGTTGTTGGAAATCGCACGACGTCGGCGGATTCCGTTGCGCGCCGGGTATGTGGTGCTGGCCGGAGCCGCAACTACGGCAACACCGCTGACGACAGGCAGCGTCGAATGTGAAGTGGAAGGTTTGGGAACCGTGAGCCTGAGGGGAATCGCATGACCGGGAACGCACGAGTGATCGAGGGGCTCGCCACACCTCGGGGTAGATTCCCCCACGTCAAGGTCGCCGGCGATTTCGTTTACGTCTCCGGCACCAGTTCTCGTCGGCCCGACAACACTTTCATAGGTGTGGAGGTAGACGAGATGGGCACGACACGCCTTGATATCCGCGCCCAGACGCGCGCGGTCATCAGCAATATCCAGGCAATTCTCGCGGAGGTCGGGGCCGAGCTCACAGACCTCGTCCAGGTCACCACCTACCTCGTGTCGATGAACGACTTCGGCGGATACAACGAGGTTTACGCCGAAATGCTCGACGAAGGAGGCCCGACACGGACGACCGTGGCAGTGCACCAGCTGCCCCATCCGCACCTGCTCATCGAGATGCAAGCAGTAGCCCACCTACCTGGCGCCCGTCACCACTGAACCGAAAGAGAACGCCATGACAACCATTCCGCCCGTCATCGACTTCCACAAGTGGATCGCCGACAACCGGCACCTCCTCGCTCCGCCGGTGAACAACCAGACCATGGCTCTCGGGGACGACTTCATCGTGCAGGTCATCGGTGGCCCCAACCAGCGCACCGACTACCACGTGGATCCATACGAGGAGTGGTTCTTCCAGATCGAAGGCGATATCCACGTCAATGTCATGACCGAGGAGGGCACTCGCGCGGTGCACATCCGCGAGGGCGAATCCTGGCTGCTCCCCGGAAACATCCCCCATTCGCCTCAGCGTCCCACCGAAGGCATCGGACTCGTAATCGAGCGTGTACGGCGCGAAGGAACACTCGAGAAGTTTCAGTGGTACTGCCTCGAGTGCGATGCTCTCATCCACGAAGTCGAACTGCAGGTACGTGACATCGTTGCGGACCTGCCGCCCGTCTTCGTCGATTTCTACAACGACGAGACCGCGCGGACCTGCAGTACCTGCGGCGCACTGCATCCCGGAAAGGGATGACATGAGCGACATCATCGACGTACACACCCATTACGTTCCGAAGGGGTGGCCCGACCTGAGTGCCGACGCCGGGGTCGACGCACCGTGGCTTCGGGTCGAAAGCGAATCCGACGCAATCATCATGATGGGTACGCGTGAGTTCCGCCGTATCCAGTCCGATGCGTGGGATTACGAAGTGCGACTGCGTGACATGGATGCGGACGGTGTCCGGGCACAGGTCGTCTCCCCCACCCCCGCTTTCTTCAATTACGGACGTACGCCCGAAGAAGCCGAGCGGATCGCGCGCATCTTCAACGACCTGGCTCTCACGATCGTCGAACCGGCACCGGATCGGCTCGTTCCGTTCTGCCAAGTCCCCCTGCAGGACACGGATGCCGCATGCCGCGAACTGGAACGGTGTGTCGAAAATGGGCACCGCGGCGTCGAGATCGGTAATCACGTCGGTGATCGCGATCTCGACAGCGAAGGGATCGTGACCTTCCTGCAGCACTGCGCCTCGCTGTCGGTTCCGGTGTTCGTGCATCCGTGGGACATGGCAAGCTCACCACGCTTGGACCGGTGGATGGCTCAGTGGCTCGCAGGAATGCCGGCCGAGACCCACTTGTCGATTCTCTCGCTCATTCTGGGCGGAGGATTCGACCGGATCGACGAGAGTCTGCGAATCGCGTTCGCTCATGGCGGTGGGTCCTTCGCATTCTGGCTCGGTCGCGTCGACAACGCGTGGCACCGCCGCCACGACATCATCGGCACGTCGGCCGAACCACCCTCCCGATATGTGGACCGGTTCTACGTCGATTCCGTCGTATTCGACGAGCGCGCCCTTCGACTCCTCGTCGATACGATGGGTTCCGAACGGGTGCTCGTCGGTAGCGACTATCCGTATCCCCTCGGCGAGCGACCGGTGGGAAGCGTGGTTCGAAAGAGTGAGTTCCTGACGCCCGAGGCCCGCGCCATGATCGAGCACGAGAATGCAATGCGGTTCCTCGGGCTGAGTTGAGTCGGGTTGTCGAAAGCGATGGGAAAACGCCTGTCGCACGGGAGTCTCGACGGACACGCCTGGGACTGGCAGAGTCGGGCGCTCTGCCGGTTCTACGGCGCGGAGATGTTCTTTTCACCCGAAGTCGAAACCCGAGGTGCACGAGCGCGTCGGGAGCAGCTGGCATGCAGTATCTGCATGAGCTGCAGTGTTCGTGGAGAGTGCGGCGATTATGCGCTCGCCGCCGGAGAAACACACGGCATCTGGGGCGCCATGACGGAGCACGCTCGCCGAAGAGCGGTGCGCCGGTCGACCGGACGTGACACGCACAGCCCACACCGGTCCGGCTTCTGCCCACCGCGCAACGGTTCGTCGTAGCGCGGTGGGCCCGCTTCTTCGGCGGTGACGCCGAACACCGTCGTCACCTGGGTAATACGTTCGTCAGGTCTGTCTCAGGTCAATCGTCCGCTCACGCGCAGACGGGCGATGCCGCCGTCGGGATAGACGTCGAGCCGCACGAACTCCACCGGCGTCGGCGAATCGACGCGGAAACGATGCCGGCAGTCCGGCAGCAGTGCGGTCCGCGGCACGAGTTCGGCCCAGGACGATTCGTCGGACATCGCGTCCTCGTTCGGAATTCCGCTCAGGCGTGCGGCTCCCGGTGCGTTGCCGACGAAATAGGAGGTATCGATCTCCACGTGGTCGACGCAACCCTGCCCGGCGAGGCGGATCACGACGTAGTCGTTGCCGTCGTCGCGGCGGCGGGCGTTCTCCCAGCCCTCCCCCATGTGCCGCGAGCGACCGAGGCCGATGATGTTGCGCGGCGACGAATAGAAACGGTTCGAGCACGCGACGACGTCGCCGCCGTTCTCGAGGGCCGCGAGATCGATCGTGCCCGTGAGGAAGGCCGGGTCCGGGCGCGCATGTCCGTGCACCCGGAAGCGGGCCACACCGCCGTCAGGAAAGATGTTCAGGCGCAGGTGCGTCCAGCGCCGATCGTCGTTCACCGCGAAGGCGTTCGCTGTGTCGCCCTTCAGGGCCACCCGCTCGAGGACCGGTTCCCACGGCGCGTCCAGCAACTCCTGATCGGTCGGGTAGCCGACGAGGTCCACCCCGTCGACGGACGCGAAGGGCGGGTAGTTGCCCGTGAACCAGGCGGTGTCGATCACGACGCCCTCGACGACACCGGGAACGCCGAGCCGGACCACCGCGAAGTCGTGCCCGGGTTCGCGGCGACGCCGGGTCTCCCACCCGTCGTACACCTTTCCCTTGTGCCCGAACTCGGACGGATCGAAATCGGGTGCACCCGGCGAGATCAGGTTCTCGCGACTCGCGAAGAACTCGTCGTTCGCGAACACGACGGCCCCGCCCAGCGATCGCGCGGCGAGATCGGGTAGTTGCAGGAAATCTGCTTCGGTCAACGGTTTTCCTTTCGGGAGAGCAACGCACCACGCGGTGCGGGGTCGGTGGCGCCGAGGGTGACGGTGAGCGGTTCACCGGCGAGCCAGGTCTGCCGCACGACCCCGGCCAGCGCGCGTTCGGCGTAGGGCGTCACGGCGTTGCGGTGGTGCAGCCGCTCCGGGAAGACGACGAAGGCGTCGTCGGGCGCGAAGACACACAGGTCGGCACTGTTGCCCACGGCGATGGCACCGCGGTCGGCCAGGCCAACGAGGTCGGCGGTGCGACCGGCCATCCAGCGCACCACGTCGACGAGTGTGTGCCCGCGCTTGCGGGCCTCCGACCACACGATGGGCAGTCCGAGTTGCAGCGACGAGATACCGCCCCAGGCCTCGCCGAAGTCGCCGGTGACGAACTTCTTCAGCTCCGGCAGGCACGGCGAGTGATCGGAGACGATGCAGTCGAGCGTGCCGTCGGCCAGGCCTCGCCACAACGCTTCCCGGTTACGCGCCTCGCGGATCGGCGGGCAGCACTTGAAATGTGTGGAGCCGTCGAGGATCTCTTCGCTGAACAGCGACAGGTAGTGCGGGCAGGTCTCCGCGGTGACGTGCAGCCCCTCGGCCTTCGCCGCGGCGACGAGCGGAAGGCTTCCCGCGTCGGACAGGTGCAGGATGTGCACGCGGCATCCGGTCTGCCGCGCGCCGTCGATCACCTGGGCGACAGCGCGGGACTCGGCGACCGGTGGTCGCGAGTACAGGAAGTCGTCGTAGCGGGGTCCGGCCGGCGGGTCCTGCGCGTCGAGGGTCGGCCCGTCCTCGGCGTGCACGATGAGCAGGCCACCGAAGCCGGCGATCACGCGCATCGCCTCGATCATCTGCTCGCGGTCCAGCGGCGGGTACTCGTCGAGACCCGAATACGCGAGGAAGCACTTGAAGCCGTACACCCCTGCGTCCCAGAGCGGTTCGAGATCAGCGAGGTTGCCGGGAATCGCACCGCCCCAGAATCCGACGTCGACGGTGACCTGCTCGGCCGCGACCTTCTGCTTCACCTCGAGGGCCGTCACGTCGACGGTGGACGGGATGGAGTTGAGGGGCATGTCGACGATCGTCGTCACTCCCCCGGCCGCGGCGGCACGCGTGGCCGTCGCGAAGCCCTCCCATTCGGTGCGTCCGGGTTCGTTGACGTGGACGTGCGTGTCCACCAGGCCGGGGAGCAGCACCTCGTCGTCGGCGAGGACGATCTCCCGCGCATCGGCCGGAACGGCACCGTCGTACTGCTCGATCGCGACGATGCGGCCGTCGCGCACGTGGACGGCACAGCTACGTTCCTCGTCCCCCACCACGGCACGTCGCGCGCGGATCACGGTGGTCATCGCGTCACCGCTGTCGGTCGACCCGCGAGCCGGGCCAGGTGGTCGAGATTCGTGCCGGTGCGATCGCATACTTCCTTCTCGGTGAGGGCTCCGCAGCTCGTTCCCCGCAGGAGGAAGGCGGCGAGAGCACGGGCGGTGGCGGGTTCGTCGAGATATCCCGACGACAGGGCCGGGTCGAGATAGGCCGCGACGCGTCCCGCGGCGGTGGCCAGCGACCGGCGGTAGAACGCGAAGGTCGCGGCGTAGCGGGTGGGCAACTGCGCCGGGTGCAGATCCCAGCCCTGGTAGAAACCGCGGCGCAGCGACCGGTCGATCAGGCGGGCGTGCAGTCCCCATGCCGCACGGATCTCGTCGCGGGTGCCGACGGGAAGGCGGTTGGTGGACCCGTCGGACAACCGCACCCCGGTGCCCGCTGCCGCGACCTGCATCGTGGCCTTGGCGTGGTCGGCGACGGGGTGGTCCATCGCCTGGTACTCCGCGGCGATGTCGCACGCGGCCGAGTAGTCGTAGGTGCCGTAGTGCAGTCCCGAACAGCGTCCGCGGGCCGCTCGGATCATCGTGGCGACGGCCGCGGTGCCGTCGGGTCCGCAGATCGCCTGTGGCGTCTCGATCTGGATCTCGAACCGCAGGGGTGCGGCGAGGGGGTAGGTGGCCTCGAGGTGTTCGCAGACCGTCACCATGGCGGCCACCTGTTCGGGCGCGGTGACCTTGGGCAGCGTCACGACGAATCCGTCGGGGAGAGCACACTTTCCGGTGAGTTCGGCGACGAAGGTGTCGAGCGTGCGGAGGCCGCGGCGCCGGGTGGCGGCCTCGAAGGACTTGAACCGGATGCCGACGAAGGGTGTCGCGGCGGGATCGGTCGCGAGTTCGGCGGCGGCGCGGGCGACGTGGGCGTCCTCGTCGGCGTCGCGTTCGTGCTCGGGAATGCCGGGGCGGGTGAACCCGTCCTCGAAGTCGATGCGCAGATCCTCGATCGGTCCGGTGCGCAGTTTGGCCTCCACGAGCGGGAGGACCGTCTCGGCCAGTTCGGGTTCGATGCCGGTGACCGCGGCGAGGTCCGCGGGTCCGTCGATGTGGGTGTCGAGGACGTCGAGCGCGTCGACTCCCCACCCCGCCACGATCCCGGCGTCGTAGCGGTCGGCCGGGACGTAGACGGTGTGCACCGGTTGGCGGGCACCGTCGGTCCCGGGATAGGTCGCGGCGTATGCCGCGTCGGTGTCCGCGAGCTGCGCGTCGAGCGCAGCCGCAAGCCTGTGCAATCCTGTCGGCACCCGAACTCCTGTCCTGTATCCACGGCTGTATACGTCGTGGTGCGCCGACGTTATCGGCGCCAGGTCATGTGTTCGGTTAACTGCGGTTACGGGCCCGTTACACATCTGCCGGGGCGGTGTTCGTCCTCGGCTGAACCCGGTCCGATGCCGCCGGATCGACGGCACAATGGTCGGCATGGAGCCGGAGCAGGGTCGCGTGATCGATTTCGCCACCGCCGCGAGGTCGGCGCGGACTCCCGTGCGGGGAGCCGACGGCACCGAGCCCCGGTTGCTCCGCCAGATCTACGGCGAGATCCTGCGCGACGAGCGTCGCGATCAGGACCGCAGCCTCGAGGACGTCGCCCGCACGGTCGGGATGTCGAAGCAGTACCTGTCGGAGGTCGAACGTGGCCGCAAGGAGGCCTCCTCCGAGATGCTGCGGTCCGTGTGCGATGCGCTGGAACTTCCGATGGAGCAACTGCTCGCGCGCGGGATCCGCCGGATGACCGCGCACCGCACACTTCGGACCACGGGTCACGCCGACGTCGAGTTGTGCGCGGCATGACGGTATGACTGCGTCACAGTGTGACCACGTGACTGCGTGACGGGTCATCCGTCCCGATCGACGACGACGTGATCGGCCAGGCCGTAGGCCACCGCCTCCGTCGGTGAGAAGATCCGGTCCCGGTCGGTGTCGCGGCGCAGTCGGTCGATGTCACGTCCGGTGTGCGCGGCGAGGATCTCCTCGGTCTGGGCCCGTACCCTCATCACCTCCGCTGCCTGCAGGGCCAGATCCGAGATGGTGCCCTGCCCCTGCGCCGACGGCTGGTGCAGCAGCACCCGCGAATGGGCGAGCACGTGCCGACGGCCGGGCGCTCCGGCCGCGAGCAGCACGGCGGCCGCCGACGCGGCCTGTCCCATGCAGTAGGTCGCGACCTTCGGGCGCAGGAACTGCATGGTGTCGTAGATCGCGAGCATCGCGGTGGACGATCCGCCGGGCGAGTTGATGTAGAGCCCGATCTCCCGATCGGGGGATTCGGCCTCGAGGTGCAACATCTGAGCCATGACGACGTTGGCGACCCCGTCGTCGATCTCGGTGCCGAGGAAGACGATGCGTTCGTTGAGCAACCGGCTGAAGACGTCGAACGACCGCTCCCCCGCCGGTGTGCGTTCGATGACGTTGGGAATCGTGTAGGTACTCATCGTCCCAGTCCCATCTGCCGTCCCGCGGCGAACGGCGCCAGTTCGACGAGCGACCCGACGACCGTGTCGACGATGCCGTACTCGCGTGCCTGTTCGGCGGTGAACCATCGGTCGCGGTCGCTGTCGCGTTCGATCTCCTCGAGCGAATGCCCGGTGGCGTCCGAGAGGATCTGCTGCGACTGCAGTTTCATGTATTCGAGATTCTCGGCCTGGATCGCGATGTCGACGGCCGTCCCCGAGAATCCGGCCGAGGGTTGGTGCATCATGATCCGGCTGTGGGCAAGGCTCGCGCGTTTGCCCTTGGTGCCCGCCGCGAGCAGGACCTGCCCCATACTGGCGGCGAATCCCGCTGCCACGGTGACGATGTCGTTGGGAACGAGTTGCATCGTGTCGTAGATGGCGAGGCCGGCGAAGACGGATCCGCCGGGCGAGTTGATGTGCAGGACGATGTCGCGCCGGTCGTCGGCGGAGGCGAGCAGGACGAGTTCCGAGCAGACGCGCTCGGCCATCTCGTCGTCCACCTCTCCGGTCAGTCGCAGGATGCGCTGACGGAAGAGTCTGTCGGCCAGTTGGTCCCGGTACGAGAGTGGTTCGGTGGTCGTCATGCAGCCAGCCTGACCCCCGATGGGCGCGAACCGGCGGTTCGTCTGCTCACGGCAGACGGACCGGTCGTTCCGGCAGATCAGTCCCCCGCGGACCGGACGGCGCTGATCACCACCGCGACGAGGACCGCCAGTAGCAGGATCACGAGCAGGACCGGTCCGAGCAGCAGCACCAGCACGATCAGGACGGCCAGTCCGATCTTCGCCTTGGTGCTGAGTCCGGAGATCAGTCCGCCCAGCGCGGCGAGGGCCGGATTGCGGCCCTCCAGCGCGGCCCGGATGCCGGCGAGGACCGCCTGCAGTCCCACACCACCGCGGGTGACCTCACCCAGGAGCGAGTCCACCCATCCGCGGATCTTCCGGGTCAGTCTCGCCCCGAGTCCCCGGATCCCGTCCAGTGCGGTACGGACCCCGGTCCGCAGCGCATCCTTCAGCCTCTCGAGGAGCGATGGGGGCTTCGGCTGTGGCTGATCGGATCGTGTCCGCTCACGTGCGGGGCGGGTGGGTTTCCCGGCCCGGGCGTCGTTCGCCGGCGGACGTGGTCGTTGCCTCTCCTTCGGAGGTGCCGGCTTCGCACGAGAGCGGGGCGTGGCGTCCGAACGGGTCGATGTCCGAGTGGTCGATCGGGACGAGGTTCGGGTCGAGGTGCGCCGCGAGCCGGTTCCGGGGTCGCGATCCCGACGCCGCAACCCGGTATCGGAGTCGCGGGACCGACGCCGCGCGGTGGGCTCGGGCTCGCGAGGTCGACGGCTGCGCGTCCGCACAGGCTCGGCGGGAGCCTCCGTCCCCGTGGCCCTCGCGCGCGTCGCGGTCGGCCGCCGCGCCGGACGGGAGGTTCGGCGGGCTTCGTTCTGCCGAGCACTCATACCGCTCGCCTTCTCTCGTGGACGGGCACGGTGCCTCTCAGTGAACGCCGGATTCCGGGTCCGGTCAACGGCAGACGGAGCGTTCGGCCGGTACGGAAAAGGGGTGGACCCTGTTCAAGATCGGTAACGGCTCTTGGAAGAATGGGCATCGCCCTCGCAGCACACGGGGAGGTGTGCGCATCATCGTTCGCGATGGGGAGTGCGCGCGCGACGTAATCCGAAGGAGCACCGACAGACGTGACCGAGCAATTCAGTTTCGAAACACTCACGCCCACGGCATTTCTCGACCGTTCCGCCCGGGTCTTCCGTGACGACCTCGCAATGGTGGACGGCGACGTCCGTCGCACCTACGCCGAATTGCGCGATCGGTGCCTGCGACAGTCGGGCATGCTGCACGCTCTCGGTGTCGAACCCGGCGACCGTGTCGCAGTACTCGCGCCGAACACCTCGCTGATGCTCGAGGCGCACTACGGCGTGCTCTACGCGGGCGCCGTGCTCGTCTCGCTCAACACGCGCCTCACCGCACCGGAGCTGCGGTTCATCCTCGAGCACTCGGGCAGCCGGGTCCTGCTCGTCGAGGAGTCGCTGGCCGATCTGGCACGCGAGGCGACAGCCGATCTGCCGTCGATCACGGTCGTCGGCGACGACTACGAGGACAGGCTCGCCGCCGCCCGTCACCGGTACGTGCCGCTCGCCGACGAGCGCACCATGATCGCCCTGAACTACACGTCCGGCACGACGGGTGATCCGAAGGGCGTGATGTACCACGCGCGCGGCGCCTACCTGCAGGCCCTGGCGATGGTGGCGCATTTCGGGCTGGACAGCGGATCCACCTATCTGT
>Ga0182742_1001501_pt1 | contig 29580 bp, 30 predicted proteins | sample eDN5th37CBELigMG_FD_128880 | JGI IMG/M metagenome (GOLD analysis project Ga0182742, IMG submission 128880) | Enriched Miracle-Growth compost microbial communities from Emeryville, California, USA - eDNA 5th pass 37_C BE-Lig MG (version 2)... ... | reverse complement strand
TCATCGTCGTCATCATCGTCGTCATCATCGTCATCATCGTCGTCATCATCGTCGTCATCATCGTCGTCATCATCGTCGTCATCATCGTCGTCATCATCGTCGTCATCATCGTCATCATCGTCATCATCATCGTCATCATCGTCGTCATCGTCGTCATCGTCGTCATCATCGTCATCATCGTCGTCATCATCGTCGTCGATGTATTCTTCCTCTTCCGCCTCTTCTTCAGCAAATCCCAATGTAAGTTCTTGATCCTCTTGATCTAAATCAACAAGTAATTCGCTTAGTTCTTCAGTTAATAACTCTACAAAAGACAACTCATCTGTTTGTCCTGTTTGTTCAAAAGAAGGACCTGAATTTTCTCCAAAGTTTGCATTTTCCATTTCATTTTCCCCCAATATTCATTTTTGCCAACTTTCTTACTAGTTTCCATTGCAAAATAGAAAGATGAGAAGTGAAAACCCTATAAAATTAAGCGTTTGCACCTTCCTGTAAAATAAAAAAGTTTGCGAGAAGTTATTTTAATTTATGCCGTAAAAGGAAGGATGTTATAGCACAACTTAACTAATTTATCCACCAACATAAAAATTGTGCTTGTAACTTCATGAATGATATTTTTGGTATTTTTCACTTTTATTGAAATTTGGGTATTTGTTCAAGCAAATCTGTCCTATTTTTCATACATTAAACTAGAAGATATTTAACTATTCAAGGGAGGTATGAAGATGGATGACTACTGTTCAATTTTACAGTCACTCTCATCCGGTTCCGAGGTAAATATTCATACAAACGATAAAACTTATTATAATGCAATCTACAAGAAATTTTATCCAAGAACAAATACAGCATTGTTTATGACTGATCAATTTTACAATTATGGGGGGATCCCTGTATTAATTCAATGCAGAAACATTACATCAATGGATTTACCTTTTTCCATGCAAGACATCTCAGATGAAGATGAATAATTGATAAAATCTTAGACTGCTTTTATATGCAGTCTAATTTTAAGAAATAGCTATATAACTCAACTCCTCTTACATATTACATAAGAGGTAACGGTTTTTAATGATTAATTGTGTTTATGCTCTATCACAATATAAGCTTATCCACTAATAAAATAGAGAGTATAGAAATAGAAACTTTTTGGAGAGGGGATATAGAAATGAAAATATGTGTAGTAGGAGCTGGTTATGTAGGTTTGACTTCTGCCTCTGTCCTTGCAGATCTCGGGCACACTGTTTGTTGTGTTGACACAAATATCGAAAAAATCAGATCTTTAAATAGGGGAGAAGTACCAATTTATGAGCCTGGATTAAAGGAAATCATATCTCGTAACGAGAAAAACTTAACATTTAGTTCTGAAGTAATTGAAAATATCCGAAAGCATCCTGTTATCTTAATCGCAGTGGGAACTCCCTCACTTGCAGATGGTAAAACCAACTTAACATATATTTATAGTGTAGTTGATATGATAGCAGATGCACTTACAGATTATAAAACAATCATTACGAAAAGTACTGTTCCACCTGGTACGAACGAAAAGATACATGCTAAGTTACTTCAAAAAGGAATCGCTCCAGAGCAGTTTGCAGTCGTCTCGAATCCCGAATTTTTAAGGGAAGGGTCAGCGCTTTTCGATATGTTACATGCTGATAAAATTGTTGTGGGCATGAAAAAAAATGATTCTAAATCCTTAAACATTGTAAAATCTCTTTTTAAAGGAATAGAAGCTCCTTATATCGTAACAACTCTCTCCGGTGCAGAAATGATTAAGTACACCTCAAACGCCTTTTTAGCAACAAAAATCTCATTTATTAATGAAATAGCTAGAATATGTGATAAGTATGAAGTCAATATTGATGATGTTGTTCGGGGGATCAGTACAGACCCACGAATCAGTCCGCACTTTCTAAATTCAGGTCTAGGCTATGGAGGGTCTTGTTTTCCGAAAGATGTCCGTTCTCTAGAACAAAGTGCGATTGAAAAAAATATAACTCCGATCATTCTACAAGCCATCCAATCTACAAATCATTCACAAATTGATTATTATATTGAAAAACTTATAAACGTATTTGAGTCACTGAAAGGGAAAACGATTTCAGTTCTTGGTATTGCTTTCAAACCAAATACAGATGACACAAGAGAATCTCAAGCGGTTTATCTCATCAAAAAACTAGGTCAAATAGGTTGTAATGTAAACACATATGATCCAAAAGCAACGTTACCTTTTTTAGGAGAATCAAATATTATTCAATTTCCTACATTAGATCAAGCAGTTACTGATGCTGAATGTGTCATCATCGCTACAGAATGGGCTGAATTTCTCTATTTAGATTGGAAGAAACTTAAGCTGCTTATGAAAGGAAATGTTATTCTGGATGCACGAAACTGCATCGATCCATCAAAAGTGTATGAACATGGATTTCAATACGTAGGAGTTGCACGCTCATGAAAATACTTGTTACTGGTGCTGCAGGCTTTATTGGATCTCATTTGTGTGAAAGACTGCTAAAAGATCCGGAAAATAGAATAATTGGGGTAGATACCTTTATAGGGCCAACTCCAATAAATCTAAAAGAAGTAAACCTCCAATCACTTAAGAATCATCCAAGATTTCAGTTCATGGAAATTGATCTTCTTTCAGCAGATCTGGACAATGTACTAAAAGAGGTGGACGCCATTTATCATCTGGCAGGTATGCCTGGTGTTCGATCTAGTTGGGGAAAAGACTTTGACCCTTATGTAACGAATAATATTTTGGCAACCCAACGTCTATTGGAAGCTGTGAAAAACAAAAATATTACTAAATTTATCTATGCATCCACATCATCTATTTATGGCGAAAAGAGCGGAAAAGTATCGGAGGACTCAATACCTACACCACTTTCACCTTACGGAATTACAAAATTAACCGGTGAACACCTATGTCATGTGTATAATAAGAGTTTCGGTGTTCCAATTGTAGTGGTTCGATTTTTTACAGTCTATGGACCAAGACAACGGCCTGATATGGCATTCCACCGATTTATTGTTCAAATTCTAAAAGAAGAACCAATCACGATATATGGGGATGGTACCCAATCAAGGGATTTTACTTTTATCAGCGATTGTGTTGAAGCAACATCGGCTGTGTTATACCAAGATCATTTGATTGGCAGAACAATTAATATAGGTGGAAAAGAAAGAGCCTCCATCAATGAAGTCATTGAGTTACTCGAACAAATAACAGGGAAAACATCAAAAATAAACTACACGCAAAAAGTTAACGGAGAACCGAAACATACATGGGCAGATATCACTCTTGCACAAACACTACTACACTACAATCCTAAAATATCGTTAAAAGAAGGCTTAGTTAAAGAACTGAACTATATCCGCAAAGTTTACGGTTTGTAGAGGTGATAGGGTAATGAGAATTGCCTTTATATGTACGGAGAAGTTACCTTCACCTGCAATAAAAGGTGGGGCGGTTCAGATCATGCTTGATGGGATTATTCCTTTTTTAACCGAGCACCAAGTGACGATCTTTTCTATCTCTGACAAATCTCTTCCAAACAATGAGAAGCATGCTCATTTAGAATATTTTCGATTTCCGAGAGAAACCTATATGAACAATGTTGCTGAGGAAATAAAGAAACACCAATTTCATGTCATTCATGTATTTAACAGACCCAGTCATATTCCTATTTACAAAGAATCCTCACCAAACAGCTCATTTGTTTTAAGTCTTCATAACGATATGTTTTCACAGTTAAAACTAACAAAAGAAGAGGGATTAAGGGCGATTGAATGTGTAGATGCCATTACAACAGTCAGCAATTATATAAAGCAAACAATAGTAAAAAGATATCCGCAGGCATCACATAAGGTCCACGTCATTTATTCTGGTGTAGATCTGCAAAAGTATCAAAGTGTTTATGAAAAACAGGGGAAAATCATTCGGCAGAGAGTACGTAAACACTACGATCTCCAAGAGAAACAAGTGATTCTTTTTATAGGTCGTTTAAGTAAAACAAAAGGGCCCCATTTGTTAATAAACGCGTTGCACCATTTAATCGATAAATACCCTGACATTGTGTTGGTCATCGTAGGGGGAAAGTGGTTTAGTGATAATACTGTTGATGATTATGTTCAGAGCTTATTTGATCTTAGTTCCAAGTTTCCTTCACATGTTCTTTTTACTAAGTATGTCCCTACGGAGAATATACCTGAACATTTAGTCATGGCTGATCTGTTTGTATGTAGTTCACAATGGCATGAACCACTTGCCCGTGTTCATTATGAAGCAATGGCAGCAGCAATCCCAATCATTACAACAAATCGAGGGGGAAATGGTGAAGTTATTCACCACGGGAGAAATGGACTTGTCATTAATGATTACGACAATCCCAAAGCATTCGCAGATGCAATAGATTTTATATTATCAAATCCTTCTGAAAGTAAATCACTTGGTTTGAATGGAAGAGAATATGTAAAAAAACACTTCCAGTTTCAACATGTTGCAGAACGATTAGAAAAAATTTATCTTCAAATAGCTCAAAAAAACCATTAATATGTATCAAAAAACCCTATTCTTTAATAAGAGTAGGGTTTTACTATTGCGATTAAATTGCTATTTGTGATCTTCGATCGTTAAACGAATATCAGGAACACCCAGAAAGCTTTTGATAGCTAAAGCACAAGCTCCCATTACTGCTGCATGTTTTCCGAGATCTGAAATTAAGATTTTATGATAATCGCTAATGGACGAAGTTAGGTTTGATTCAATTTTATGAATAACATTAGGATACATTTTTAATAACTCACTATTGAGAACAATTGTTTCGGGATTTAGTAAATTAATAATATTGTTTAAACCTATAGCAACATATTTAATGAACGAATCAAGTACATCACAGGTTGGTTGATCTTGATTTATGATAAATTTGTGAGTATCTTGATAGGTTAGATGTTGATTAGCATGTAATTCCTTTAATTGGTTTAAGATACTTGCCTCTGAAGCATATAATTCCCAACAACCTGAATTACCACAGTTACAAGGACGACCATCAGGTACGATGATCATGTGTCCCATTTCTCCAGCGTATCCATGATATCCTTTAAGTAGCTCCCCGTTTATTAATACACCTAAACCAATACCCGAGTACATGCTGATACTGACTAAATTATCACTTTGATGATGTTTGAATACTCTTTCAGCAAATGAGCATAAGTTTGCATTATTTTCGATATGTATTTGCATATCGAGTTCTTTTTCTAAGTCTTCTTTTAAGTTTTTATCTTTCCATTTATGTTGAGGAATAAAGTTAATTATTTCATCCTTGGAAACAGTCCCGTGAATTCCGATGACAACGCCCACAATCCCGAATCGACTATCTGAATATTGATCATCATATTGTTTGATATTAGCTATGAGCAGGTTAAGTATTTCATCATAGTTTGAATTCTTGAACTCTATAATGTCGGTACTTACGGGGTTTCCCCCTAGATCTGATAATGTAAATGTGACATGTCTGTGGTCCAGATCAACTCCTAATGCATAACCAGCTTTTAGGTTTATTGACAGCATAATCGGTTTTCTTCCCACACTGTTATGTTCCTGATGTGACTCAACGATTAATTCTTCTTCTAATAAATCAGCTACTTGTACAGAAATGGTAGCTCTTGTTAATTTCGTTATTTTGGATAAATCTGCTCTGGAGATCATTCCTGCTTCAATTATTTTACTTATGATTAAACGTCTATTAATACTTTTTATATAAGCAGCGTCACCTATCGCCATGTAAATCACCCTTAAATTTTTTTAAAAACAAACTCTAAAGGCTGTTTTCTCAAACTTTGTTGCTTTGTAATATGTGTTGGGTGGTTGATTTGATCTCCAGGATGCTAAGCTTTCCGTGGGGTGAGCGGTGACCCTCCTCAACGCTTTGCGTTTGCGGGGTCCCGCCTCCCACAGGAGTCTCGCACCTTCACTCCAATCAACCTATATAGTTTTTACAAAGTACTTATTAACAACATATTTACTGGAAAACAGCCATAACTAAATCATCAATTTAAATATTATACATTCTTTCACTTTTACTGAAAATCAGTCATTTGAGAAGTGGTATACAAATGATTGACGAGAAATAATAGAAATGATATTCTACACATAGATTATTAATTTGTTTTGTAAACTAATTAATAAGATTCATCTCATTATAACACAATTGTTCATGACAAAAAGAGAATATAGTAAAAACTTTGAAGAATAACAGGGTACGGAGGAGATAAAATGAAACCGTTTTTAAGTGATTCATTCTTATTAACCAATTCTACGGCAGAAAATCTTTATCATAGTATTATGAAGGACTTGCCAATATTCGACTATCATTGTCATCTTAGTCCTAAAGAAATCTATGAAAATCAAACATTTGAGAATATTACACAGCTTTGGCTTGCTGGTGATCATTATAAATGGCGTGCAATGCGTATTCATGGTGTAAAAGAAGATTTAATCACAGGTCATGCAAGTGATTGGGAGAAATTCGAGGCTTGGGCAGAAACAGTCCCGCATTTATTTGGAAATCCTTTATATCACTGGACCCATATGGAGCTAAGAACGTTCTTTGGAATTAATAAACTTCTCTCACCTGATACTGCGAAGGAGATTTGGGAAGAATGTAATGAAAAGCTTCAAACAGAGGACTTTACACCTCGACGATATATTGAAAGATCGAATGTCCAATTAGTCGGTACGACAGATGATCCGACTGATACACTCGAATTTCATAAGTTAATAAGAGAAGATACTGCTTTTGAAGTGGAAGTAGCTCCAACATTTCGTCCTGACCAGGCTCTTTATCTTGAAAGAGTTAGCTTTCCGGAATGGCTGAAAAAATTAGAGTCTGCTTCAGGAATTAACATTCAAACACTTGATGGTTTAGTAACTGCATTACAGCAAAGAGTAGATTATTTTGCTGAAAATGGCTGTTATGCATCTGATCATGATATTCAACTAATGGTTTATAAGCAAATACCGAAAAGTGAAGTTGAACAGATTTTCCAAAAGCGATTAAATAACGAAGAGCTTACAAATGAGGAGCTCATTGGATATCGTTCCTATCTCCTTGAAGAGTTGGGAAAAATGTATGCTAATAAAGAGTGGGTTATGCAATTGCATATGGGGGCATTACGAAATAATAATACGTTTATGCAACAGAAAATTGGTGCAGATGGCGGATTTGATTCAATCGGTGATCAGTTGCTCGCAGAAGGATTATCATGCTTCTTGGATACATTAGATCAAGCAAGAAGCTTACCTAGAACTGTCCTGTATAATTTAAATCCACGTGATAATTATGTGTTGGGGACGATGATTGGCAACTTCGTTGAAGAAGGTATTCCGGGTAAAGTCCAATTCGGTTCAGGCTGGTGGTTTAATGATCAATATGATGGCATGGTCCGACAAATGACAGACTTAGCGAATTTAGGCATACTAAGTCACTTTATCGGAATGACAACTGATTCGCGCAGTCTCTTATCTTATGTTCGACACGAATATTTCAGAAGAATTGTTTGTAATATCATTGGTGAGTGGGTTGAAGAAGGAAAAGTACCAAATGATGAAAAAATATTAAAACAAATGGTTGAAAACATTGGTTTTAACAATGCACAAAAATACTTTTCTGTAAGATAAAGGAGATAAAAAAGTTATGGGCATTCTTCAAGATCTATTAAAAGACATTCCTGTTCCAAAAATGGCCAAAGTGAAACAGAACTTTGACAATGCAAAAATAGAGAATGTAGAACAAGCAATGAAAGAAAAATTGCAACAGGATTCCATTCGCTCTAAGGTGAGACCTGGTATGGAAATTGCTATTGCTGTAGGTAGCCGGGGGATGGATCGACTTGTAGAAATCACGGCATATACCGTGCAATTTTTAAAGGATTTAGGTGCTGTTCCATTTATAGTACCAAGTATGGGGAGTCATGGAGGTGCTACAGCTGAAGGACAACGTGAAGTTTTAGCCCATCTTGGAGTTACAGAAGAAAGTGTGAAAGCAGAAATTCGTTCCTCGATGGATGTGATAAAACTAGGGGAATTACCGAATGGTTTACCGGTTTATATTGATAAATATGCTTCACAAGCAGACGGGATTGTTGTTATAAATCGGATTAAGCCACATACTGCATTTCGTGGGCCAGTTGAGAGCGGTATTATGAAAATGATCAGTATCGGATTGGGAAAACAAAAAGGAGCAGAAGCTACCCATCAGTTAGGGTTTAAATATATGGCAGAAAATGTTCCGGCAATGGCGAAAATGATGATGGAAAAGACACCGATTTTATTTGGAGTAGCCACACTTGAAAACGCATTTGACAGAGTAGCAAGGATTGAAGTTTTACCTGTTGAAGAGATTGAAGAAAAGGAACCGGCTCTTCAGGCATTAGCAAAACAACTATTGCCAAAGCTGTTCTTTGATCAAATTGACGTGCTGGTTATCGACGAAATTGGAAAAAACATCAGTGGAGACGGAATGGACCCCAATATTACAGGTCGATATCCAACACCATACGCAAAGGGTGGGCCTGATGTAAATAAAATGGTCGTGCTTGATTTAACTCATCAAACAGAAGGAAATGCCAATGGTGTAGGGACAGCTGATTTTACAACTCAACGTCTTGTAGACAAAATGGACCGGGAAGTAACGTATGCAAACGGATTAACTTCAACCGTTTGTGCACCTACTAAAATCGCTACTACATTAGCAAATGATAAAGATGCGATTAAAGCAGCAATTAAAACATGTAATATTCTTGATTTTACAAAGGTAAAAATGGTTCGTATAAAAAACACATTAGAGATTGCTGAAATTGAAGTATCGGAAGCTTTGATTGATCATGTTACACAGCATCCGGATATGGAGCAATTATCCAATCTTTTTGAACTGCCATTTAATGATGAAGGTAATTTATCATAATTAATCATCTCGTTAACATATGCCATTTATTTTATGAATAGAATGAGGGGGATTTCTAGAATGTCTAATTTATTTGATTTAACTGGAAAAACAGCAGTAGCAATAGGCGGTAACAGTGTATTAGGTTCATCTATTGCCGGAGGGCTATCTGCTCATGGAGCTAAGATTGCGATTGTTGGCCGTAATCTTGAAAAAGCAAACAAAGTTGTACAAGAAATTGAAGAGACAGGCGGAACAGCAAAAGCATTCCAGGCAGATGTAAGCGCTCGTGAATCTTTAGAAAATGTGGTAAAAGAAATTGAAGAATGGTCAGGCGGATTTGATATCCTTTTAAATGCTCCAGGGAAAAACAGCTCAACCCCATTTTTTGAAATTAGTGATGAAGAATGGGATGACATCATGGATGTGAATCTAAAAGGAATGATGATTACTTGTCAAATTTTTGCTAAGAAAATGATTGAACAAGGAAGAAAAGGAAGTATTATTAATATATCTTCTGTTTCTTCGACAACACCACTTTCAAAAGTGTTTACGTATTCGGTTTCAAAGGCAGGAGTTAATAGCATGACACAGTTTTTGGCGCGTGAATTTGCACCACATGGTATTCGGGTAAACGCGATCATTCCTGGTTTCTTCCCTGCTGAACAGAATCGAAAAATTTTAAGTGAAGAGCGTGTTGAATCCATTATGAATCATACTCCTATGAAAAGATTCGGTAGCCCGGATGAGCTTCAAGGTGCTGCTGTTTGGCTTTCTTCAGAGAGAGCATCAAGCTTTGTAACAGGTGCGATGATTCGTGTTGACGGTGGTTTCGGAAGTATGACAATCTAATGGATTAATAGTTTGATAGAAAGAAAGGAGAAGGCAGCGATGAATGAAAAACTACAAAACTTAGTGTCCATTCTCCGAGAAATGCAATCAGTTGTTGTCGCTTTTTCAGGTGGAGTCGATAGTACCTTTTTGCTAAAGGTGGCTGTAGATACATTAGGACCTGAGCATGTACTAGCAGTAACAGCAGATTCTGAAACATACCCTTCTAGCGAGCTTGAAGAAGCTAAAGAGTTAGCTAAGAAAATCGGGGCAAATCATAGAGTGATTGAAACGTCAGAACTAGCCATTCCAGGTTATACAGAAAATGATCGTAATCGGTGTTATTTTTGCAAAAACAGTTTATTTGAACATATAATTCCTGTCATGGAAAAAGAGGGGTTTAAAAATATCATATATGGTGTTATTGCAGATGATTTAAACGAATTTCGACCGGGGATGAAAGCTGCGAAGGAGAAAGGAATACGTGGTCCTTTGCAGGAAGCAAACTTATTTAAAGATGAAATAAGAGAGCTCTCAAGAGAATTGGATTTAGCTACATGGAATAAGCCTTCTTTTGCTTGTCTGTCTTCAAGAATTGCATATGGAGATAAGATTACAATTGAGAAGTTGACGAAAATTGAAAAAGCAGAAGCTTATTTAAAGACTTTTCATATTCGTCAGGTTCGTGTTCGAACACATCAGGAAATGGCTAGAATAGAGGTTGAACCAAGCGATATGAACATTGTCCTAGAAAACCATGATAAAATAGCTAGTGAACTAACAAAATACGGATATAAATATATAACATTAGATTTAGTTGGATATAAGAGCGGTAGTATGAATAAGGTTCTTTCATAATCAAACAGGCTTTGGAAATCATCCAAGGCCTTTTCTATGGAAATGAATACTGTCAAAGGAAGATGATTATATGTTAAATGAGTTTGTTATTGGACTTGATATTGGAACAACAAGTGTAAAAGCAGTTGTTTTTAATATGAATGGAAAAGTAATCACAGAATCAGAAGAACACATTACATCACTATACCCGCAACAAGGTTGGGTGGAGCAAGACCCTGTTGAAATCGAACGGTTTGCTGTAAATGCAGTGCGAGATGTGATAAAGAAAGCCAATCTTCATAAGAATGAACTGGTTACGATTAGTTTTTCATCTGCTATGCACTCATTAGTCTGTGTTGATGAGGAATATCAACCGTTATCGAATGCAATCATTTGGGCAGACGGAAGAAGTACTGAGCAGGCAGAAAAGCTGAAGCAACATGATGGAACGAATGTATTTCAAAAAACTGGTGTGCCGATTCATCCAATGACTCCACTATCAAAATTACTTTGGATGAAAGAGTCAGGATATGAGCCTTATGAAAAAGCAACGTATTTTATTTCGATAAAAGAATATATCCTCTTAAAATGGTTTAACAAACGGGTCGTTGATTTTTCGATGGCGGCTTCAACAGGTTTGATGAATGCTCATACACTTGATTGGGATCTTGAACTATTGGAGATGACTGGTGTAAGGAAGGATCAGCTATCGGAAGTAGCTTCACCTACTATGGTCTTACATGGTATAAAAAAAGAGCTTGCAGAAGAAATGGGAATCACAGAGGATTTACCATTTGTGCTAGGATCAGCAGATGGACAATTGGCTAACTTAGGTATAGGGGCAATTTCTCCGGGAGAAGTAGCCATTACAGCTGGGACAAGTGGAGCTATCAGACAATTTACTAAAGGTTTCAGCATAACGAACGAACGCGAAACATTTTGCTATGCATTTACAGAAGAGGATTCAATTATTGGCGGTCCTACAAACAATGGCGGAATAGCGCTACAATGGTTAAAAGAACTTTTAAACTTTGAAGGAAGTTTTGATGAGTTTACAAAAGAAGCTGAAAAAACAGCTCCAGGTGCTGAAGGGTTACTTTTCCTTCCGTACATCAATGGAGAAAGAGCACCATTATGGAATCAACAGGCTAAAGGTAATTTTTTCGGGATGAATATTACTCATAAGAAAGAACATTTTGTTCGTGCAGTTTTAGAAGGAATTACATTTAATCTTTATCAAATTGGACAAAGTTTAGAAAGTCAGGCTGGCGAACCTGAAAAGATCTTTGTGAATGGTGGATTGTCTAGATCAAAGCTGTGGCTTCAAATGTTGGCTGATATTTTTGGGAAAAATGTATATGTTTCTGAAAGTCATCATAGCGCAGCATGGGGTGCGGCTTGGACAGGATTAGTCGCTCTAGGTAAAGTACCTTCCTTTGAAAAAATCAAAGAAAATATTCCAATGAGTCCTCCAATTATACCAAATGAAAATAATCATAATACCTACTTAGAAATCTATAAAAAATATGAATCATTGGCTAAAGACATAGCAAAGCATTTTTAAAATAAGAAAATAAGGTAAGAGCTTAAACTAAGGTGAGTGAAAATTAATGCTTGAAGATATTTTAAAGCAGGTACAAACAGGGTCATTAAGTATCAATGAAGCAAAGGAAAAGCTTTCAACATTTGAAAACTTAGGATTTGCAAAGGTTGATCATCACCGAAAGAAGCGACAAGGGTTCCCGGAAGTCGTTTATGGTGAGGGAAAAACAAAAGAACAAATTTTAGCTATAATTAAAGCGATCCGATCAAAGGAGAATAACGTTCTTGTTACACGGATTTCTAAAGAAAAAGCAACACATATTTTAGAAGAGTATCCTGAATTTACTTATCATGAGATCGCTCAAATTCTTTTCTGGAAAGATGAAAAGCAAAGTGAGAAATCCAAAGGTTATATTGCCATTGTCTGTGCAGGAACATCAGATTTAAAAGTTGCAGAGGAAGCGGCAGTAACAGCTGAGGCATTGGGAAGCAATGTTAGGAGATTTTATGATGTGGGTGTCGCAGGAATACATCGTTTATTTGATTCAATAGAAGAAATCCAGAATGCTACAGTTTCCGTTGTTGTGGCAGGAATGGAAGGCGCTCTTCCGAGTGTTGTTGGAGGGCTCGTTAGTCATCCAATCCTTGCCGTTCCAACAAGTGTAGGCTATGGAGCAAATTTTAATGGATTGTCTGCTTTATTAACGATGTTAAATTCATGTGCATCAGGGATAAGTGTAGTCAATATTGATAATGGCTTTGGAGCAGCATATAACGCAGTTTTAATTGATCAACTAGCTAAAAAAGGGGAAGTACAACAATGAAAACACTTTATTTAGACTGTTTTTCTGGAATTAGTGGGGACATGATGATTGGTGCTCTTATTGATGTTGGGGGAGATCCGGCATATCTTGTGGAAGAATTAAAGAAACTTAAAATAGATGAAGAGTATGAACTCCAATGGAAAAAAGTTGTTAAAAATGGTATTACTAGTACGAAATTTGATGTGATACTAAAAAATCATCATGAACATGGACACACTCATGAACATGACCACCACCATGAACATGGACACACTCATGAACATGACCACCACCATGAACATGGACACACTCATGAACATGACCACACTCATGAACATGACCACCACCATGAACATGGACACACTCATGAACATGACCACCACCATGAACATGGACACACTCATGAACATGACCACCACCATGAACATGGACACACCCATGAACATGGACACCATCATGAACACGAACACCATCATAACCATGGACATCATCATGAACACGAGCACCATCATGAGCATGGACATCACCATCACCACAGAACATACAAAGATATCGTTCAATTAATAGAGTCTGCAGGTTTTTCAAGTGAAGTAACAGAAACAGCTTTAAATGTTTTTAAAAAAATTGGTGAGGCAGAGGGGCATATCCACGGTTTACCTCTTGATAAAGTTCATTTCCATGAAGTTGGGGCGGTTGATTCAATTATAGATATTATTGGTACAGCCATATTACTTCATCAGTTAGGTATTAAAAATGTTAAATCGTCAGCTATTCCAGTAGGAACAGGAAGAATTCACATTGATCATGGAATTTATCCTGTACCAGCTCCTGCAACGTTAGAAATGTTAAAAGGTGTGCCAATCGAACAAAGTGATGTTAGATTTGAATTGACCACCCCAACTGGAGCTGCAATTGTATCGGTCCTCTCTGAAGAATTTTGTACACTTCCGTCCATGGATATAAAGGCAATCGGATATGGAGCAGGAACGAAAACATTTAAAGATCGACCAAATGTATTAAGAGTAGTTATAGGGGAATAGGTAACGGATAGGAGTAATTTCATGATTTCTCAACCACCATCAAACGAAGAACATATTGATGATCAAATGCTCAAAGTAGAAGTGAATCTTGATGATATTTCAGGAGAATGGCTTGGGTATGTAATGGATTTACTTTTTGAAGCAGGTGCAAATGATGTTTTTTACACACCAATATATATGAAAAAAAATAGACCAGGTGTGTTACTTCAGCTTCTGTGTAATCGTGGGAAGCTTGGAACGATTAGAGAAGTTTTACTGAAAGAAACAACAACACTTGGAATTAGGTATTATCCTTTAACTGTGTTTAGGGCTGAAAGGACGTTTAGGCAAGTGCAAACGGAGTGGGGACCTGTAACTGTTAAAGAAGGGATGTACAATGGACAAGTTATCCAAAAAGCACCGGAGTTTGAGGATTGTAAGAAGATTGCAACCACATATAAAGTTCCATTGAAAAAAGTTTATGAACAAGTTTGGAAACAATTGGATTAGATTGGAATAATTCACTCGATTATTAGTTTAAAAGGCTTCAATTCCTTATTAAGGAATTGAAGTTTTTTTTTCGTTAAGGAAAGTATAAAATTTTTGAACTGTGGATAAGCGCTTCGACATCCAGCTTCAGCGCCTAGCCCCGAAGCACAGGACGTGCAAGTGCAGCCATTGCGACAGGATGTTGCCTCTAGTGTCTAGCCACAAATGAATAGAAGACAAAGAACGTCTTCTATTCATTTGCGTCTTATTTGCCAGAGGTTGATCAAGGCGCTTGCGCTTTGTTCTTAAAAAAATTTTATTACTCATTTTTTTAAGGATTCGTTAAGGTTCAAATTTTATAATCAGTTCAGAAGTAAACTTACGATATAAACGAGGTATTTCAAATAGGAGGAATAATAGTGAAAAAGTGGATTTCAATTATCGTCATTGTCATATTAGCAGTTGGAGGAGGAATATGGTTTTTCCAAAGTAGACAAACAGCAACACCAGTTTCAGCACAAGCCATGACAACAACCGTCCAAAAAGGAAACATCCAAGTTGAGGTTAGTGGTTCAGGAACCGTTGCTTCTGTTAATAGCTCGGATATCACTGCAGATTTAGAAGGAGAGGTAGAAGAGATTTTAGTAGAGGTCAATGATGTTGTTGAAGAGGGTGACGAGATTATTACCTTCACTGACGGTAGTGATCCAATTACAGCTGCACATGCTGGAACAATTACGAACATTGATGTAGAAAGCGGAAGTCGTATTCAAAATTCACAAGTAGTAGGACATATTACAGATTATGAAACATTAGAAACAGTTATTAGTGTCGATGAACTTGATATAACAAAAATGAAAGTAGGACAAAATGCTGAAATCACAGCGAGTGCTTTCCCGGATGAAACATTTGAAGGTACTGTTACAGAGGTTTCTAAGGAAGGAACTGCAGAAAACGGTGTTTCAAGCTTTAGTGTAACTGTACAGTTGAAAGATCCAAAAAGCTTGCTAATCGGAATGTCAACAGAGGTCAATGTTATTACTGAGAGCAAGCAAGATGTTCTTTATGTACCGATTGAATCAGTACAGGTAAATGGTGAAGAAAAATATGTAACGATCCAAGAAGCAGCTTCAAGTAATTCCGATGCAAGCACATCAGATCAGGTTGTTGAAACAGGCATTAATGACGATCAAAATATTGAGATCATTTCCGGATTAACTGAGGGACAAACGATTGAATTACCAATTTCTACTACGTCTGGTAATGAATCAACTCAAGAATTACCAGGTGCAGGAAGAGAACAAGGTTTTCCGGGGAATGGGAGTGGACAAGGATTCCCTAGCGGCGGAGGACAAATGATGCCAGGCGGAGCAGGAAGAGGTAATGAGTAATATGACAAAACCAATTATTGACATCAAAAACATGAAAAAGTCATATGTGCTTGGTGATGAAACGGTACATGCCTTGCAGGATGTTTCCCTTCAAATTTATGAAGGGGACTTCCTATCCATCATCGGGCCTTCTGGTTCAGGAAAATCTACATTCATGAACATGCTTGGATGCTTAGATACACCAGATGGAGGAGAGTACTTGCTAGATGGAAAAAATGTCGCAACCATGAAAGATCTGGAGCTTGCTATGGTACGTAATGTGAAAATCGGGTTTATTTTCCAACACTTCAATTTGCTAAACAAACTGACAGCTTTAGAAAACGTTGAACTTCCCCTTGTTTATCGAGGAATGGGGGCGAAAGAACGTAGAGAAAAGGCAGCTGCTTGCTTAGATTTAGTGGGGTTGACTGGGAGATACCAACATTTGCCAACTCAGCTTTCAGGTGGACAACAGCAGAGGGTAGCGATCGCAAGGGCTCTTGCGGGCAACCCTTCTGTCCTGCTGGCCGATGAGCCAACAGGTGCTTTAGATAGTAAGACAAGTAAAGAGGTCTTGCAATTGCTTAAAGAATTAAATGAAAAAGGACATGTGATCATTGTAATTACACATGATTTAGAGGTTGCAAAGCAAGCTAAACGGGTTGTAAGAATACATGATGGTAAAGTTTTTGAAAATGGAGGTGACTGGTTTGAACCTGTTGGAATCAATCAAGATGGCGTTAAAGAGTATCAAAGGCAATAAATTAAGAGCTTTCCTTACCATGCTTGGAATTATCATCGGGGTGGCATCCGTCATTACACTTGTAGGAGTCGGTCAGGGTTCTTCAAACTCAGTTACAGAAGAGATTGGCAGTCTTGGAACAAACTTATTAACTCTCAGTGTAACAGATACTGAATCTGTTCAGTTGAAAGAAGATCAGCTTGATCAATTTAATGAGTTAAATGGGATTTCAGAGGTAGCTCCAATTGTCTCAGGGAGAGTAACGGCAAAGTCTGGTGAGAACTCTACACAAGTATCCATAACAGGTACAACATCTTCCTATTTAACTGTTAGGGATCTATCTCTAAGCCAAGGTCGCTTTCTATCAGATATGGAAAATGAATTAAGACAGAAAGTGGTCGTATTAGGTTCTGATACTGCTTCAACATTATTCCCTAGAAAGAATCCTATCGGAGAAAGTGTTCAAATTAATGGAGTATCTTTTAAGGTTATTGGAGTACTGGAGTCAGTAGGCAGCTCACTTGGCACAAGTGGTGACAGCGTCATTATTGCTCCTCTTTCTATTACTCAAAGACTTACGAAAAGTACAACGATTGGCACAATTTATCTGAAAGCACAAGATGAACAAATGGTAGACAGAGCGAAGTTTCAAGTACAAGGTGTGATGACGACTCTATTTCCCAATCTAAGTGACTATTATTCAGTATCAAGTCAAGAAGATTTGATGGAAACAATGTCATCTGTTTCAGATACTATGACAGTTATGTTAGGGGGTATCGCAAGCATATCCCTGTTGGTCGGCGGAATTGGTGTTATGAATATAATGCTTGTCTCTGTATCGGAGCGAACGAAGGAAATTGGAATCAGAAAAGCTATCGGTGCGAACCGAAAATCTATTTTGCTGCAATTTTTAATTGAAGCAGTGGTTTTAAGTGTAATAGGCGGACTTATAGGTGTGGCTTTAGGCTTAGGAATTTCTAGATTAATTGAGGTATTCTCTAGTCTGGCAATTTCATATTCACCAACAGTAACATTAGCTGCGTTTTTGTTCTCTTTCGCTATTGGTATTATCTTCGGGGTATTCCCTGCAAATAAAGCGTCTAAGTTAAATCCTATTCAGGCTCTGCGCCAGGAATAGCTGGTATCAATTTTAGATTTATATATTGATTATTTAATAGGAGTGACGAACTTATGAAAAAAATAATGTATTTGGTTGGAGTTTTAGTATTAGTATTGTTACTAATTCAATCAACGATAGGAATTATCAATTATTCCTCCTTTGGGTCGCCTCAGAGTTTTCCTGATAGAAAAAGTCTTAATGCAAATGGAGGAGGTAGTGGCTTCAGGGGTACACCACCACAAAATAGTGAGGCTGAAACAGACGCAAGTAATACAAATGGTCAAGAATATACAATGGATCCATCAACCCTGAATGATCAGATGCAGTTGACTATGGAACAGCAAGACAGAAGTTCTTTTTCTTCTACTATACGAAGCTTTGAAAATGGCATACCTGGTCTTGTGGTAAATTGCTTATCTCTTGGACTTGGTATTTGCTGGATACTATTATTTTGGCTTACAAGGAAAAAACAACAAACTCAAGCTATATAGAATAGTAACAAATATACCATGAATGTTGAGGGGTGAAGCAAAATGAGACGAAATCTGGGATTAAAATTAATTGCTGCCGGTACGATTATTAGTGCAAATGTATCAGCATATCCAATTTCACATGTACATGCAGAAGAAATAACTATTTCTGAAAACACTGCTGAATTACAATCAGTTAAAATTGATGAATTTCAGCTTGAACAGGCATTTTCACCTGATGTAAAGGAATATTCTGCAACAGTTGGAAACGAAATAAAAACGATGAATATAATAGTAGAGAAAAAAGAGGAAGCAGCTTCGATTACGATTGATGGTGAAGCAATTGAGAGTGGGGTGAAAACAAGTTTACCACTTTCTACTGGAAATAATGAATTTGAGATTACCGTTACAAATGGAACGGAAGTATCTTCTTATAAACTTACAGTCGTTCGTGCGAAAAATGACAATAATCAACTTTCCAATCTTTCGTTATCCAATGGGAGCCTTAGCTTTAATTCAAAAAAGACAGATTATTATACTGAAGTTAAAAATGAGATTAGTAAATTAATAGTAAAACCTAATACAGAAGTTGACACTTCAACTGTTACGATCAATGGTACTACCGTCAAAAGTGGCGAAGGCCATGAAGTCCAACTGTCTGTCGGCTCTACGACGATGACAATCATTGTAACAGCAGAAAACGGTACGAAAAAAATATATACTGTAACCGTCGTAAGGCAAGCACAACAAGATTCAAGTTCAATCGTCGCAAATGAAGAAAAAAAACAATCAGAGGAAGTTCAGCCAACAACGGAAAGTACTTCAAACAGCAGTAAGACCAGCGTAACACCCTCAACAACAGAATCAAATAGTCGTGGGGCAAACTCTATACCTAGTGAAGATGTATTGGCAACTACAAATGTTAATAGTAGTACAAAGAATACCGCGAATCTTGGTTCATCATCTGCAACAGTGACGGGTGAAACAAAGACTACGGCAAATCTCGACTCTCTAACCGTGTCTAATGGTACCTGGAACAAGTCATTTTCTTCTGATGTGTACACATATCACATATCATTAGCAAGCGACGTAACGGATATTACCATTTCTGCTGATGCTGAGGAATCAGATGCAGACATTTTTATTGAAGATGAGGAGATCTCAGATAACTCAACATTGACAATTGGTGATAAAGCCAAAACAGCGATTTCGGTTATCGTCGAAAACGATGAGGATCGCAAAACATATGTGTTAATATTTGAGAAGGATGTAGTCGAAGAAGTAACGACTGAAACAGGTGAGTCTATTGCAAATAGAGAAACAGAGGCACCAACAGTTTCCTCAGGCACTGAAGGTATAGAAGCTATGAAAGGAACCAGTGAGACTAATCCAATGAACGTTCGTGATGAAAGGCAAGAAGAAACGACTTCTATTTGGCAAAAACTTATGGCATTTTTCGGTCTATAGGTAAAGGAATAACGGAAATAGAAAGTGAGGAACTGTTTTGTAAAACGGTTCCTCTTTAAAAATTATAAAGTTATAAAGTAGGTAATTTCATAGCAGTGTTTATATTTTGTAGTTCTAACTGGATTTGTTCATTGGTATCAAACGCATGATACCAACCTTTTGAAACCATATAATTTGATATTTTTTCGTGCATATCCAAGGCTTCCTCTAAATGGCGTGTTAGGGTATGTTTAATTTCAGGTGTTCCTGATTCGGTGAGTGCCATGGCATAGTTTCTAACACCGCTTTTGGCTGAAATCAATAAGTCCATTGCGACAACTTGATCGGTTAATGCCTTCATGCCAGTTAAACTTTCTATAATTGAATTCAAAACGATCATCTCCTATCTAGTGTATTCCTTTTGCCTTCGTTAAAATAGAAGAGTATTCTTCTAATTATCGAGTTGAGACTGTAATATCCTGCTCCATGATGTTCTTTAGCTCTGGATCTGATACTAAAGCTCTCATCGTTTTGGATTTCGTTAAACACGTTGTTTTAAATGATGCCATTTCCTGAACTTCAAGTACTTCATGTAAAGCATAATTCATGTTATATACTCCTTTGTTATGGTTTTAAGACAACTTTTATACAATTATCTGTTTTCGTATCAAATATTTCATATCCACGTTTTGCCTCACTTAATGGAAGAACATGACTTACCACATCGCTTGGATCAATTTTGCCAGTTGAGACTAATTCAAACATATAAGGCATGTAGTGGATAACAGGAGCCTGACCTGAGCGAATATTTACGTTACGCTGCATGATATCTCCTAATGGAAAACCGTTATATCTTCCTCCATAAATACCTGTAATTTGAATGGTGCCACCTTTTCGAACAGCTTGTGATGCTATGACAAGCGCACTCATTGTTCCACCTTGAAGTTTTAATCCACTTGCAAGGAATTCTAAATCTGACATTTTACCATCCATCCCTACAGCATCAATGACAACATCTGCTCCACCTTGTGTCATTTCCTTTAAGTAGTTCCCAACATTTTCTTTGCTTTCAAAATTAACAATTTCCACTTTGTTTGTGCGTTTCGCATGCTGTAATCGATAATCAACATAGTCAACAGCTATGACCCGCTTGGCTCCTTTTAACCAACAAAACTTTTGGGCAAAAAGACCAACTGGTCCACAACCAAGAACAATGACTGTATCCCCATCTTTGACCCCTGCATTATCAACACTCCAGAAACCGGTTGTCATCGCATCAGAAATTACACTTAATTTTTCATCGGGTTCTTCACAAGATTCTGGAATTTTAAAATGCGTGAAATTGGCAAAGGGTACTCGTAAATATTCAGCTTGTCCACCTGGATAACCACCTGTGTTACCTGAATAGCCAAAATATGCTCCCATATCTCCATTATCATTTGAATTATCACATTGGCTTTCAAGATTGCTTTTACAATACTGACATTCTCCACAAGCAATATTAAAAGGAATTATCACTCTATCTCCTTTTTTCACCTTAGTAACACCTGGTCCGACTTCTTCAACGATCCCCATTGGTTCATGACCAATGACGTAATCCTCTTGCATATTGGGAATCATTCCGTGAATTAAATGCAAATCAGATCCGCAAATGGCTGTACTTGTTACTTTAATAATCATATCATCAGATTTTTGAATCTTAGGATCTTCCACTTCTTTGACTTCGACATTTTTGATGCCTTGATAGGTCACTGCCTTCATTCTGTAAAACCTCCAATGTTAGTGTTCATCAGGTGTCCGGTCAAACATACCTTTACGATTGGTTTCCTCTGGAAAGAGCTTCATGTTACCGATCATGATTGTATTTTTAGCAGAAAGTTGATCTAGTTGATATTGTTCTTTTAAATCATGTGGATGAAACCATTTTTTCTCAATCATGAGATCAGTTATTTCTTGATGCATGGCGATCCCTTGCATGAGTTGTTTTCGGAGAAGTGCTCTTAGATCAGGTGAAGAGGTTTCAGTTAGGGCAACAGCGATATTTCTCACGCCTTCTTTTGCACGAATGAGAAAATCCATTGCAAAAGTGGTATCTGCAAGCTCGGGGACATTTAGCGAATTTATCGGATCTAAGTAATCATTGTTCAATGCTCATTACCTTCCTTTCAATTTATGATAGGTGTTGGGCGACTTTCCGGGACAGGTGCTTGAAATGGCGCACGTTGATAGATCGCTTGTAATTCAGTAAGTGCTTGAATAGATTGATCAACATCTTTTTGCATAAGTTTCTTAAGATCATCGTCAAAGATTAGACCTTGCATAAGTTTTGATTTTGCTACACACAGTGTTTTGAAGTTAATAATTTCATGTAAATCCAATGACTCGTGTGCAGATAATGTATTGGGATCCATATTTAAATAAACCTCCTATGTGAAATCTCTTGGGTATTTTTCCCGATTAGTGAAGTTTAAGACTGAGAAATTTTGTAAGCAGCATGACTCTATCGATTGTTTAACATTAAATATTCACTTTATTTATAAAAAGTATAGAGAAATTTCTCCACAAATTATATACTATTCGTAAGTGAACAAAAAAGATAATTTTAAAACAAAAATAAACTTATGTTGTGGGGGAGTTATATGGATGTCGTAACACTTGGAGAATCTATGGTTGTTTTCACACCGACTAGTGACGGTTTTATGAGAAATGCTTCTCAGTTTACAAAAAAAATCGGTGGAGCAGAATCAAATGTTGCGGTTGGATTGGCAAGATTAGGACATAAGGTCGGATGGATCAGCAAGCTTGGTGATGATGAATTCGGAAAAGCTGTCCTTGCCGGTTTAAAAGGAGAAAATGTCGATATTAGTCAGGTAATATTTGATTCAGAGGCACCAACAGGTATTTATTTTAAAGAGCCGAGAAGACAGAATAACACAAGAGTTTACTATTACCGAAAGGGCTCTGCCGCGAGCAGGCTTTCACCAACTGATCTTAATCATGACTATCTTAGTAAGGCTAAATATCTTCATATTACAGGTATAACACCCGCTTTAAGTGAAAGTTGTAAGGTAACCGTCTTTGAGGCAATAAGGTTAGCCAAACAAAATGGTAGTACAATTGTTTTTGATCCAAATCTCCGTACAAAGCTTTGGGATGAGGAAACAGCGAGAGACACATTGCTTATGATGGCCAAAGAAGCTGACATTGTGTTGCCCGGTATAGCTGAGGGTGAATTTTTATTTGGTGAAAGTGATCCACATAAGCTCGGACAGTTATTTTTAGCACAAGGTGCAAAAGTTGTTGTCTTGAAAATGGGAGCGGAAGGTGCTTATTTTTTCACTGAAAAAGAGAGCGCTTTAATTCCTGGATTTCCTGTAAAGCAGGTCGTTGATCCTGTTGGAGCAGGAGATGGATTTGCTGCCGGTTTTCTATCAGGTTTACTCGACGGCTTAGAAATAGGAAAAGCGGTTGAAAGAGCGAACGCTGTCGGTGCTTTAGTTACAATGGTTAATGGTGATGTTGATGGTTTACCGGAAAGAGATGAAGTAGAACAAATACTAAATAAAAACAGCGAAGATGTTGTTCGATAAGGAGAAGATAAAATGAGTCATATTGACATAATAAAGGAAACCGGAGTAGCTGCTGTCATTCGTGGTGCAACAACTGATAATATCATCGCCATTGCAGAATCATTAAAAGCAGGTGGAGTCAAGGTATTGGAAATAACGGTTGAAACACCAGGTGCCTGTGCAGCAATTGAAAAAGCATCATTAGAGCTTGATGATGTTCTAGTTGGCGCAGGTACTGTACTTGATGCTCAGACAGCACGAGTTGCCATTATGTCCGGGGCTAAATTTATTTTCTCTCCTACGACAAATAGTAAAACAATTGAAATGGCAAAAAGGTATGGAGTAGTGAGCATTCCGGGAGCACTAACACCAACAGAGATCCTTACCGCTTATGAAAACGGTGCAGATTTAATTAAAGTATTTCCGGCAAATGTGTTTGGGCCAAGCTATATTAAAGACATTCATGGTCCACTGCCACAAGTGCCGCTTATAACAACTGGTGGAATCTCGGTAGATAATGTCGGTGAATATATTAAAGCCGGAGCAGCTGGAGTAGGGGTCGGCAGCTCGTTGGTCAACACGAAAAAAGAGCTTACGTCAGCTTATCTAAGTGAAATAACAGCCACGGCATCAAAGTTCATAAAAGCAGTAAAAGAAGCAAGAGGAGAATAATTTATAGGGGCAACCATTCGTTTTTAGAAGGTTGCTTTTTGTGCAGCTTTACATATATGAAATATAATTACTAACACAAAAATAGGTAAGATGTTTGTTTTTGTATGATTTTATCCTATAATGATATAGAAAATGTATAAATCACGGGGGAACAATATGCTTGCTTTAGAACGGCATGAAAGAATCTTAGATCAACTAGATAAAAATAAAATTGTTAAAGTATCAGAGCTTAGCACTCTTTTGGGTGTTACTGAAAAAACAATCCGAGGAGATCTTGAACTCTTAGAAAATAAGGGATTGTTGAATCGAATACATGGTGGTGCAGTAATAGCTGAGGACGCCGGAAAAATGCTTCCAATAGCTGAGCGCCAATCAGGTCATAGTGATGTAAAGCTAGCTATTGCAAGAGAGGCAGTTAAGCTAATACAACCAAAAGAAACAATCTTAATGGACGGTGGAAGCACCACCCTTGCAATAGCCGAGCTATTAGGTGATTTTCCTATAACCGTTATTACAAATGACCTGAAAATTGCAAATGTTTTACTAAATAAAACCAATGTTCAGTTAATGGTTTTAGGTGGGATGAGAATTGACAAATCTTCCTCATTAATGGGGGCACAGGCTACGGAAATGCTTAGTCGTATGAGAGTCAACAGGTTATTCTTTGGAACAACAGGTGTATCAGTCGATCATGGATTGACAGTTTTTAATAGTATTCATGCTGATTGGAAAAAGCAAATTATCAATTGTGCAGATCAAATTACACTGTTAGCAGATTCAACAAAATTTGAAAAGGTTGCCCTTATTCAATTTGCTACTATTGAGGAAGTGAATGAAATTGTAACTGATTCTAATCTCGATCAACATGTACAGGAAAAATTCCAAGAAAAGAATATTAAGCTGCATCTTGCAAAGGCATAGTCAGTAAACACACTGTGGGACGAAGCAGGATTTAGGAAGAAATAAAGATGATACCGATAATTAAATCGTTGTCATCTTTTTTGTTTGTGCTATAATAAAACTATATCAAACATAAACAAACATAAACAAATATTAACAAACACCTGATTTCAAATTTTTTACAGATTAATACAAGTGTTAACAATATAGGGAAGAGAAAATAGTATATTTATATCTATAAAAATAAAATGTATAAGTAGTGAACATACTCAAAATTAATAGGATTTCTTATAAAAAGGCTTTATTTAGACAGGGAAACTGAATTTTATTTTCTCGATTATTTATAAATTCACCTAAAAATTGATTGACCTGATAGACTATTTTCTTTATAATCGAAATGGAAATAAACAAACAAAAACAGAAGAAAAGAAACAAAATCCGAAGAAAATAGTACATTTTATCATTGCAATAAAAAAATTGTGAAATTTAATAAAAGTAATAATGAAAACGTTTAATATTATGGTAGCTGGACATGAATGTTCAACCTAAATAGGAGGGTAAAAATAATGGCACAAAAACAAGCATCTCTCGAAAAGACGGACATTTTAACTTATATAGATGTCTTAATGGATAACCTTTCAAAAATCAGTGATGACACAGGAGAATTTCTATTAAACTTTGATGGTTTAGTTGTTGATGATAAAAGTTGGAATGTGTGGAATTGGCCTCAAGGTGTCGGGTTGTATGGGATATTTAAATATTGGAAATTAACAAATGATCAAAAGGCACTAAAAATTATTACAGACTGGTTTAATGCTAGATTTGAAGAAGGTGTTCCACCTAAAAATGTAAACACAATGGCTCCGCTTCTTACATTGGCATTCTTATACGAAGAAACGAAAGATCAGACTTTCGTTCCGTATTTGGAAAGCTGGGCTGAGTGGGTTATGTATGAAATGCCTCGTACGAAGGAAGATGGTCTTCAGCATATGACATACGGTCCTGAAAATAAAAATCAGCTATGGGATGATACATTAATGATGACTGTATTACCTTTAGCCAAAATTGGAAGGCTTTTCAATAAACAAGAATACATCGAAGAAGCTAAAAAACAGTTTTTAATTCATATCAAATACTTAAGTGATCGAAAAACAGGACTCTGGTTTCACGGGTGGACATTTGAAGAAAACCATAATTATGCAGAAGCATTATGGGGAAGAGGGAATTGCTGGATTACTATTGCCATTCCAGAAATAATTGAAATACTCGATTTACAAAAAGGAGATTTCTTAAGAGAATTTCTGATCGATACTTTACAAAGACAAGTTGAAGCATTAGCTGAATATCAAAATGAAAGCGGATTATGGCATACCTTAATTAATGATAAAACCTCTTACTTGGAAGCATCTGCAACAGCAGGCTTTGCCTACGGTATCTTAAAATCGATCCATAAACGCTATATAGGCCAAGAGTACAAGGGTGTAGCTTATAAAGCAATCAAAGGAATAGTTGAAGAAATCAACGACGATGGTGCCTTGCAAAAAGTATCTGTAGGGACAGGCATGGGAGATTCATTGGAGTTTTATAAAGAAATTAAAATCACGACAATGCCATATGGTCAGTCATTAGCTGTACTTTGCCTGGCTGAATTCTTATACGAGTATATCTAAAAAGAGTGTATTTCATTTTAATAGACTTGGTTCAATTGACACCAAGTCTATTAAAAACATGGACAAAGGGGGAAATAAATTGAAGAAAATAATTCCGGTTATGATAATAGGCTTATTGTCTGTTATTTTAGTTACTGGTTATAGCAAAAATGAGAACGATTCCATAGTTTTGAGATTTGCTTATGCAAGTAATAGTCAGCCTGTTAAAGATGCGATGGCCGAGTTTGGAAAGCTCCTGTCTGAGAAAACAAATGGTGAAGTAACAGTTGAATATTTTCCGGATAGTCAACTTGGTGGAGAACGGGAATTAATTGAATTAACACAAACAGGTGCAGTAGATATTACGAAAGTTAGTGGATCAGCACTGGAAAGCTTCTCAAATCAATATTCCATATTTGGGCTTCCGTATTTGTTTGATAATGAAGATCATTTCTATCGGGTTATGGATAGCGATCTTGTTAAACCTATTTATCAATCAACAGAACAACTGGGGTTTATTGGGTTGACCTATTATGATTCAGGTCAAAGGAGTTTTTATATGACAGAGGGTCCTATTGAAAAACCGGCTGATTTAAAAGGAAAGAAAATCAGGGTTATGCAAAGTCAAACAGCCATCAAAATGGTACAGCTATTAGGTGGTTCACCAACTCCTATGGATAGTGGGGAAGTGTATACCTCTTTGCAGCAAGGAATTTTAGATGGTGCTGAAAATAATGAGTTTGCGATAACAGAAGCCGGTCATGGTGAAGTAGCGAAATATTATTCGTATGATGAACATACAAGAGTTCCAGATATAATGGTCATTAATAAAGAAACATTAGAAGCTTTAACAAAAGATCAACAAGAGGCTGTATACGAGGCGGCAAGAGAGTCTACAGAGTTTGAAAAAGTTGTTTGGAAGGATGCTGTAGATCAAGCAAAAGAAAGATCAGAAAATGAATTTAATGTGGTCTTTAATGAAGTTGATAAAGAACCATTCCAAGAAGCGGTGCAGCCGTTACATGATGAGTTTGCTAAAAATGAAACGTTTAAACAGCTATATGAAGAGATCATGAAAATGAAGGAAAATAAATGATAGAGGGCGATACGATGAGATATGTAAAGAAAAGTGTCGATAGAGTCATAGAATTTCTGACGTGTGCTTTATTCTTAGTTATGATAGCGGTTGCAAGCTGGCAGGTATTAAGTCGTTTTATTTTGAAAAATCCTAGTACATTTACAGAAGAGCTGTTAAGGTATAGTTTAATTTGGCTTGCAATGCTTGCTACTGCATATGTTGTTGGAAGAAGTGAGCATATCGCCATTACATATTTGAGAGACCGTCTAGATGAAGAATCTGTAAATAAATTAGATATCGTCATTCAAGTATTTTTCCTATTATTCTCTGCAACGATTATGGTGTATGGTGGTGCAAAGGCTGTATCTCTAACGATGGCCCAGATTTCTCCAGCACTGCATTTGCCGATGGGATATGTTTATTTGGCGTTACCTTTGTCGGGAGTATTCATTCTTTTTTACAGCTCAATAAATATTCTGCACATCTTAAATAGAAAGAAAAAAATAGAAACAATGATGGAAGAGAGAAGTGTAAGCTAATCTTGAAAATTTAATTAAAGAAAACAGGTGAACCATATGGAGTTACAAGCTAGTTTAATTTTAATAAGCGTTTTCGCCGTCCTTATGTTTATAGGAATTCCCATTGCCATAAGTATTGCTGCAGCCTCATTAGCTACCGTTTTAATTGTTTTACCATTTGATGTGTCTGTATTTACATCCGCACAAAAGATGATCACAAGTTTAGATAGCTTTTCTTTATTAGCGGTTCCATTTTTCATCCTGTCGGGAATTATAATGAATAATGGTGGAATCGCTATCAAACTAGTAAACTTAGCTAAGTTGATAGGTGGTAGAATACCTGGTTCGTTGGCTCATACAAATATTATTGGAAATATGTTCTTTGGGTCTATATCCGGTTCTGCAATTGCTGCCTCGACCGCCATTGGTGGTACGCTCATTCCACTGCAAGAAAAAGAAGGTTATGATAAAACATTTTCAGCTGCAGTTAATATTGCATCAGCGCCAACGGGGATGCTAATCCCGCCTAGTTCAGCGTTTATTATCTTCTCATTAATAAGTGGAGGCACTTCTATTGCCGCCTTATTTATGGGGGGTTATGTTGTAGGGATATTATGGGGATTAGCTGTGATGTTAGTGGCCTATATTATTGCAAAGAAAAATAAGTATCCAGTGGCACCAAGGGTTTCTTTTAATGAAGGAAAAAAGATCATCGTTGACGCGATTCCAAGTTTATTATTGATTGTGATTATTATTGGAGGTATACTCACAGGTATTTTTACAGCGATTGAGGCATCAGCCGTTTGTGTGGTCTATTCATTATTTTTAGCTCTTGTATTTTATCGATCAATATCTCTAAAGCAATTACCAAGTGTATTAGTAGAAGCTGTTAAAATGACTGGTATTATTATGTTTTTAATTGCTGCTTCATCAGGTATGTCGTTTGTTATGGCATTGACTGGCTTACCTGAAGCAATTAGTAATCTCATTTTAGGTATATCAGATAATAAGTTTGTTATTCTAGCGTGTATTACGATAATATTATTGTTGATTGGTACCTTCATGGATATCGCACCAGCTATTTTAATTTTCACCCCAATCTTCTTGCCAATTGCAACTAACTTGGGGATTGATCCGGTTCACTTCGGGATATTCTTTATTTTCAACTTATGTATTGGAACAATTACACCACCTGTCGGTACGGGATTATTTGTAGGAGCGAGTATAGGTAGAGTAAAGATTGAAAAACTTCTAAAACCACTAGTGCCGTTTTATGTTGCAATCATTATGATTGTCGTGTTAGTTACATATATCCCAGAAATCAGTCTATTCTTGCCTAATCTATTTGGATTGTAGTAAGAGATTCTTTTAAGGTCTATTACCATTTAATGGTGGTAGGTCTTTTTTGTCGTTCAGGTAACTATAAAATTCTTTGAACTGTGAAAAAGCGAGCGACCTCCCTTCTCCGAAGCACAGGACGTTCACAAAACTTTACTTCACACTATACACATCGAGTACGTACGAAAGGAGGAAAGATTAAGGTGAAGAAAATTTCCGGGGGGCAATGGTTACTCCAATGG
>Ga0182742_1001500_pt1 | contig 29594 bp, 25 predicted proteins | sample eDN5th37CBELigMG_FD_128880 | JGI IMG/M metagenome (GOLD analysis project Ga0182742, IMG submission 128880) | Enriched Miracle-Growth compost microbial communities from Emeryville, California, USA - eDNA 5th pass 37_C BE-Lig MG (version 2)... ... | reverse complement strand
TCCACGAAGACCTTCAGCTCGCTGCCGCGCCAGCGATCGACCATCCAGCGCGCCAGCGCCTTCAGGCGCTTCTTGACGATGTCGTGGTAGTCCTTGTTGCGGGCATAGACGCTGATGGCGGCGCGGTCGCGCTGATCGAGGACGCCGAGCGGGTCCTCCTCCGGCCCGTAGTTCATGCCGAGCGCGATGACGGAGACCGCCTCCGGCCACAGCGCCCGCGGATGGGCGCGCTGCTCGGAGCGGTCGGCGAGCCAGTCCATCTCGCCCTGCATGCCAGCGGCGAGAAAGGCGTTGAGTCGCTCGCGTACCTCCGGGCCGAGATGCGCCGGCGCAAAGCCCACGGCATGGAAGCCGAGTTCCAGCGCCTGCGCGCGGATCTCCGCCGCGATGCCCTCCGGCGTCAGCGCCGGGGGCGGCGCCTCGCCGGGGCGGGGCTTCTCACCCCCGGCCACGGTAGTTGGGCACGTCCTGGGCCGGTACCCAGACGCCCTCCGGCGCATTGCCGGTCTGCCAGAATACGTCGATCGGGATGCCGCCGCGCGGATACCAGTAGCCGCCGATGCGCAGCCAGACCGGGTCCAGCACGTCCACGAGCTTCAGGCCGATGCCCACCGTGCAGGCCTCGTGGAAGGCGCCGTGGTTGCGGAAGCTGGTGAGGTAGAGCTTGAGGCTCTTGCTCTCCACGAGCCAGTCGCCGGGAATGTAGTCGATGACGAGATGCGCGAAGTCCGGTTGGCCGGTGATCGGGCAGAGCGAGGTGAACTCGGGCGCGGTGAAGCGCACGCAGTACCGCTTGCCGGGATGCGGGTTGGGCACCCGCTCCAGCACGGCCTCCTCCGGGCTCTGCGGCTGCTTCGTGGCCTGGCCAAGCATGGTCAGGCCGGACACGTCATGCCCAAGGGGGAGTGAACTCATGCGGCAATCTCCTGGGCGCGGACCCAGCCCGCCTCGATGGCGGTCGCCTCCTCGGCGAACCGGCCCGCGACGATGGCGGCGCGCAGGCGTGCCATCAGGCTCTGGTAGTAGCGGATATTGTGCCAGGTCAGCAGGATCGGCCCCAGCATCTCATCCGCCTTGAACAGGTGATGCAGATAGCCCCGGGAGTGCCGGGTGCAAGCGGGGCAGTCGCAGTCCGGATCGAGCAGGGAGGTATCCTCCGCATGGCGCGCGTTGCGCATGTTCAGCACGCCCTGGCTGGTGTAGGCGCGGCCGGTGCGGCCCGAGCGCGTCGGGATGACGCAGTCGAACATGTCCACGCCGCGCGCCACGGCGCCCACCAGGTCGGAGGGCGTGCCGACGCCCATCAGGTAGCGCGGATGCGTCTCCGGCAGCATCGGCACGGCGAAGTCGAGGACGCGGAACATCTCCTCCTGGCCCTCGCCGACGGCGAGCCCGCCGATCGCATAGCCCTCGAAGCCGATCCGCTTCAGCGCCTCGGCGCTCTCCCCGCGCAGGTCGGCGTAGACGCCGCCCTGCTGGATGCCGAACAGGCCATAGCCCTCGCGCGGCCTGAAGGCGGCGCGGGAGCGCGCGGCCCAGTCCATCGAGAGCCGCATGGCGCGGGCGGCTTCCTGATGCGTGGCGGGGTACTGGATGCACTCGTCGAAGCACATGGTGATGTCGGAATCCAGCAGGTGCTGGATCTCGATGCTGCGCTCCGGCGTCAGGCGGAATTTCTGGCCGTTGATGTGGCTCTGGAAGGTGACGCCGTCCTTGTCGAGCTTCCGCAGCTTGGAGAGGGACATCACCTGGAAGCCCCCGGAATCCGTCAGGATCGGCCCCTGCCAGTCCATCATCGTGTGCAGGCCGCCGAGCTTGCCCACGCGCTCGGCGCCCGGCCGCAGCATCAGGTGGTAGGTGTTGCCGAGCACGATGCTGGCACCGGTGGCGCGCAGGTTGTCCGGCGCCATGCCCTTCACCGTGCCGGCGGTGCCGACGGGCATGAAGACCGGCGTCGGCACCTCGCCATGCGCAGTGCGCAGCGTGCCGGCGCGGGCATGGCCGTCGCGGCACTGACAGGTCCAGGAGAGCGTCACTGGGCGGAATCCTCCCGGAACAGCAGGCTGGCATCGCCATAGGAGTAGAAGCGGTAGCCGGCTTCGACGGCATGGGCATAGGCCGTGCGCATCCGCGCCATGCCGGCAAAGGCAGAGACCAGCATGAAGAGGCTGGACTTCGGCAGGTGGAAGTTGGTCAGCAGCAGGTCGGCCGAATGGAAGCGGTGGCCGGGCAGCAGGTAGATATCGGTGAGGCCACGGAAGGGATGCACCACCCCCTGGTCGTCCACCGCGCTCTCCAACAGCCGCAGCGCCGTGGTGCCGATGGCGACGATACGCCCGCCCTTCGCCCGCGCTTCGTTGATCGCCGCCGCCGCCTCAGGCGTGATCTCGCCCCATTCGGCATGCAGCTTGTGGGCGCGCGGGTCCTCGGTACGAATGGGCAGGAAGGTGCCGGCGCCGACATGCAGCGTCAGCGCGACCTGCCCGACGCCGCGCTCCGCTAGCGCGGCCAGCAGCCGGTCGGTGAAGTGCAGGCTGGCGGTCGGCGCCGCCACGGCGCCGGGCTGGCGGGCGAAGATCGGCTGGTAGTCCTCCCGGTCCTCCGGGCGCGGCCCCTCGGGTCGGGCGATATAGGGCGGCAGCGGGATCTCGCCGGCCTTCTCCAGCGCGGCGGCGAGCAGCGCCTGGTCCGGCCCGAAGTCGAGCAGCGCCGCGCCGCCCTCCTGCCGCTCCACCACGCGGGGCGCCAGTTCCGGCGCGCCCTCGATGCTCAGGATGTCACCCGGGCGCAGCTTCTTGGCGTTGCGCACCAGCGCGTGCCAGATGCCGCCCGCCTCAGCGCGGTTGAGCATGATCTCCAGCCGCGCCTCGCCGCGACGTGCACGCAGCCGGGCGGGGATGACGCGGGTGTCGTTCACCACCATCAGGTCGCCGGGGCGCAGCCAGCGCGGCAGGCTCAGCACCTCCGCATCCTGCACGCCCTCCGGGGCGGCCACGAGCATCCGCGCCGCGTCACGCGGGCGGGCGGGGGCCTGGGCGATCAGCGCCTCGGGCAGGGCGAAGTCGAAATCTTCCGCCCGCAGAGGGGGCAGGGTGGAGGGGTCTTGCGCGGTCATTCCGATGGGGCTTTCGCCGCGGGCGGTAGCGGAGGGGAGCCCCAAAGGCAAGCGCGGCCTCGGCACTGTTAGCCTCCACGGGGGTTGCCTCCCTGCGGGGGCGGGGGCAGGCTCGAATGAAATCAAGGGGGGATCGTCCGACCATGGGTCTCAAAGGGGCAGACTGGCTGGCGCGCAGCATCGCGGCATCCGGCCAGAGCCATGTCTTCTTCATCGACGCCGTATTGCGTCCGACGCTGATGGCGCTGGACGCGCAAGGCGTGCAGCCTGTGCTCGCCCATTCCGAGAAGGGCGCAGCCTATATGGCGGACGGCTATGCGCGGGTCAGTGGCCGGCCGGGCATTGTCGCGGCGCAGTCGGTCGGCGCCGCCAACCTCGCGGCGGCCTTGCAGGACGCCTGGCTTGGTCGCGCGCCCATGATCGCATTGAGCGGCCGCAAGCCGCCGGCGGCGCAGCACCGCAACGCCTATCAGGAAGTGGCACATGCGCCACTCTTTGCCCCCGTGACCAAGTTCGGCGCGGCCGTCGAGGCCGCCGCCGACCTGCCGCGCCTCTTCCGCATGGCCTGGGCGGCCGCCACCACGGCCCCGCCGCGCCCGGTGCATCTCGACCTCAACGGGCTAATGGGTGAGGTGGTGGAGCAGGGCGACAGCGGCGCCGACCCGGTTGATTTCTCCGCCTGGACTGCCCCGCGGCACCGCCCGGTGGCGGAAGGGGCGCAGATCGAGGCCGTCGCCGCCCGCCTCCGCGCCGCCGAGGATGTGGTGATCCTGGCCGGTGACGGCGCCGCGCTCTCCGGCTGCGGCGCCGAGCTGCAGGTGCTGGCCGAGGCCTTGCAGGCGCCCATCCTCACCAGCCTTGGCGCGCGGGACCTGCTGCCCTCGCGCCATCCGCTCAACCTGGGCGTCGCCGGCAGCTACTCGGCGCCGCCCGCCAACCAGGTGCTGCACGAGGCCGGACTGGTGGTGATGGTCGGCTGCGACGGCGGCGACCAGGTGACGCATGGCTGGCGCTTGCCGCGCCCCGGCACGCCCATCATCCAGATCGACGCCGATGCGCTGGAGCTGGACCGTTGCCCGGCCGAGCTCTCCCTGCACGGCGACCCGCGCGGCACGCTGAGCCACCTGATCGAGGCGCTGGGCCGCCCCGCGCGCGATCATGCCTTCGCCCGCCGCGCCACCGCCCGGATGGAGGAATGGCGCGCCGCCATGGCGCCTCGCCTGGCCAGCGATGAGGCGCCGATCGACCCGGCGCGGCTCTGCGCCGAGATTTCCGTCGCCCTGCCGGAGGATGGCATCCTCGTCGCCGACACTGGCTATTCCGGCATCTGGACCGGCACGCTCATCGAGATGAACGGCACCGGGCAGCGCTACCTGCGCGCCGCCGGCTCGCTCGGCTGGGCCTTCCCGGCCTCACTCGGCGCCAAATGCGCCGCGCCGGACCGCAAGGTGGTCTGCTGGAGCGGCGACGGCGCGCTCTACTACCACCTGCCCGAACTGGAGACGGCCAAGCGCCGCGGCATCGCCGTCACGCTGGTGGTGAACAACAACCAGGGCTTCGGCCAGGGCTGGCCCAACCTCGTCCGCGCAGCCGGCAACAACCCCGAGCGCGCCGCCACCCTGCTGCGCTTCGGCGAGTACACCGATTTCTGTGCCATCGCGCGCGGCTTCGGCCTGCGTGGCATCCGCGTCGAGCGCCCGGAGGAGATCGGCCCGGCGCTGCGCGAGGCCATGGCCGCCGAGGAGACCGTGGTGGTCGAGGTCATGACGGGCATCGAGCATCGCGCGCCCGAGCCCTGGGCGCCGGGGGAATGAGCATGAAGGTTTCGATCATCGGCGCGGGGTTGATGGGCCATGCGCTGGCCCTGGTCTTCGCCATCGGCGGCCATCGCGTGCGGCTGACGGACAACAACCCGACGGCCCTGGCCCGCGCGCCCTCGCTGATGGAGAAGGCCCGCGCCACGCTGGAGGGTGCCGGCGAGGCGAACGGACTGACCGAGGCCGGGCTGCGCGAGCGCGTCTCGCTGCACGAAAGCCTCGCCGAGACGGTGGCCGATGCCGAGCTGGTCATCGAGGCGATCATCGAGAAGCCCGAGGTGAAGCGCGCGCTCTTCGCCGAGCTCGACCCGCTGATGCCGGCGGATGCCATCCTGGCCAGCAACACCTCCTATCTCGACGCCTTCCCGCTGATGCCGCCGGGCCGCCTCGCGCGCGCCATCCTCATGCACTGGTACACGCCGCCCTACCTGGTGGACTTGGTGGACCTCGTCGGCAGCCCGGAATGCCCGCCGGAGCTGGTGGAGCAGGTCGCCGCCATGCTGCGGGCCATGGGCAAGGTGCCGCTGGTCATGCGCCGCTTCCTGCCGGGCTATGTCGCCAACCGCATCCAGTCGGCGCTCTCCGGCGAGTGCTACCGGCTGATGGACGAAGGCTACGCCACGCCGCAGGAGATCGACGCCGCCATCATCCACGGGCTGGGGCTGCGGCTGCTGCTGCTCGGCCAGATGGCAAAGGCCGACTTCACCGGCCTGCCGCTCTCCGCGCAGGCGCTGGCCAACGGCATGTACCAGCCGCCGCCGCCGCGCCGGAACAGCGAGACGCTCGACCGCGCCCTGGCGGAAGGCCATACCGGCGTCATGGCGGGGCGCGGCCTCTATGACTGGGGCGGGCAGGACCCGGAGGCGCTGCTCGCCGAGCGGGACCGCCGCCTGCTGGCGCTGAAGCGTGCGATCAAGGAGATCGGCCCGATGGCGGGCCTGGAGGAGAGGAAGGCATGATCCGCTACGAACTTTCCGGCAAGACGGCGCTCGTCACCGGCGGCGCCTCCGGCATCGGGCTCGCCACAGTGCGCGGACTGGCCGAGGCCGGCTGCCGCGTCGCCATCAACCACCTGCCGGACGATCCGCGCGCCGAGGCCGTCATCGCCGAGCTGCGTGCCGCCGGGCGGGACGTGGTCTCCGCGCCGGGCAATGTGGGCGACGCCGAAAGCGGCCCCCGCATGGTGGAGAAGGCCGTCGCTGATCTTGGCGGGAAGCTCGACTACCTCGTGAACAACGCCGGCACGCCCGGCACCAGCAAGCTGATCCCGCCGACCGAGCTGGACCGCATCACCGAGGAACTCTGGCAGACCGTGCTGCAGGTGAACCTGCTCGGCGTCTTCCGCTGCGCCAAGGCGGCGGCACCGGCCTTGAAGGCGTCGCAGGGAGCGGTGGTGAACGTCGCCTCCATCGCCGGGCTCGACAGCCCCGGCAGCTCGATGGCCTATGGCGCCACCAAGGCCGGCGTGATCAGCCTGACCAAGAACCTCGCGCGCTCCCTGGCGCCCGAGGCGCGGGTGAACGCCATCGCCCCCGGCGCGGTCGACAGCCCCTGGATGGTGGAATGGACCGAGGAACGCCGCGCCGCCTCCGCCAACAAGGCCCTGCTGAAGCGCCGCAACCAGCCGGAGGACCTCGCGGAGGTCATCATCTTCCTGCTCGTGGGCGCCAGGATGGTGACGGGGCAGACCATTGTCGTTGATGGCGGGCTGACGCTGGAAGCGCGGTAAGCGAGGAAACGAGGGGGCCTTGCCCCCTCGCGCTTCCCCGCCAGGAAACAGAGTTTCTGGGCCTTCCCTCAGCCGAGGGCCGCCACGGCCTCGATCTCCAGCAGGAACTCGGGCAGCGGAAGGGCCTTCACCACCGCCGTCGTGCGCGCGGGATATGGGCCTGGACCGTACCAGGCGGCGTAGAGGCGGTTCATCTCCTTCACGTCCTCCTCGCGGGTCAGCAGGACGTTGACCTTCACCAGGCGGCTGCGATCGGCGCCTGCCTGCGCGAGCACCTTGTCCAGCGTCGCCAGCACGAGCTGCATCTGCGTCGCGAATCCCACGGGCACGCTGTTGTCTGCCTCCAGCGGCCCGATGCCGGAGATATAGAGCAGGTCCCCCGTGCGCACCGCATAGGAAAGTGGCGGCGTGCGAAGTCCGGCCGGCGGCGGGATATGCGTCAGCTCGCGCATGGCAATGTTCCTCCTCAAGACCAGCCACCATCCTGCACATCATGGCCGCCGCAGGCGAGACGCCTTGCCGTGTAGCCATGGGAGCGGCACGCTGCTTGCCGATGTTGCCCTGACCGCAATCACCGACGGACCCTCGCCATGCCCCAGGTTGATACCGCCCGCTTCCTCCAGGACCTGCACGACCTGCGCAAGATCGGCGCCTTCAAGACCGGCGTGCATCGGCCGACCTACTCGCCACAGGACATGGAGTCCCGGCGCTGGCTGATGCAGCGGATGGAGGAAGTCGGGCTGGAAGCTTCCATCGACGGCATCGGCAACGTCTTCGGCCGGCATAAGGGGTCGGGGCCGCACCTGCTGGTTGGCAGCCATATCGAGAGCCAGAACGAAGCCGGCTGGCTGGATGGCGCGCTGGGCGTCATGGCCGGGCTGGCGCTGGCACGTGCCGGGCTGCCGGTGGATGTCTGCGCCTTCGCCGACGAGGAAGGCCATTTCGAGGGCGGCTTCCTCGGCAGCAAGTCCATCATCGGCGAGCTTTCCGAGGAGGAGATCGATCGCAGCCGCAGCCGCAATGACGGCACGCCGCTGCGGGAGGCGCTGAAGGCCGCCGGCCTCGCCGGGCTGCCGCGGATGCAGATCGACCCTGCCCGCTATAAAGGCTTCTTCGAGATGCATATCGAGCAGGGTACGCAGCTTGAGGGGAAGGGCCTAAAGGTCGGCGTCGTCACCGGCATCGTCGCCATCTGGCAGTGGCGCCTGATCGTGACGGGGCAGCAGGACCATGCCGGCGGCACCACCATGGCCGAGCGCCGGGATGCCGGACTGACAGCGGTACGCCTGCTCGCCGCGATCGACCAGGAGTTCCCGCGCATCTGCGGCGAGCGCAGCACCTGGACCACGGGGCGCATCGTGCTGGAGCCGGGCGCGCCGAGCATCATCCCAGGCAAGGCGGACGTGCTCTTCCAGTTCCGCGACGTCTCCATGGAGAAGCTGCAGGCGATGGAAGCCACGCTGCGGATGCTGGTGCGCGAGAGCAATCGGCGGGAGCGCTGCCAGACGGAGCTCATCAGCGTCGGCAAGGCGACGCCGGCGCTGTGCGACCCGGCGATGATGCGCGCGCTCGGCGGCGCGGCCGAGGCGCTGGCGCCCGGCGCCTGGCAGGAGATGCCGAGCGGCGCTGGGCATGACGCGCAGTACCTGGCGAAGCGGATGCCGGCCTCGATGCTCTTCGTGCCTTCGATCGGGGGCATCAGCCATCACTGGGCGGAGGACACCAAGGAGGAGGACCTCGCGCTCGGCGTGCAGGTGCTGGCCGAGGGCGCCGCGCGCTACCTCGCCGGCTCGAATTGAAAACTCGAAGAAAAAAGATGGGGGTCCGGGGGAATTCCTTCCCCCGGGCTTTTTTCATCCCGCGACCAAGTCGACTTCGACCTGAAGGCTGTGCTTTCCGCCCCCAAGGATGATGCCGCGCAGGGGTGAGATGTCGTGGAAGTCGCGCCCCCAGCCCAGCGTGACATGCTCGTCGCCCACGACGAGGGCGTTGGTCGGGTCGAGGTCCACCCAGCCGTATTCCGGACCGAGCCAGGCGCTGACCCAGGCATGGGACTGGTCGGCGCCCATGAGCGGCGCGCCGCCCGGCGGCGGCAGGGTGCGGATATAGCCGGAGACGTAGCGTGCCGGCAGCCCGAGCCCGCGCAACGCGCAGAGCATCAGGTGGGTGAAGTCCTGGCAGACGCCCGCCCGCTGCGCCAGCACCTGGGACACCGGCGTGGCGATGCCGGTGATGCCGGGGCGGAAGGCAAAGTCGCGCGGGATGCGCGCGTTCAAGTCGAGCAAGCCCTGCAGCACCGGCCGCCCGCTAGGGAAGGAAGCGGCGGCATAGATAGTGGCTTCCGCTTCGGGCGGCAGCATGGGCGAGGGGAGAGCGAACTCTGCCGCGTCCGGGTCGTGCGTCGCGAGCGCCGCCACCTCCTCCCACGGCGGCGTCGCGGCAGGCGCCGGCAAGGTGCGGGGAGTGACCTCCACGACCGCTTCCGCGACCACCTCGAAGATTGAGTGCGGGCGGTCGAGGAAGAGCCAGGCGGCACGGTTGTGGAAATGGTCGGTGCCGTTGGAGATGCGCGCGGGCTCCGGCCGGCAGGTCAGGCTTTCAGCCAGCACGCGCTGGTGCGGCAGCGGACGCGGCGAGAGGTGCAGCAGGTGGGTGGCGATGTCCACCGGCTCGGCATAGCGGTAGGTGGTGGCGTGCCGGACGCGCCAGATCATGCCGCGCCTCCGCCCGGGAGTTCCTGGCCGATCCTCTGGATCGGCGGCAGCAGCGCGAAGTAGCGGCGGGTGATGGCGTCGGAGAGGGCCGCGATCTCGCCTTCCATCGCCGCGAGGCGGGGCGCGAGCGCCACCGCCGCGGCGGCCTGGTCGGGCGCGGCGAGCACGGCGGCGGGCATGGCTTCGACAGCGGCGATCAGCGCCTCCACGGGCGGCAGGAGCTCGCGCTCGGGGCCGCCATCCACCGCCCGCAGCAGGTCGCGGATGGCGTGGAGCTGGAAGGCGAGGCCGCGCGGATTGCCGGGATCGGCCAGCACGAGGTCGAGCGCCGGCGCGGGCTGCAGCGTGCCGAGATAGCGGTTGCGATAGGTGATGACGGAATCACAGAGTTCCAGCGCCAGCCGCAGCCCGCCCTCGATGCGGCTGGGGCTCTGGCTGAGCGCGAAGCCGAGTTGCGCGGCGATGCTCTGCGCCCGCTCCACGCGGCGGCCGAGGTCGAGGAAGGCGAATCCGCCGGCGCGCACCATGTTCTCGGCCACCGCGCCGGCCACGCCGGCCGAGTAGCGCAGCACGCTGCCCAGAACGGCCTCCAGCCCTTGCAGGCCGAGTTGCGGTGCCTCGGCCTGCACGCGCACGGCGCGCAGCGGCAGTGTGAAGAGCGTGTGCATGTCGCCGGTCAGCCGGTCGCGCACGGCTTCGACGAGGCGGCCGATCTCGTCGAACAGCCGCGCCACCAGGCCGCCCGGCCGCAGCGCGCGCCACAGCGCTGCTTGAAAGGCGGAACTGGCGGCGGCATTCGGCATATCCTCCGGCATGACCAGCCCGGCATGGCGCAGGCCCGTGAAGAGGGCAGCCAGCTCCGCCATCTCGCGCGGCAGCAGCGGGCCGCGATCCAGCCGGGCCAGAGCAGCGCGCATCAGCCGTGCCGCGCCTTCCATGCGCTCGACATAGCGGCCGAGCCAGAACAGGTTGTCGGCCACACGGCTGGGCAGGTCGCCGCCGGCGCGGCGGATCGGCACCGGAGCTTGGCGCAGCGCGCCTGGTCCCTGAATGCGGCTGCCCTCCTCGCTGAGCACCCAGACATCCTTTGACAGCGCCTGGCGCGGCAGACGGCCGATCGGCCCCGCCGCCTCGTCGGGCACACGCGCAAGACCGCCCGGGAGGGCGCTCCATGTCTCGCCGTCCTGTGCTAGGAAGAGGCGCAGCAGCACCGGCCGCGGCGTCAGGCCGCCACCCCCGGCGAAGGGCGCGACGGAGGGCGGCAGGTCGCGCGTTGCGGCGAAGGCACGTGGTTCCGCCGCCACGCGGGCGAGCAGCGTCTCGCGATGCGCGGGCGCCATGCGGCCGGGGCGCCAGGCCGGGGCGATGCCGTCGGTGGCAGGGCGCAGCAGCCAGTCCTCCGGCGCGCGCAGCACGATGGCCAACGCGTCGGTGTCGGCCAGCCAGTGCGTTTCGACGGAGGGCAGGCGCAATGGCTCGCCAAGCAGGCGCTCGCAGAGGCGCGGCAGCAGGGCGGTGAGGCCCGGCGCCTCGGCCAGCCCGCAGCCCGGCGCATTCACCACCCGCACGCCGCCATGCCGCCATGCGTCCAGCAGGCCCGGCACGCCGGGGTCCTGACCGCCGAACTCCAGCGGGTCGAGCAGGCGTCCGTCCATCCGGCGCAGCAGGACGTGCACGGGCTGCAGGCCCTTCAGGGTCTTCAGGAAGACGGCGCCGCCGCGCGCGGTCAGGTCGCCCGGCTCGACCAGTGCGCAGGACAGTTCGCGCGCCAGCAGCACATGCTCGAACCAGAGCGGGTGCTGCACGCCGGGCGTCAGCAGCGCGATGGCGGCATTCTCCTGGCCGGGCGGCGCGAGGCGTTGCAGCGCATCCTGCCAGAGGTCGAAGAAGGGGCGCAGCGGCCGCACCTGTTGCCCCTGGAAGAGATGCGGCAGCACGCGCCCGAGCATGCGCCGGTTCTCCTGCGCGTGGCCGATGCCGGCGGCGCGGCTGGTGCGGTCGGCCAGCACGTGCCACCGCCCGTCCGGCGCGCGCAGCAGGTCGGCGGCATAGGTCTGCAGCATTGGGCGCGGCGGTGGCGCGGCGGCGCTGCGGCAGGGGCGCAGGAAGGCAGGGTTGGCGAAGAGCAGCTCCGGCGGCACCAGCCGCTCGGCCAGCAGGCGCTGCTCGCCGTAGAGATCGGCCAGCACGGCATCGAGCAGGCGGGCGCGCTGCGCCAGTCCATCGGCCAGGACGGAGAATTCAGCGGCGGGCAGGGGCAGGGGAAGGGGGTCGCAGCGCCAGGAAGGCCCGGCGCTCCCGGGGCCGGGCAGCAGCGAGGTGGCGCCCTCCTCCTCGAAGGCGCGGTCGAGCCGGCGCATGGCCTCGCCGAGGCCGCCTTCCACGAAGTCGGGCGGCAGGTCGGAGAGCGCGGCAAGGGCGCGCCGCCAATGCGGCCGCACCTGGCCGCGTCCATCGACCATTTCGTCGGGCGGGGAGGGCTGTATCACCCGCCGCCCGCTATCATGCGAGGCGGCGCAGGTCGAGGGTTCGCCGCAGTTCCGCGCCCTGCACCGTCACCGGCGCGGCGCTGACACCCGGGGTATGCCCGAAGGGGAAGAAGCGGGCACGGCGCCGTGCCTCGGCTTCGTTGGCATTGACCGGAAAGCGCTCGTAGCTGCGCCCGCCCGGATGCACTGCGTGATGCATGAAGCCGCCGAGGCTGCGGCCAGCCCAGTTGTCCCAGAGATCGAACGTCAGCGGCGTCTGCGCGCGGATGGTGGGGTGCATGGCGGAGGTCGGCGCCCAGGCCTTGAAGCGCACCCCTGCCACGAACTCGCCGGCCCGGCCGGTGGGCGCCATCGGCAGGGCGCGGCCGTTCACCGCCAGGGTGAAGCGCTCCGGCACGAAGCCGGTGGCGCGGAGCTGAAGGCGCTCGGTGCTGCTGTCCACGAAGCGGGCGGTGCCGCCGGTATAGTTTTCCTCGCCCAGCACGTTCCAGGGCTCCAGCGCGTGCCGCAACTCCAGGCCGATGTCGCGCACCGCCGTCCCGCCCAGCAGCGGGAAGCGGAACTCGAAATGCGGGTCGAACCACTCCTCCTCCAACGGCGCACCGAGGCCTTTCAGCTCCTCGATGGCGTCACGGAAGTCCTCGCGGGCGTAGTGTGGCAGCATGAAGTCGTCATGCAGGCGGCTGCCCCAGCGCACCAGGCGGCGCTCGTAGGGCGTCTTCCAGAAGGCCGCGATGGCGGCGCGCATCAGCAGCATCTGCGCCGCCGACATGCGCGGGTTGGGGGGCATCTCGAAGGCGCGGAACTCCACCAGGCCGCGCCGGCCGCCGGCATGGTCGGGCGAGTAGAGCTTGTCGATGCAGAACTCGGTGCGATGGGTGTTACCGGTCACGTCCGCGAGGATGTTGCGGAACAGCCGGTCCACCAGCCATGGCGGGCATTCCAGCCCCGCCTCCACCTGCTGGAAGGCGATCTCCAGGTCGTTCAGCACGTCCTGCCGCGCCTCGTCGATGCGCGGGTGCTGGCTGGTCGGTCCGATGAACAGGCCGGAGAACAGGAAAGAAAGGCTGGGATGGTTGTGCCAGAAGCCGAGCAGCGACTTCAGCAGGTCCGGCCGGCGCAGGAAGGGGCTTTCGGCCGGCGTCTCGCCGCCCATGACCACATGGTTGCCGCCACCGGTGCCGACATGGCGGCCGTCCAGCATGAACCTTTCGGTCGCCAGCCCTTCCTCGCGCGCGAGAGCATAAAGCTGCTCCATGCGTTCGACATGCTCAGCCCAGGAATGGGCGGGATGGATGTTCACCTCGAGAACACCGGGATCGGGCGTAAGGGAAAAGCTCTGCAAGCGCGGGTCGGAGGGCGGGCCATAGCCTTCCAGCACCACGCGGCGGCCAATGGCGGCGGCGGTGTCCTCGACGGCGGCGCAGAGTTCCAGCCAGTCCTCGGCGGCGTGGAGCGGTGGGAAGAAGATGTGCAGCCGGCCCTCCCGCGCCTCCACTGTCAGCGCGGTGCGGACAAGGTCCGGCTCCTCGCGGCCAATCTCGGGGCGCTCGGCGGGCAGTGGCGTGCGGGCATGGCGCTGCGCCTCGGCGCGGGGCAGCGGGTTGGTGCCGGAAGCGTCTTCAAGGGGCGGATGCCCGGGCTGGTGATGGACCGGGAGGCCGGGCGCGCCCTCAGTCGGCGGCCTTGCGCCGGCGCGGAAGGCCTGGACCGGGGGCAGGGGGGCACGCGGCGCCAGGGGATCGGCCTCGAATTCCGCCGGGATGCTCGCGGGGTCGGCCCAAGGCAGGCTTTCCAACGGCAAACGGAAGCCGATCGGCGAGTCACCGGGGATGAGGAAGATCGGGTCCTCGCGGAACAGCCAGCGGCTGGATTCCCAACCCTCGCCATCCTTCTGCCGACGCAGCGGCAGCACCGAGCCGACGCTCGCCGCCAGCCCCTGGCCGAAAACCTTTGCCAGCCGCGCCCGCTCCAGCGGGTCCTTCAGCCTGGCGTCCTCAGCCAACACGTTCGCCGGCAGCCGATTCTCCTTCCAGAGATAGTAGTGGATGTCCTCGTGCGCCGGCTGGACGTAGCGCGCATCGAGCCCGAGGCGCCCGGCCAAGGCAGCGGCAAAGGCAGCGGCGTCGGCGACGGTGGCGCTGTCGGTGTGCTCGTCGTCGGAGAGCAGGCCGGGGTCGGTCCAGACCGGCTCGCCATCCTTGCGCCAGAAGACATCGAGTGCCCAGCGCGGCAGCTGTTCGCCGGGATAATGCTTGCCTGCCGCGTGCTGCACCACGCCGCCCGGCGCCCAGAGCGGCATCAGCCGTTTCAGCAGCCGCCCGGCGATGCGCCGCTTGGTCGGACCGAGCGCGGCGGTGTTCCACTCCGGCGCCTCCTGGTCGGAGGCGGAGACGAAGGTGGGCTCACCACCCATGGTCAGCCGCACCTTGCCCTCGGCGAGCTGCGCGTCCACCACCTCGCCGGCCTCCAGGATGTCCTGCCAGGTCTCCTCGGAATAGGGCTTCGTCACGCGCGGCGTCTCGCGCAGGCGCGTGACGCGCATGCCGAAGTCGAAGGCCGTCTCGGCCTTGGACATCAGGCCGCTGATCGGCGCCGCCGACTGCGGCTCCGGCGTCGCGGCGAGGGGGATATGGCCCTCGCCCGTCAGCAGACCAGAGGTGGCGTCCAGCCCCACCCAGCCAGCGCCGGGCAGATAGACCTCTACCCAGGCATGCAGGTCGGTGAAGTCGGCGTCCGGGCCTTCCGGTCCTTCCAGCGGCTTCTGGTCGGCGACGAGCTGGATCAGGTAGCCGGAGACGAAGCGCGCGGCGTAACCCAGGTTGCGCAGGAGCTGCACCAGCAGCCAGGCGCTGTCCCGGCAGGAGCCTTTGCCCTCGGTGAGGGTCTGCTCCGGCGACCAGACGCCGGGCTCCAGCCGCACGATGTAGGAGACGCGGCTCTGCACCATGCCGTTCAGCGCCATCAGCATGGAAACGGTGCCCTGCTCGCCGCGCGGCACCTCGGCCAGCAGGGCGGCGAGGCACGGGCCGGGCTCGGCGGCACGGCGGAAGGGCGCCAGCTCCTGCTCCAGCACCGGATCGTAGGTGAAGGGCCAGGTCTCGGCCTCGGGCTCCAGGAAGAAGTCGAAGGGGTTGATGGTGGCCATGTCGGCCACGAGGTCCACCGTCACGTCGAACTGCGGGACGGGCTCGGGAAAGACGACACGGGCGAGGAAATTGCCCTGCGGGTCCTGCTGCCAGTTCAGGAAGTGCGGCTTCGGCGCGATGTTCAGCGTATAGGAGAGGATCGGCGTGCGCGCGTGCGGGGCCGGCCGCAGCCGGATGGTCTGCGGCCCCAGGCTGGCGGGGCGATCATAGCGGTAGCTGGTGCGGTGGGTCAGCGCGACATGGATCGACATGCGGGAGCCCGGCTGCTGTTGCTGCGGTGCAGCTTAGACTGCCCTTGCCGCGCTGCGGAACCCGGCGAGTGGAGGTGCGCCTTGGCGTCACAGCTTGCTCGCCCCATCATGCGCGGCTCGCTGGATCACCTAGAGGCGGAGGCCATCGCATGGCGGCTGGAAACGAATCTCCCACGGATGGCTCGCGCGGCGTGGAAGGCGCCCCACCCAGCTTGGAGGTCGCCGGCAGCATCGCCACTCTCCGCCTGAACCGTCCGCGCCACCACAACCGGCTGGAGCCCGAGGATCTGCTGCGCCTGGTGCAGCTGCTCGATCAGGTGGAGGCGGATGCCGCTTTGCGCGTGCTGGTCTTCACCGGCACCGGCCGCTCCTTCAGCGCCGGCTACAATATCGGCAAGCTCGGCGATGGCGCCGGCCCGGAAATCCCGGAATTCGGCACCGTCGCCGACCGGATCGAGCGCTGCCGGCTGCCGACCATCTGCGCCCTGAACGGCAGCGTCTATGGCGGCGCGGTGGATCTCGCCATGGCCGCCGACTTCCGGATCGGTATCGCCGGCATGTCGCTGACCATGCCGGCGGCGCGGCTTGGGCTGCACTACTATTCGACCGGGTTGCAGCGGGCGGTGGCGCGCATCGGGCTGAATGCGGCCAAGCGGCTCTTCCTGCTGGCCGAGCCGGTCGGCACCGAGGAATTGCTGCGCATGGGCTTCCTCGACGAGGCGGTGCCGGCAGACGCCTTCGAGGCCCATGTCGCCGCGCGCGCGGCACTGCTGGCCGAGCGGGCCCCTCTGGCCGTGCAGGGCATGAAGGCGGCGATGAACGACTTCGCGCGGGGCGAGGCCGATCTCGCGGCGATCGAGGAGCGCCACCAGCAATCACAGCGCTCCGCCGACCTTGCCGAGGGGCGCGCCGCCTGGCTGGAGAAGCGCGCGCCACGGTTCGCCGGACGATAGGGGCTTCAGCCGCCCCGCTGAGTGTCCTGGCGGGTCATTTCCGCGTTCACCCCGCCCGCGGCGGCGGCGGCGCGCGGCAGGCGCGGCATGCTGGCCAGCAGGCGCAGCGTCTCCGCTCCGCCGCGGCTGAAAGCAGGGCCCTGCAGTGCCGCCTCCGCGGCAGCGGGGCTGCCACGGTCCAGCGCCTCGGCGGCCTGGCGTAGCGCGCCCATGACCGCCTCGGGCGGTGCCGCTTCGGGGATGCCGAGGTAGTCACGCACTTCTCGGCGGGCCTGCTGCATCTGGATCACCACGGTCGGCGAGGTCCTGGCGGACCAGTAGGGGTCGTTCGCCAGCGCGTCCGCCAGGAACTCGATCTGCACCACAGCAAGGGCAGCCCGGCCGGGCTGCCCTTGCCATCGCGAGAGATTGCCGAACTGGAAGGGCGCGTTGAGCGCCGCACCGCGGACCGGGCTGCCAATGCCGAAAAGGTAGGAGCCCGCCGGGTCCGCCGTGGTGCAGGCGGCGAGGAGCAGCGCGGGGAAACCGAGGGTGGCGAGCAGGGCGCGGCGGTTCATCCAGGGCACATGGTGCCGCCCGCCTCCGGCTGAAGGCAGGCCAGCTTCACGCTCCCGCGCGCGATCCGCCCTTGCCCCCGCCGCGCGGCGCTGCCACACACGCGCCGTCCGAACCCTCTTGCGCCGCGCTCCCCGGGGCGCCACGGCCAGCGGAACCATGACCGAAGACCTGCCCAACCCCGCCCTGTTGCCCTCCGGCCTCGCCGACCTCTTGCCGCCGGAGGCAGCGCGCGAGGCTGACATGGTCGAGGCGATGCTCGCGGTCTTCGCCGGCCATGGCTACGAGCGGGTGAAGCCGCCACTGCTGGAATTCGAGGATTCTCTGCTGGCCGGCTCCGGCGCGGCGGTCGCCGACCAGACCTTCCGCCTGATGGACCCGGACAGCCACCGCATGATGGGGCTGCGCGCCGACATCACGCCGCAGGTGGCGCGCATTGCCGCCACGCGGCTGGCCGATGTCCCGCGGCCGCTGCGGCTGTCCTATTCCGGGCAGGTGCTGCGTATCCATGGAAGCCAGCTGGCGCCGGAACGGCAGGTCCCGCAGGCCGGCATCGAGCTGATCGGCGTCGATTGCGCCGAGGCGGATGCCGAGGTGGCGCTGATCGCCACGGCGGCGCTGTCCGAGGTGGGCGTCACCGCCCCCAGCCTGGACATCACGCTGCCGACCATGGCGCCGGCGCTGCTGGATGCCGCCGGGGTGCAGGGCGACCTGCGCCGCAAGCTGGCCCGCGCGCTGGACCGCAAGGATGCGGCGGCGGTGCGCGAGCTGGCTGCCCTCGCGGGGCCGCCCGCCATCGGTCTGCCGGCGCTGCTGACCGCCGCCGGGCCGGCCGACCGCGCGCTGGCCGCGCTCCGAGAGGCCGAGCTGCCGCCCGCCGCCCGCGCCATCGCTGACAATGCCGCGGCTATCGTGGCGGTGATCCGCGCCCGCGCGCCGGAGCTGCACATTACGCTGGACCCGGTGGAGTTCCGTGGCCTGCAATACCATGTGGGGGTGGCCTTCACCCTCTACGGTCCCGGTACCACCGGCGAACTGGCGCGCGGCGGCCGCTACCGCTCCGGCGAGGAGCCGGCGACCGGCATGACGCTCTATCTGGACGCGGTGCGCCGTGCGGCGCCGGTGCCGCCCGAGGCGCCGCGCGTCTTCATTCCGCTCGACGCCGATCTGGCGGCGGCGGCGGGCCTGCGGGCCCAGGGTTTCGTCACGGTGGCGGCGCTGACCCCCGCCGATACGCCGCAGCGGTTGCGCTGCGGTCACATCCTGCGCGGGAATGCCGCCGCGCCGATCGAGGAGAGTGTGTAGCCATGGCCAATGTCGCCGTGATCGGCGCCCAGTGGGGCGACGAGGGCAAGGGCAAGGTGGTGGACTGGCTGGCAAGCCGGGCCGACATCGTCGTGCGCTTCCAGGGCGGCCACAATGCCGGCCATACGCTGGTGGTGGGCAACCAGACCTATAAGCTGTCGCTGCTGCCCTCGGGCGTGGTGCGGGGCAAGCTGGGCGTCATCGGCAACGGCGTGGTGCTGGACCCGGACGCGCTGCTCGGCGAGATCTCGCGCGTGCGTGGGCAGGGGCTGGATGTCGGTCCGCACAACCTGCGCATCGCCGAGAACGTGCCGCTGATCCTGCCGCTGCACCCCGCCATCGACAAGGCGCGCGAGGAAGCCCGCGGCGAGCGCAAGATCGGCACCACCGGCCGCGGCATCGGCCCGGCCTATGAGGACAAGGTGGCGCGCCGCGCCATCCGCCTCTGCGACCTCGCCGAGCCCGAGACGCTCTCGTCCAAGCTTGACGAGCTGCTGCTGCACCATAACACCCTGCTCAAGGGCCTCGGCGCCGAGACCTTCGAGAAGCAGGACCTGCTGGACCGCCTGCTGGCGCTGGCGCCGAAGCTGCTGCCCTATGCCGAGGCGGTGTGGGAGCGGCTGGACGAGGCGCGCCACAGCAACAAGCGCGTGTTGTTCGAGGGCGCCCAGGCCGTCATGCTGGACGTGGATCACGGCACCTATCCCTTCGTCACCTCCTCCAACACGGTGGCGGGCAATGCGGCGGCGGGCGCCGGCATCGGGCCGCATGGCGTCGGCATGGTCCTGGGCATCGCCAAGGCCTACACCACCCGTGTCGGCTCTGGTCCGTTCCCGACCGAACTGCATGACGAGATTGGCAAGCGCCTGGGCGAGCGGGGCCGTGAATTCGGCACCGTGACGGGCCGACCACGCCGCTGCGGCTGGTTTGACGCCTGCCTGGTGCGCCAGGCCGTGAAGGTCGGTGGCGTGCAGGGCCTGGCGCTGACCAAGCTCGACGTGCTGGATGGTCTTTCCGAGCTGAAGATCTGCACGGGCTACCGGATCGATGGGGAGGTGGTGAAGCGCCTGCCGGCCGCCGCCGCCGCCCAGGCCAAGGCCGAGCCGATCTACGAGACTCTGGAGGGTTGGACCCAGTCCACCATGGGCGCGCGCTCCTGGGCCGACCTGCCGGCGACAGCGATCAAGTATGTGAAGCGCATCGAGGAACTGGTGGAGGCCCCAGTGACGCTGCTTTCCACCAGCCCGGAGCGCGATGACACCATCCTGGTGAGCGATCCTTTCGCGGGATGAGGCGATGGGCCCGCTCCGGCGGGCCCAGGCCGCAACGAAAAAGGGGCATGGCCGAAGCCATGCCCCTTTTTCGTTCCCGCGTTGGGCGGTCAGTCGACCGCCAGGCGGCGCTCCATGATCTGCGTCTTCATGCTCTTCTGGAGCTTCTCGAAGGCGCGGACCTCGATCTGCCGCACCCGCTCGCGGCTGATGTTGTACTGCTGCGAGAGTTCCTCCAGCGTGGTCGGCTCGTCCTTCAGCCGCCGCTCGATGAGGATGTGGCGCTCACGCTCGTTCAGCGTCTTCAGCGCCTCGCCCAGAAGCTCACGGCGGTTGGTGAGGTCCTGCCGTTCGGCAAGTTCCTCCTCCTGGCTCTCGCCCTCGTCCACCAGCCAGTCCTGCCACTCGCCCTCGCTGTCGGCGCGCACCGGCGCGTTCAGCGAGTTGTCGGGCGAGGCGAGGCGCCGGTTCATGGACACCACGTCCTGCTCCGGAACCTGGAGCACGCGGGCAATCTTCTCGACCTGCTCAGGCTGCAGGTCGCCTTCCTCCAGCGCGGCCATCTGGCCCTTCAGCCGGCGCAGGTTGAAGAACAGCTTCTTCTGCGCAGCCGTGGTGCCCATCTTCACAAGCGACCAGGAATGCAGGATGTACTCTTGGATCGCGGCGCGGATCCACCACATGGCGTAGGTAGCCAGGCGGAAGCCACGGTCGGGATCGAAGCGACGGACGGCCTGCATCATGCCGACATTGCCCTCGCTGATCAGCTCGCCGACCGGAAGGCCATAGCCACGATAGCCCATGGCGATCTTCGCCACGAGGCGCAGATGCGAGGTGACAAGCTTATGCGCGGCCTGCTGGTCGCCATGCTCCTTCCAGTCCTTCGCCAGACGGAGTTCCTCGTCCGGCGAAAGCATCGGGAACTTGCGGATCTCCTGCAGGTAGCGGGAGAGATTGCCCTCAGGGGCAATCGGAATCATCGAAGAAGTGGAAGCCATTCTGCATCTGCCTCCTGCACCGGCCGGGTACTCCTGTGACAGCGAGCCCCGGAGGGTATGGATCCGGCCGTCCCCGCTGAGCCCTGGCGCGCCGCTTGGTCCCCCGTCACGGAAGGGACAGTTTCGGCGGCCGCGCCTTGGTGGTGGCACCCGGCGTTGGCGACGAGATGAACGCTACCTCTCTTCGGATGGTTTCGCAAGAAAATCCCGACTGTAATAGTCGGGTTACGGCGGGTTACCGTTCAGTAATGTTAGCAGGACCTGCATGTCCGGCGGTAGGGGGGCTGTGAAGCGCAGCAACTCCCCGCTGGAGGGATGACGGAATCCAAGGCTTTCCGCGTGAAGCGCCTGCCGTGGGAAGGCGAGCAGGGCGTCCCGCACCATCGGAGGCAGGTTGCGGGCGGCGGCCGGTATGCGCCGCAGGTAGACCGGATCTCCGATTAGCGGATGCCCGATCTGTGACAGATGGACACGAATCTGGTGCGTCCGCCCGGTGGCAAGCCGGCAGCGCAGCAGGGCGCAGCCTGTCCCCCAGGCGCGCTCGGTGGCGTACCGGGTGAGCGCCGGCTTGCCGTTACGGGCGACCACCGCCATGCGCTTGCGGTCGGTCGGGTGGCGGCCGATCGGCGCCTCCACCTCGCCGGCGGGCGGGGAGGGCACGCCCCAGGCGAGGGCGAGATAGGCGCGCTCCAGGTCCCGCGTCGCGAAGGCGGTGCTGAGGGCCTGGTGCGCCAGGTCGGTCTTGGCGACCACCATCACGCCCGACGTGTCCTTGTCGAGCCGGTGCACGATTCCGGGGCGGCGCTCACCGCCGATGCCGGTCAACTCCTCGCCCGCATGGGCCAGCAGCGCATTGACCAGGGTGCCGTCCTGGTTGCCGGGCGCGGGGTGGACCACCAGCCCGGCCGGCTTGTCCAGCACGATCAGGTGCCGGTCCTCGTAGAGGATGGTCAGCGGCATGGCCTGTGGCTGCGGCGTGGCGTCCACCGCTGGGGGCGGAGCGACGCGGTAGCGCGTGCCGGCACGCACCGTCTCGGCCGGGTCGGTGGCGGGCGCCCCGTCGCGGCTGACATGCCCCGCCTCGATCAGCGCCTTGACGCGGGATCGGGAGAGCGTGCCTATCGCCGCCGCCAGGAACCGATCGAGCCGGTCGCCCGCATGGGCGGCCTCGGCGAGGATCTCGAAGGGGCCGTCCGGCATGGGGCCGGGCTCGGGCTGGCTTGCGGAATGGGAGATGTGGGTGCGCGCGCTCAAGATTCTGGTCGTGGTGATGGGAGTGATGATCATTGTGGGCACGGTGGCGCTGGTGGTGGCGCTGGTGCAGCGCTCGCACACGGCCATGACCGGCCTTTCCTCCGGAGCCGTTAGCACGGATCTGGCGCTGCGGCAGCCGGCCGGGACGCAAATCAGCCAGATCGCTGTCCTGAATGGCCAGTTGGCCGTCTGGGTGGAGCGGCCGGATGGCGGGCGAATCCTGCTGGTGGACCCGCAGGGTGGCCGCGTGGCCGGAGAGATCCGTCTGGGCGAGTGAGCCGCGGAGGTGGCGGGGAAGGGGGAAGCGTTCCACCTGCGGAAATATGAAATCTTCCCCTTGCCCAACCCGGAGCGGGCCTATAAAAGCCCCCTCACGCCTTTAGTCCCCTTCGTCTAGAGGCCTAGGACACCGCCCTCTCACGGCGGCAACAGGGGTTCGAATCCCCTAGGGGACGCCATTTTCCAGCATTCTGGATCGGAACAGCGGTTCAGTTTGCCGCCACAGCTCTAGTCTGTGCTTGGCGTTGCCTCTGCGGCATAACCCCATCAATCCGGTAGAAGCTGAATATTCCGCCATCCTCGCGGCCTAGGCTTCGTCACGCTGCTTACTCTTTAACTCGAGCGCATTGATATGGTCCAAGGCACGGGAATAGGCGCTTTCGATGGCCTTGTTCCGTGATGCCGCCGCCGACGCGAGAGCTCCAGTCTCGCCCTGTCTGCCCCACGGTCCGCGCCCTAGCGCGTTCCTGCTGGGTCAGTAGCCGGAGTTCGGCTGCCACAGAGCGGGCCGAGCGGGCCTGACTTGCGATCAGGCGCGTGGCTTCGCCACGAGCACGCAGTGTGAGAACCACTCGCTTCCTTGAAGATGAGGCCATTTGCAGCCCAGCGGATGGCGCTATTGTTCCTCTGTGCCATTTGACAACCAGCGATCTTCGCCTCGGGAACTCGCTTCCTCTCTGTCCTTTCCCTGACGCAAAGGGAAGCAGGCATGGTGGACCGGAGGTCGTTGAGCACCGAGCAGAATGGTCTCTCTCAAGGGCAGATAGCGGGCCTCGGAGCGTCTGCGAGCATGGCAGGTAGTCTCGGTGCGGCCTTCGCGCGCACTGCGGGGGTCAGGAGTTGCGCGGTCGGCAGGGAGGACGAGGTGATCCGGTCAGGAGGCGCTATCTCCTGCGAGTTCCCAAGGTTTGTGAAGGTAAGGGTAGCGAGCAGGAGGGTGACGCCATAGGCCATGCCGATCATCAGCATCGGACCCCGCGCGTACCAGAACCTTCCGAATGCCACTCGCCCGCTGTAGCGCATCATCCCGGCCCTTCTACAAGGCTGCCCCGCCCCGCCTGTGGTCGTGCAGGCCTGCTAACGCTTGTGATCGTGTACCCAGCGCTCCATTTGCAGCCGCTCCCAGGCAAGGCCCAGCCGATCCTGAAAGCCCGTCAGGACCCGCCGGGCTGCCTGTGCCTCCTGCCATGCGCCATCCCTCTCCAGGGCTAGAACAAGGCAGAACTGCCGCGCCACGCGGTCTTCACTTTCCCGCACCTCCCGTTCAGCGAGGGGGAGGGAAATCTCATCCGGTTCATCTGCGCGCATCTTTTTTCCGGCCAGGTATCCACCCGTGAGATGAATGAAGCTTGCTGGGAATTATCAAGGCTGCGCTTGCATCATGTTACCGCTCTTGCGGATATCATCCGTTTGAGGAGGTGACCCGCGCAGGGAGGACTTTTCCCAGCGGGAAGTTGAGGGCGCACCCGTTTAACGGCCAACTCAGATCCCTCTAGGCTCCGCGCCAGGCCCGCTTCCGCCGAACGGACATCCGTAGGGTGCAAGCTGGCAGGGAGCAGAGACCGTGGCCGCATCCATCCATCGCCCCGCCAGCGTCGCCACCTCGACCAGAGATGCGCAACGCACCGGTTCCCGCACCGCTTGGCTGCTGACCTTCGCCTTCGTCTTGTTGGCGCTGCCTGTCCTGTTCACTCCGCTCCCGCCGCTGCTGGACTATCCGAACCACCTTGCGCGCCTCTGGCTGGTGGCGGGGGGCGCCGCGCAGCCACCCTTCGACCGCATCTACGCCGTGGACCTCACCAGCGTGCGGACGAATATCGGCATCGATCTCCTGGCGGCCGCGGTGGGCTCATGGCTGCCGATCGAGCGCTTCGGGCAGGCGCTGGTGCTAGCAGCGGTGCTGCTGCCTCCGCTCGGCGCCGTGCTGCTGAACCGCTCCGTTTTCGGCGGGCTGCACTGGTGGCTGGTGGGTCTGCCCCTGCTGGCCTGGAACTGGACGCTCATCGCCGGTTTCCTGAATTTCCAGATCGGCCTCGGCCTCGCTCTCCTGGCCGCTGCTGCCGACGCGGCGCTGGCACGGAGGACCGGTCCCCTGGGCACCTTCGCGCTGCGTGCCGCGCTGGCCGTGCTGCTGCTGCTGGCGCATGCCTTCGCCGCGCTGTTCTATGCCGGGTTGCTCGCTGCCCTGGCGCTCGGTCGCGACTGGGACTTCCTGCGCACGCCACGCGCCTTCGGGCAGGGACTGCGGCGTGTGGTCGTGGCGGTGTTGCCGGTGCTGCTGCCCGTGCTGCTCGCCTGGCTTTCCGCGCCGGCCCTGCCGGGAGCGCAGGAGGACCCGGCCACCCAGACCTCGTGGCAGGGTGGCTTCAGCCTGCATGCAAAGCTGGTGACGCTGTTCTCCGGCATCGCGGCTTACAAGTCGCTCTACGACCTGGCCTTCGTCGCGCTGCTCGTCCTGCCGGTGCTCTGGGCGCTGGTGACGCGGCGGCTCCGGGTCCATGCGGGGCTCCTGCTGGCTACAATCGGATTTCTTTTCCTCGCCTTCGCCGTGCCGCCCAAGGTCGCCGGAACCTATTTCGTCGACGCGCGCTTTCCGGTCATGGCGGTGCTCGCCATCGCCAGCGCGCTGCGCCCCGAACTGCTCATGCCGGCCTGGCCACGGCGCCCTTCTGCCGAACTGCTGCTGGCCTGCGGATTGCTGGCGCTGGTCGGGTTGCGGGCGGCCTGGGTGGGGGGCATCTGGCACGAGCGACAGGCGGACATCGCCTCGCTGCGCCGGGCGCTCTCACATGTGCCGCCGGGCAAGGCGATCCTGCAGGTGACGCATTCGATGACCGTTCCGGCCCGCCGCTCCGCGCCTCGGGGCCGATACTATGGCGGCGGCGGCCCGATGCTTTACGAACATCAACCTGCTCTGGCGGTGCCCTGGCAGCATGCCTTCGTGCCCATCCTCTTCGCCTCGCGCGGAAAGCAGCCCTTGCGGGTCCTGCCACCCTGGGACGAGATCGCAGGGCCCGACAACACCACGGCGGTCTCGGTTCACCGCCTCGCCGATGCCGAGCACGCCGTCCTGCCGGAGAACACTGAGTACGTTCGGGCCTGGCGCACACGCTTCGACTACGTGCTGGTCCTGAACGCGGACCAGCCTGATGACGAGGGTCCGATGAACATGCCGCCGGAGCTGGAGCTGATCGCGGACGAAGGTTACGCGCAGCTCTACCGGATCCATTCCGGACTTGGTGCGAAGCCCCGGGATGCCACTGCCGGACGCTGAGATGCCCGCCCGAACCGGGAACGCCGAAGCGGCATGACGCAGGCGCGGTCGGGGCTATCGTATCACGGGACCAGCACCAGCGCCCCAGCCACTGCTCCAGCCCGCAGCCGGGCGAGCGCCGCATTGGCCTCCCCGAGCGGCAGCGTCTCCACGGTGGTGCGGACCGGCACACGCGGCGCCAGGGCCAGGAACTCCTCTCCGTCCCGGCGCGTCAGGTTGGCCACCGAGCGTACGCAGCGCTCATGCCAGAGGATCTGGTAGGGAAAAGTGGGGATCTCGCTCATGTGGATGCCGGCGCAGACCACGGTGCCGCCACGATCCACGGCACGCAACGCGGCCGGCACCAGCGCCCCCACCGGGGCGAACAGGATGGCGGCCTCCAACGGCACCGGCCCTGGCGCGTCGGAGGGTCCGGCCCAGGCTGCTCCCTGCTGCCGGGCGAAGGCCTCCGCCGCCGCGTCGCCGGGGCGGGTGAAGGCGAAGACCTCGCGGCCCTCATACCGCGCCACCTGCGCGACGATATGCGCCGCGGCGCCAAAGCCGTAGATGCCGATCCGGCGCGCATCGCCGGCCATGCGCAGCGCCCGGTGGCCGATCAGCCCGGCGCAGAGCAGCGGCGCCGCCTCGGCATCGCTGTAAGCGTCCGGCAGGGTGAAGCAAAAGCGCTCATCCGCCACGGTCAGTTCGGCATAGCCGCCGTCGATCTGGTAGCCGGTGAATCGCGCCTGTTCGCAGAGGTTCTCGCGCCCCACGCGGCAGAAGCGGCATTCACCGCAGGCAAAGCCGAGCCAGGGAACGCCGACGCGGTCACCCGCCTGGAAGCGAGAGGCGCCGGGCCCGGCCTCGACGACGCGCCCGACGATCTCATGGCCCGGAATCACCTGGGGCTTTGGATCGGGCAACTCGCCATCCACCACATGCAGGTCGGTCCGGCAGACGGCGCAGGCGGCGACGCGCAGCAGGAGCTGGCCAGGGCCAGGGCGGGGGTCTGAGACGGCTGTGCACCGCAGCGGCAATCCTGACCGGTCAAGGATGCAGGCGCGCATCAGGTTTTCCCTCCTGGGCAGGCAGCGCAGCATCACCGGCGTGCAAGGACTGCGCGCTGATCCGGATCAGGGCAGGGCTGACCGCCGCTCTCCACCATTGCCCGTAGTGCCGCGCCCTCCGCGAGGGAGGCGCATGTGCAATCGCCAGGACATGGTCCGGAGAGGAGCTAATGGATGGTCGGAATCACCCTGAGCCCGGAGCAGATCCGCGCCGCGCCGCCGCAGGTGCGGCAATGGCTGGAGCAGGAGATCGCTGCCGCACTTGGCCTGCCCGGCATGGCCGCACCCGCCATGCATCCGGAGCCGCCGCATCTCGTCGGTTGCGGTGCGCGCGAGGTGGAAGCGATCTTCTCGCTGATCCAGGGCCTGCTGCCAGTGGCGAATGTCTTTTTGGAGCTGGGCCGTGATACCGGCCGGCGCCTGCCGAACGGCATGCACGCCCTCGGCCTGCTGGACATCCAGAGCCATGCCCGGCTTGGCTCACCGGAGCAGGTGCTGAACTGCCTGGAAATGGCCAACCGCGCGCTGCGGCAGGTTTCCGGCGATGCCCATGCCACGCTCTACGGCCTGGACGACCGCGCCAACTGCTTCGTGGCGGAGGCGACGCATCAGAACATCCGGCAGTTCTGGCAGCAGATGATCAGCGGCACGGAAGCCGGGACCTCGCCCGGCCGTGCCGATGGCATGCGCATCCCGGTCCCGCCCGGGGAGATGGAGGCGCGCGGCGCCACCCCCATGGGCGGGGATGGCGCCGCGCCGCGCTGAGCGCATTTCGGCGCTGGCGCGGTGCTGCGGCGCGAGGTCGGGTCAGGCCACCTGCGCCCGCGCCCAGTCCACGATGCGGCGCGCCGGCATGGCACCGCTCACGCGCGCCAGCTCGCGCCCTCGGGCGAAGAGGGCCAGGGTCGGAATGCTGCTGATCCCGAGTTCGGCGGCGAGGCGCGGCGCCTCCTCCGTCGAGACCTTGAGCAGACGCATCCGCGGTTCCAGCGATGCAGCGGCCGCGGCGAACTGCGGCGCCATGGCGTGGCAGGGCCCGCACCAGGAGGCCCAGAAATCCACCAGCAGCGGAATGTCGCTGTTGCCGAGGTGGCGACGGAACCGCTCCTCCGACAGCGCCGCCGGCTGCCCCGCAAAGAGCGGCGCATGGCACTGGCCGCAGCGTGGCCCGTCGCCCAGCCGCGCGGCGGGCAGGCGGTTGATGGCGTCGCAATGCGGGCAAACGATCTGCAGGCTGCTGTTCATCGCGCCGCCTCGCTTTCCCGCGGGTTTACCGCGCCGTTCTTCGCCTTGACGGGAACCACGAGGTAGCGGACTCCGTTGCTCTCCGCTTCCGGGAAGCGCCCGGCGCGGATGTTCACCTGGATCGAGGGCAGCAGCAGGGCAGGGGCGGCCAGCTTGCTGTCGCGCTCCGTGCGGAAACGGACGAAATCCTCCTCGGTCGCGCCGTCCTTCACATGCGGGTTGTGCGCGCGCTGCTCAGCCACGCTGCTCTGCCAGGCGTAGTGGTCGCGGCCGGGCGCCTTGTAGTCGTGGCACATCCAGAGGCGCGTCTGCGGCGGCGCGGCCAGCAGGCGCCGGATGGAGCGGTAGAGCGTGCGGGCATCGCCGCCCGGGAAGTCGGCACGGGCGGTGCCGTAGTCGTGCATGAAGAGCGTATCGCCGACGAAGACGTCGGTGGCCTCATCCGCCGCCGCATCAGGGGCGGACACGCGGTAGGCGACATCGGCTGGCGTATGCCCGGGCACGTGCATCACCTCGACGGTAAGCCAGCCAAGGGAGAACTGCTCGCCGTCGCGGAACAGATGGTCGAAGTCGCCGCCCTCGGGGCGCAGGTCCTCCGCGCGGAAGACGGGGCGGAAGATGCGCTGCACGTCCTTGATGCGCTCACCGATGCCGATCGGCGCGCCGGTGCGCGCCTTGATGTAGGGCGCGGCGGTGAGGTGGTCGGCATGGGCGTGGGTTTCCAGCACCCGGCGCACCATTACGCCTTCCTCGGCGGCGGCGCGCAGGATGGCCTCGGCCGAGCGGATGTCGGCCTCGCCGGAGCGGTTGTCCCAGTCCAGCCCGGGGTCGATGACGGCGCCTTCCCGGGTTGCCGGGTCCCAGACCAGATAGCTGACGGTGTTGGTCGGCTCGTCGAAGAAGGCGCGGATGGCGGGCTTGTTCACAGGGTCCTCCTTCACCCCGGGAAGGGGCTTGAAAATAACATAAGAGGATACTTATTAAGTTCAACCTTATGTAGGGGCCGGAGAGGCGAGCTTCACCTCCTTGCGGCAGTGCAGGAAGGATGCCGCGGCGTCGATGCCCGGCCTGCCTCCTCCGACCTGCCGTATCGCCGGCCCCGAACCTGAAGCGAGCCCCTGAAGGGAGCAAGGACCATGCTGAAGACGATCATCCCCGCGGAAGCGGCACGGCTGCTGCGGGAGGAGGGCGCGGCCCTCATCGACGTGCGGGAGCCGGACGAGCATGCGCGGGAGCACATCCCCGGCGCCCGCAGCCTTCCGCTCTCCCGGCTGGAGCAGACGGACCCGGCGGTTCAGCAGGGGCGCCCGGTGGTGTTCCACTGCCGCAGCGGCGCCCGCACGCAGGCGAATGCGGCGCGGCTGGCCAGCAAGGTGCCGGGCTGCGAGGCCTATGTCGTCGAGGGCGGGCTGGACGCTTGGAAGCGCGCCGGCCTGCCGGTGGCGGAGGACCGCCGCCAGCCGCTGGAGTTGATGCGGCAGGTGCAGATCGCCGCGGGCTCGATGGTGCTGCTCGGGGTGGTGCTAGGCGCACTGGTCTGGCCGTGGTTCTACCTGCTTTCGGCCTTTGTCGGGGCGGGGTTGGTGTTCGCCGGAATCACCGGCACCTGCGGGCTGGCCCGTTTGCTGCGGCTGATGCCATGGAACCGCAGCCTGCCGGCCGCGCCCGCCGCGACGGTCGCCTGAGCCAGGGCAAGGGAGGCGCCGGCGGCGCGGCCGCATCGCGCGCGGCCACTATTCGGCAGCGGTGTCGCGCAGGCGCTTGCCACTCAGGGCCTGGAGTTCGGCTGCCTCCAGCGTTTCCTTCTCCAGCAGGCGATGCGCCGCCTCGTCCAGCGTGGCGCGCCGCTCCTTCAGCAGGCCGAGGGCGTGGTCGAAGGCCTGCTGGACGATGCCGCGTACCTCCACATCGATGGCGGCGGCGGTCTCCTCCGAATACTCGTGTTCCCGCATGGCGCCGAGCAGCGGGTTCTGCTCCAGAAAGGCATGGTTCTCCTTCTCCAGCGCCACTTGGCCGAGTTTGCCGGACATGCCGTAGCGGGTGACCATGGAGCGGGCGATGTCGGTGACGCGGGCGAGGTCGTCGGCGGCGCCGGTGGAGAGATGGCCGAAGACGATCCACTCGGCGGCGCGGCCGCCCAGCAGCACGGC
>Ga0182742_1001499_pt1 | contig 29595 bp, 30 predicted proteins | sample eDN5th37CBELigMG_FD_128880 | JGI IMG/M metagenome (GOLD analysis project Ga0182742, IMG submission 128880) | Enriched Miracle-Growth compost microbial communities from Emeryville, California, USA - eDNA 5th pass 37_C BE-Lig MG (version 2)... ... | reverse complement strand
TCCTGCATCTAATGCCTTTTGTAAAGCTTGATTTAATCCATCAGAGGTAACTGATGATATCGCAATTGCATCAGCACCACTATTGACCGCACTATTAATAATCTGCACCTGATTTGCAACTGTTCCCTCCGGTGCGCCATCATATTTCACCTTAAATCCTATCTTTTCAGCCATTTCTTGTGCACCGTCATTACCTGATTCAAAGAATGCATTCCCAGTCATTTTTGGAATAAAAACGACTTCAATGTCACTTGCATCTTTTTCTCCGCCAGAACCATTTTCTGTACTTTTGCCAGAATCTTCACCGCTACAGGCTGCTAATAACAATGTGGAAAGAGCCACTCCCGTTAATAGTTGAAAAAACTTGGATTTACGCATGTAGATTTCCCCCTCTGTCCTTTTTAATCGTTAAAAATCTTTTTACCTTGGACTTGAATCCTGGAACACCTAAGAATGCAACCGAAGTGATTAAGAGCAATCCTGTAGCTAAGCCTATATATTGTGTTTGAACTCCTCCCATTTGCAATCCTAGCTTTAAGAAACCAACAACTATGCTTGCAAGTGCAGTGCCGATAACACCCCCTTTACCTCCAGTTATTAATGTTCCTCCTAGGACAACAGCTGTTAAAATTGGCATTAAATACTCCGCACCAAAATCAGCTCGAGAACTTCCCAAATACGATGTTAAAATTACACCCGCAATACCTGCGCTTAACCCTGATAAAATATAAGTACTTGTAATAATCTTCCTAGTATCGATACCTGAATAATCCGCTGCGTTCTGATTAATCCCAGTTAAATAGACATATCTCCCATATCTCGTTCTATGAAGTAGAATATAGGCAATCACTAGTATTACAAGAAAGAGGATAACGGAATGTGGTATTCCAAGAATTTTTCCATTTGCTAGATTTATAAACTCTTGTGAAAATCCAGAAATTCCCTCATATGTGCTTGTTCCCGATAAACCAACTAATACAATTGCAATTCCACTATATAAAAGCATCCCGCCTAGCGTTATAACCATGGCCTGAACTTTGGCATATGCGATAAGTACTCCATTCAGCAAACCACAGAGTCCTCCAACTAGTACTGCTAATAGGGCGGCAATCCAAATATTCATTCCAACAAATTGTGCTAGCATACCTGTTACTACAGAAGTTAGCCCGATAATAGATCCCCCTGAAATATCGATACCACCTGTAATAACGACAAATGTCACAAAAAAAGCAATGATGGCAATTCCCACAAAGTCATTAAAACTATTTAGAAGTACATTTAGATTCCAAAATCTCGGGTTAATTAAACCAAATATAATAATTTCACCAACTAATGTTAGTAAAAGGATCAAATTCCACTTCGGTATTTTTTTCAGCATCCCAGACTTCACACCTCCTCCTTTAAAGTTAGCACTCTCGCATTTAACCTTTCCTTTTTCGCCTTCTTATTAGCTCTACGGAAAATGAGGACATCAACTACGACAATAACGATCAATAGCGACCCTGAGATTGTGGCATTCCAAAATGCTGGAACTTTTAAGAATACTAAAGCTGAATTAATTGAACTCATAATAATGGCTCCAATCGCCGCACCAACTACAGAACCTATGCCACCGCTTAAGGAGACTCCTCCAAGAACAGCAGCTGCGATTACCGTCATCTCTATCCCTAATCCCGCAGTGGTTGAAATAAAACCAACCTGACTTGCAAAGATGAGTCCAGCTAAACTAGCTGAGATTCCGCAAATGACAAATGATATGATTTTATACCTTATTACGGGTATTCCCATTAATATAGCTCCATCCTCGTTATCACCAATCGCCGAGAAGTACCTCCCTTTCCTACTATTTGACAAGTAAAGATGTAGGATAATAACGGCTAAAATCACGATAATTCCTAATAGATTCATTCCCAGTAGATTAATCTGTGAGATTTGCTTGAAATTTGCAGGAAGATTTTCAATCCATTTTCCATCTGTGTATATTACTTGTACAACCCTTACAATTTCCAACATACCTAGAGTCATAATGAATGAAGATATTTTTAGTTTTGTAACCCCTATTCCATTGACTAAACCGATTAAAGCCCCAATGAAAATAGCTACAATAATCGCTAGAAAGATGCTTCCTCCGTCCCTTACAATCACACCGCTTACTGCAGCACTAAGTCCTAAAGTACCTCCAACAGAGATATCAATTTCTCCTGTCAATAGAACGAAAGTTAATCCAACCGCAAGGACTATATATAGCAAACTATTTTTCACAGAATTTAGTATGTTTTCCAAAGCAAGAAAGTCAGAGTTAACTATACCTACCAGCAAAAAAATAATAATCAAGAAGATAATGGTTCTAAATTCCCTATACTTCGTTATGCCAGTGATTTTAGACATGCCTATCACTTCTTCCTTTATATGTTCCAAATGCAGCACTCATCACATTTGTTGCATTAATCTCATCAAATCCAAGACAGTCCGCACACGTACCACGATATATGGCATATATTCGATCACTAATTCTTTCAATTTCTTCTAAATCTGAAGAGACCAACAAAATCGAATATCCATGTTTTTTTAGTTGTGTGATAATCGAATAAATATCACTCCTCGCTGCTGCATCAATTCCCCTTGTAGGTTCATCCATGATGATAAGTTGTGGATTTGTAGATAAAATCCGTGCTATGATTACTTTTTGTTGATTTCCGCCAGACAATGATTTAATTTCTTCATTTTGGCTACTTATTTTAATGCTTAACTTTTTAACATATTCATTTGTAATTGCTTCTTCCAAATTTTTATTTAGGAAAAATCCCTGATTTTTGATTACCTGTGCTGTGATATTACTACTTACCGAACTAATTGAAAAAGTTCCGTTTAAAAACCGGTCCTCCGGAATATAGGCTAAGCCACTTTCAATTGTTTCGTTTGCTGGTAAGTCCGTAATATCCTTTCCATTCAAATAAACTTTCCCGCTAGTTATTTTATTAATTCCATATATAGCCTCTGCAATTTCAGTTCTACCTGCCCCAACGAGTCCCGCAAGACCGACTACCTCTCCCTTATAAACATCGAAACTTATATTTTTAAAACCATCACCACAAATATTTTGGACCTTCAGGATCGGCTCTTCTTTTTCACGACTTATGAACCTTTTCCTAAACTCTTCTTTACCATTTCGTTCGCTTTCTTCTGGTAACAATCCGTTAATTAACATTTCTTTTGTAAAGTCATGGATTTCTCCTTTTAATGTCACTTTACCGTCTCGAAGAATGACTGCGTGTGTCGAAATCTGAAAAACCTCATCAAGTCTATGAGTGATATAAAAAACACCTACACCATCGGCCTTTAACTTCTCAATTAGCTCGAATAAGCTTTTCGTCTCTGCAAATGTTAGAGAAGATGTTGGTTCATCTAAAATAAGAATCTTCGCATTCCTTAGCAGACCTTTTATGATTTCTACTTGTTGCTGCTCAGCAATTGACAATGAATTTGCAAATCTATTCAAATCAAGATCCCAACCTAGTTGGTGAATTAATTTCTTTGCCTGCTCCCTTACCACTTGTTTTTTCCTATTTAACCCAATTGTGAGATTTTGCTCAACTGACATATTTGGAAATAATAAAGGTTCTTGAGGCACCAAATAGATTCCTTTTTCGTGTGCAATAGAGGGATTAAACTGGTTCACCTTCTCACCACTTACCTCTATACTTCCACTATCCGCTTTATAGACTCCTGTAAGTATCTTCATCAATGTACTCTTTCCAGCACCATTTCCACCGATAATCGAGATTACTTCAGATTCATAAATTTCTAGAGAGACACCCTTAAGGACTTCATTTTGGTTAAAAGTCTTATAGATATTGTCTAGCCTAACAAGCCTTTTTTTCACTTCCATAAAAACCCCCCCATGCCTACAAATCTCTCTATTTTTGTAATCGCTTTCTTTTAACGGTTTTAGATTGATTATCAAATGCGCCTTGGCGTATTTGCGCCCGGTTTTTTTCGAGCTCGCTCGAAAAACTACCCCTGAAAAATCGTGGCATCCGCCGGAGGCTTTCACTTTATTCAGTCGGGGTTTAAACCCACCACTGATTGAATACTCAAAATTTCATTCATCCCCCACTTATAGAAGTAGGGACTTCTGCTGAATAAAGTTAAAACATTTTATTAAGGCAGGATAAAATTATTCATTTTCATAATTATTAAAATTTTATAGACCATAGAACTTTTATATTACATATATATTCCTAGGCCCGAGATTATTCGCATAATAATAAAAGGATTTTTCTGTAAATGGTTTTTCATGAATTTTGGAAATAGGATGTTATGTTTGTATCATTTTTGAACATTTGTTGGCATATGAATAAATTGTATTAACCAAAAATATAGCTAAGAAGAGTGATTATGATGAACTATGAAAATGACTTAATCGTAAAAATTGCGTGGCAATATTATATTGAAGGTCTAACGCAGAATGAGATATCAGAATCTCTTAATTTATCAAGAATGAAGGTTATTAAATACCTTGAAAAAGCAAAAACAAACAATGTGATCCAATTTAAAATCAACCTGGAAGAAATTGAGAATCTTAGTCTCCAAAATAAGATTAAGAAAAAATATAATCTAAAGGATATCATCATTGTACCTACTTCAAATCAAAAGAATGTTGAAAGTTTAACGATTGCTGCTGCCCAGTATATTGAAGATCGAATTACAAGTGATACGATGTTAAGCATTGGTTACGGAGAAGCTGTATCTAGAACTTTAGGACATTTGCGTATCTCAACAAAATACAAAGTGACATTTGTTTCACTTTCTGGCGGTGTAAAGTTCTACATGCCTACCGCTATCGATACGAGATCAGACTATTATACGAACCCTAACTACAATCATTACATTGTTCCTTCCCCCTTAATCATTTCCTCTAAAAATATTGCAGAGCAATTACGAAAGGAACAATCAGTAAGCAAAATATTAGATATGATACCATATACGAATTTAACAGTAATCGGAATAGGCGCTCTGAATGATCGAGCCACCTTAATTAAAGAAAGCTATTTCAATACAAATGACTTTGAAATATTAAAGTCAAAGGGGGCAGTTGGCGATTTATTATGCCAGTTTTACGATATCAATGGTAATGTTTTAGATTTAGATTTTCATAAACAACTTATTAGTACTGAAATTGACGTACTAAAATCCCTTAATCATGTAGTAGCTGTTGCTGGCGGCCTTGAAAAAAAGGATGCAATAATTGGTGCACTTAAGGGGGGATATATTGATGTTCTAATTACTGATGAATCAGTTGCCCAAGGATTGATATAAAGAGTGAACACTATCTTTTTTTGATAAGGGGGAAATAGGAATGAAGGGGAAATTCCTAATGGCTATCGATGCTGGAACTGGCAGTGTGAGAGTAATCATATTTGACACAACTGGCCAAGAGGTATGCGTTTCACAGGCTGAATGGACACACCATGAAGATAAAAGATATCCAGGCTCTATGGATTTTGATATCAATAGAAATATCAGTATCATTACTGACCTCATCAAAGAAACGATCGACAAAAGCAAAATAGACCCACGTGATATACTTGCCATTTCTACGACTAGTATGAGAGAAGCCATCGTTTTATATGATGACAAGGGCAAGGAAATATGGGCATGTGCGAATGTTGATTCACGTTCTAACGATGAAGTTGCAAATCTATATAGCCAGAGCGATTCACTAGAATCTGAGATTTATAAACTCTCTGGTCAGACGTTTTCCTTAGGTGCCATCCCTCGAATACTTTGGGTTAAAAATAATCTCCCTGACACATACGAAAAGATAAAATATGTAACGATGCTTAATGACTGGATAACCTATCGTCTCACAGATATTATCTCAGTCGAGCCTTCAAACGGTTGTACTACTGGGCTCTTTGATTTAAAAAGCAGGTTATGGGATCCAAGTATCGCCCAAAAAGTAAACCTGAGAAATGATATTTTTCCAATCGTATACGAAAGTGGTACGGTAATTGGAAACGTAACGAACGAAATGGCAACGCTTACAGGATTAAACCCTCAAACAATTGTTGTTGCTGGAGGTGGAGATGCGCAGCTTGGTTGTATTGGCGTAGGGGTTATTAAAGAAGGCGATGCTGCTATTTTTGGAGGAAGCTTCTGGCAATACGAATATACTACAAATCATGTTGAAATCGACGATGAATGCAGAGTACGAATTAATTGCCATGCTGCACCTAATACTTGGCAATACGAAGCAATTGCCTTTTTTCCAGGCTTAGTGATGAGATGGTTTAGAGATAGTTTTTGTGAGCTTGAAAAGGACATTCAAGATAAAACCGGAGAAAGTATTTATGTTCAAATGGAAAAACGAGCACAAAACATTCCTGCCGGAAGCTTTGGGTTGCTATGCACTTTTTCAGATCAAATGAACTATAAAACTTGGAAGCATGCCGCACCTGGTTTTATTAACTTTAAACTTGATTCCCACAAGTATAACAAAGCAAGCTTTTATAGATCTATTATGGAAAATGCAGCTTTTGTAACGAAGGGGAATATCGAATTGGTTAATGCTATAACAAATACTTCTCCTGAACTGATTATTTTTGCGGGTGGAGCTTCGAAAAGTGAGTTGTGGTGTCAGATCGTTTCCGATGTCCTTAATACGCCTATAAAAGTTCCAGTTGTAAAAGAATCGACAGCCCTAGGTGCCGCAATTTGTGCAGGTGTTGGCGCAAAGATTTATGAGGATTTTAACGATGCTATAGCAAAAGTCATTCATTTCGAAAGAACCTATTTACCAAATCAAGAAAATCGGGAAGTTTATGATGAGTTATACAGTAAGTGGAAGGGCATATACAAACATCAACTTGAATTAGCAGATAGTGGTTTAACTGAGCATATGTGGATAGCACCCGGAATCAAATGAGCCTTTGCGAATTTGCGCCCGATTCTTAGTCTTAAAATAAGCGACTTGGAGTGATAACAATGACGGTTATTAATGAGAACGAAAAGGAATACAGATTTGGTGATAGTGGTCCGAAGTATCTTCAAAGAGGTCCAAGAATGAACTTTGGTGTAGTGGTTTTAAAACCTGGTCAAGACTTCCCTGCCCATTACCATAATGTAATGGAGGAAAATTTCTTTATTCTTGAAGGCGAATTGGAAATCCACATCGATGGAGAAGTTTTCAATTGCAGTAAAGGCGACTTTATCCATGTCGAGCCAAAAAAAGTTCATTATCTTGTAAATACAGGGGAAACAATTTTTAAAGCTGCTTTCATGCTCTCCCCTTATCAGGAAAAGGATAAAGTTGATGTTGATTATAAGCCTTTGAAATAAAATGTTTTTGCTTAGAGGAGATGCTTAAAATGACAAAACAAGTTCGTTTAGGTAAAACCGATATCTATATTAATCCAATCGGGTTGGGAGCAAATGCGATTGGTGGTCATAATATCTATTCAAACCTTGATGATGAGGTTGGGAAAGATTTAGTAAGAACAGCATTTCATCATGATATAAATTTTATTGATACGGCATATAGCTATGGGTTTGGAAGGTCAGAGGAATTGATTGGTGAAGTTGTAAGTGAGATGAGAAATCGATCTGATGTCATTATTGCAACAAAGGGTGGCCCCAAACTTATTAATCAAAAAATACAATTTGATAACTCCCCTTCCTTCCTAAAGCAAGAGGTAGAAGAAAGCCTAAAGCGTTTAAAAACAGATTATATTGATATCTATTATATCCACAAACCCGATAAAACAACGCCAAAAGCTGAGGCTATCGGTGCTTTAAAAGAGCTTAAAGATGAAGGGAAACTACGAGTAATTGGGGTGTCAAACTTTTCAATAGATCAGCTAAGAGAAGCGAACCAGGACGGTTACGTAGATGTATACCAGGGTGGTTATCACTTGTTAGACAGAGGACTAGAAAATGACATAATACCTTACACGATTGAAAAAAATATTTCGTTTATACAATTTTACCCTTTAGCAGCCGGTTTACTAACCGGTAAGTTTTCAAAGGACTCCACATTCACTGACCTTCGAGCAAGATTACCTTATTTTAAAGAGGAATCATACCTGCAAAATCTTGAAAAGGTAGAAAAATTACGAACCATATCCGAATCAAAAAATGTTGAAATGGCACATCTTGTCCTTGCCTGGTACTTAACACGTGATGGAATTGATTCTGTTATCCCTGGGGCAAAAAGACCAGAGCAAATTGTTAGTAACCTTAAAGCGTTAGAAATTACATTAACGCCAAAAGAAATCCAGGATATAGATAATATCTTTAAATCATGAGTTTTGAAACATAAAAAGAGCAAAAGCAAGATTTTTCGTGCTTTTGCTCTTTTTTTTTGGTTTGCAACTATTTCTATAACAACCCCACCATTTTTAGTCCGTGTAGGATTCCATCTTCCTCAACTGATTTGGTAACGTACTTCGCTACTTCTTTTACTTCGTCAAGTCCATTCCCCATGGCTACACTATTTTGAACAGTGGTGAGCATTTCCATATCATTCAACCCATCACCAAAAGCATAAATGCGTTCTGAAGGAATACCTATTTTTTCAACAAGCTTCTCTATTCCGTTAGCTTTTGAACCCCCTCTAGGGATTACGTCTACGGAAACCGGATGCCAGCGCACAAAATCAAAGTCCTTATATTCTTTTTCGTACTGACCTTCTTCGCCTTCTTGGACAAATAAAAGCGATTGGAACAATTTCCGTCCTTCATAATACGTTGGATCATAGGCTGGAAAACTTTTGATTTTTAATGTTGCAATGCTTTCCGTAATAAATTCATGTTCGGGCACATTTGCTTTCATGTCTTCGTGGTCCATGTAAACGATAGGATGATTGTTGGCAAGTGCCTTTTCAGTTAATTGAATAAGGGCTTCTTCATTTAATGGGTTCGTATAAATCTCTTCTCCATTTAACACGACGTACTGCCCATTGTAGCTAACATATGTACCGATCCCAAGCTCTTCGCGAAGGTCTTCAAACATAAAAGGAGCACGACCAGTAGCAATCGCAACTTCATGTCCAATTTCCTTTAGTTTAAAGATGGCTTCCTTTGTGGAAGGCGGAAGTTGTTTATTATGGTTCAAGAGTGTCCCATCTATGTCAAAAAAAATTAGGCTACGTTCTTTCATTTCATCTTCCCACTTTCTATCTCACTTTTGCTCAATCACATAATGTCTACGATACATTATTTTCGCGCTTTAAACAAATGAAACAAATCAAGAATAATAGGCACAAAAACAGGCAAAAAGTACTATTCTTGAGCATAAATTAGAAGTATGTTTGACATATTCAGTAGAAGTCCAAATGGGCACAAATACGCCAATGCGCATTTGATCTACATCAAGGAGAGCGAGAATGAAAAAAACTTGGTTATTAGGGTTTGGCTTTTTTAGCATTAGTCTAGGTTGGTCTTTGTATAACGGATTTGTTCCTTTTTTTCTGGATAATTTCATTACTAGTACGGCTTTAATTGGTTTTCTTATGACAATCGATAATTATATTGCTCTCTTTTTACAGCCGTATATTGGACAATTAAGTGACCGAACTCGAACTCGCTTCGGACGCAGGATGCCCTATTTACTTGTTGGTGTGCCACTTGCAGCCCTTTTCTATACCCTCATTCCCTTCCACACTGGGCTAATATCCTTACTCATTTTTATGCTATGCATGAACTTATCGATGGCGATTTTCCGTTCTCCTACGATTGCATTGATGCCCGACATCACCCCTGAACAAGAACGTACAAAAGCAAACGGAATCATCAACTTTATGGGGGGCTGCGGTGCTATCTTAGCATTTAGTATCGGCTCATTCTTATTTAGCATCGATGAGACCCTCCCTTTTCTTGCTGTTTCCGTTGTTTTCCTGATCACCCTTTGGATTGTATTTAAACATATAAAAGAACAACGTGATGCCCTTTCCTATGCAGAAACAGTCATACCAAAGATTAATTATAAGGAGGAATTGAATGCCTCTACGATATACCTTTTAGCAGCTATCTTTTTTTGGTTTATTGCCATTCAAGGAATGGAGGCTTTGTTTACCTTATATGGTGTAAATGAGTTAGGTCTTTCCAGAAGCGCTTCTGCTTTTTCACTTACATTTTTTTCACTAAGCTTTGTGATTTCAGCCATTCCAAGTGGACTACTAGGTGCAAAGATTGGCAAGAAAAAAGTAATTGTCATAGGTGTCATTGGGCTAATTGTTTCTTTTTTACTATTAAACTGGGTTGATTCCGTTATTCTCTTGAGGGCCATTTTATTTTTGGGAGGCATTTTTTGGGCATTTGTTAACATTAACGCATACCCTTATATTGTCTCGACAGGAAGTGAAAATAGTTTCGGAACGAGAACAGGGCTTATTATTTAGTTTCCTCATTGGCTGCAATCACGTCACCTCCAGCTCTTGGATACTTAATTGATCTGTTTGGATTCAGTGTGTTATTTATTGCTGCAGCAGGGAGTCTGGTTCTTGCATTGTTTTTTATTACCAGGGTAAAAGAAGAGGAAAGCGCAGGGCTTGGTTCATAGCGGTTTTCCAAGCAAATAACCATAAAAGGCGTGTAAACTGGAAACAGTTTTCTCACGCTTTTTTCATTTTTATTTGCTTATTTCATAGACTATTACAATGATGTCTGATATTATATTCAAATGGTTACCCTTGTTAACTATTACCTTGGGTAACTATTTTCAAAAGAGGTGAATTCCAATCGAAAATTTTCAATTGTTTTTTCAACAACTAACCCAATTATATCGACCATTTGAGAGTAAGCTGAATGTTGAACTGGGAAAACACCAGCTTTATAGAGCACAATGGTCCATTCTGTACTACATTGTAAACTTTGGTTCACCAACACTCGTGGAAATTTCTAACTACCTAGGTGTCGAAAAGCCAACTGTTACAAGAACCATAAATCGTTTAGAAGAACTTGGCTATGTAGAAAACATTCCTGGGAAAGACAAGCGAGAAAAAAGAATGCAGCTGACTGACCTTGGTAAAAAAGTGTACCTAGAAGTCAGAGAAACAGTTGATGAATTTGAAAAGGAATTAATCGAGGGGGTATCTGAAAAGGAACTACTCCAAGCCATTCAGATTATGAAAACAATACGAAACAATTTAATTAAGTGAGGGGATTTTCAACTTGGATAATCAAAAACTATGGACGAAAGATTTTATCATCGTGTCTTCCATCAACTTTTTCTTAACCTTTATCTTTTATCTATTGGTTGTAATTATCGCCGTCTATGCGGTTGATGAATATGGTGCTTCCACTAGCCAAGCAGGGCTTGTCACAGGCATCTTTATTGTCGGAACATTAATTGGCCGACTTTTTATTGGTCGTTATATCGATCTGATTGGACGTAAAAAGACATTATTTATTGGGTTGACTCTTTTTACACTCACGACCTTCTTATACTTCGTACATGCCGGAATCACGTTTCTCCTTATCAATCGTTTCATACACGGCGTTACGCTTGGCATCGCTAGCACTGCGACTGGTACCATTGTTGCTCAAATTATCCCATCCAAACGCAGGGGTGAAGGAATTGGTTATTTTAGTATGAGTGCGACATTAGCGACGGCAATCGGACCATTCATCGGATTATTTATGTCTCAACATACGAGCTACCAGGTTATCTTCGGTCTATGTCTTGTGATTGGAGTTATCACTCTTCTCACTTCGTTCATTCTTTATGTGCCACCAATTGAAGTACAATCAAATCAAACTCAAGAGAAAAAAGGCTTTTCAATTGCAAATTATGTGGAACCAAAGGCACTTCCGATTGCTATTGTTACTTTTGCAATTTCGCTTTGTTACGCGAGTGTTCTTTCGTTTATCAATTTTTATGCAATTGAAATTGAATTAGTAACTGCAGCAAGCTTCTTCTTTCTTGTGTATTCTATCGCGATACTGATTTCCCGTCCTTTTACTGGTCGGTTAATGGATATAAAAGGTGCCAATTATGTCATGTATCCTGCCTTTATCCTATTAGGAATTGGAATGTTTCTATTAAGTATTGCGCATAACAGCATAACTCTCCTACTTTCTGGTGCGCTTATCGGGCTAGGATTCGGGAATATGCAGTCATGTACTCAAGCTGTTGCGATCAAGTTAACACCAGCACATCGCATGGGGCTTGCGACCTCAACTTTCTATATCTTCCTGGACGCAGGGCTTGGGTTTGGTCCTTATCTATTAGGATATCTTGTTCCAATTACAGGATACAGCAAGCTATATTCTATACTAGGAATTTTTGCTTTAGCAAGTATTATTCTTTACTTCTTTGTGCATGGAAAGAAAGAATCTACAGGTCGAAGAAATCAAACATTACCATTATCCATGTAATAATGAAGCCTTGCTCGGCATGTTTTGTCGGGCAAGGCTCAGTTTATTTTCTGATACCATCCATTACAAAACGGACTAAGTTTTCCGTTTCTTGGTCGATATCCATTTTTTCTTGGGATGGGATAAGTACAAAATTAGTGACAAGGAAACCACCGAAGGTTGTCATTAGCAATTTTAATAGTTTGTGTGTCGGTATGTCCTTTATGTCTCCGCGTTCTTTAAACTTCTCAATTGCTTGATTAACCCGTTTGATAACACTGTCCATAAAAAATGGTGCAATTTCCTGTCGTAGTGAGTCACTATATAAGATTTCCTTAACGATGATCTGAAAGATTTCTCTATTTTCAATCACGAATTTTATTCTATTTTTGAAAAGTCCTTTTAAAAAATCCTCAAAGTGGAGCGTCTCCTCTTTTAATACTTCTTTAAACACATTTTCGGCCATTCCAGGTAATGCTTCTTTTAGAAAAGGCAAAATAACGGAGAGCAATAAATTATCCTTTGTACCGTAATGCCGAAAAATAGTTCCCTCAGCAACCCCTGCTGCTTTTGCAATTTCATTTGTTGATGTGTTAGCATACCCTTTTTCCGCAAACAAACTAATCGCAGTTTCTATGATTTTCTGTTGTTTATCGGTTTGTTTTTTCGATAATCTGGTTTGTTCAATTAGAGCGTCTAGTAAATTATCTTTAGACAAAATTCTTCACTTCCTTAGCTACAATGCACGGTACTTTTTCAATGCGAATACATTCAGTATGATAAAAACAGTTGCGAATATGACTAATATCAAAAGGTTTAAACTTATATCAGCAATTCCCAAGCCTTGATACATGACACCCTTCAATGCATCGGCGGCATAGTATAAAGGCATGAATTTCGCTATAACTTGAAGCCAGTTGGCCATTCCTTCAAGCGGTATAATCCCTGAGAAAAAAATTTGAGGAATAACCGCTATCGGAATAAATTGTACCATTTGAAATTCCGAAGCTGCAAAAGCAGATAATAATATCCCCAAGGAAAGAGCTACCAATGCTAATAATAAATTGATGACGAGCACATTCCATAGCGAACCAACTAATATGACGTCTAAAACAGTGATGGCAAAAAAGACAACAATTATTGTCTGGATAATTGCAAAAATGCCAAATCCAACAAGGTAGGCTGTTACAATCTCACCTCTTCGAATCGGTGTGGATAAAAGGCGCTCCAAAGTACCGGTAGTTCTTTCTTTTAGTAATCCTATACCAGAAATTAAAAATACGAAAAAGAAAACAAAAAAGCCGATTAAAATAGGGCTTAGCACATCGAAAAAGGCGGTGTCATCACTACCGTACACATAGTTTGTTTCGAGTTCGACTTTTGGCATTACACTAGGGTTTGGTAGTTGACTTACTAGATTTTCCTGTGCTTGCGCAGCAAAAATCTGGTTCACTTTCATTTGCAAGGCTTTTGCAGATGATGGGTCACTGTTTGTTAACGTAAGAATGACATGATTATTTTCCATTACAAGTAACCCATCAAGTTCGTGATTAAGTATTGTCTGATTAGGATTTGGTGCCTGTTCAAACTCTTCAATTTGAATATCTAGCTTTTTTAATGCAATGACTAACTTTTCATCAACACCTACAACACCCACTGTAGGTTCTGCTGAATCTCCGTTAAACATTACGTACATTAGAGATAGGATTAATAGTGGAGCCACAAATAGCAAAGCCAATGTCCGCTTATCACGAAGCAACTGCTGAAAAATTCTTTTTATGAGTGCTACGATTCTCATTGTCTCGCCCTCCCAGCGTGTAAAAATACTTCATCAAAATTGCTGGCGTTGTATGCTTTTTTCAATTCGTTTGGTGTCCCTCTTGTTAAAATCCTACCGTCCCGTACCATTGCAATGTAATCGCAACGCTCAGCCTCTTCCATGACATGGGTTGTCACGATAATTGTTTTTCCTTCTTCTTTTTTTAAACGGATGAGTTCATTCCAAATGGCAAGTCTTAGCTCCGGATCTATGCCAACAGTTGGCTCATCTAAAATGAGCATTTTGGGATTTTGAATCAATGCGATCGCGAGAGACAAACGTCTTTTCATCCCACCCGAATAAGTGGATACCTTTTTATTTAAGTCGTCTGTCAGATTGACTAGGTTTGCTGTATATTCAATTCGTTCTTTCGTTTGGGCACGATTTAATTTATAAAGTGAAGCAAAAAATGCAAGGTTTTCTCTACCTGTTAGTTCTGTGTACAAAGCATCGGATTGAGCCATATACCCGATGTCCTGCAACAATTCCAAATTGGGCATTTTCTTTCCTAACACCTGAATGGAGCCATGATCTGGTGAATCCATTCCCACAATCATTTTAACTAATGTCGTTTTACCTGCACCTGATGGCCCAATAAAACCGTAAATCGTACCTTCCTCAATAGATAGGTCAATTTCATTTAGTACCACCTTTTTCCCAAAGCTTTTACTCATCTTATTGATTTCTACAGTATGACTCATGATAGGTCCCCCTTTTCACAAAGAAGTGAGTGATTACTCACATTATGCTCCTTTTTCAAAACCTAGTCAATAAAAAAATGAGTGTTTACTCACCATTTTTTTATGAAATCGGGATATCCGAACAAGCACATCTTTCTACCTTTCATACGATGAACTAAGGGAGGTGACAACCATGGACTTGCTTGAATTTTTAAATGAAAATTACTATATGTTGGTCCCTGCACTGTGGGTGATCGGGTATTTCCTAAAATCAACGCCAACTATTCCTGATTGGGCTATTGGATGGATTCTTTTAGGAGTTTCTCTAGTAGGAGGCGCATTTTTCTATGGCTTTACTGCAGAGGCGTTATATAACGGAGTAATTGCAGCTGGGGTTGCTGTTTTCGGTCATCAACTGTATAAACAAACTGCCGAGGCAAAATTCACAAAAAAATAATTCACCTTTTCGCACTAATCTATTTTCCACTTATTAAAAATGCGAAACGCTTGGATTTTTTCCAAGCGTTTTGTTTGCGTTCTTTTATTGATTTCTGTACCAGACGAACCAACCATTATCTTTACTTTTAGATACAAAAATTTGGCCATCCGCTGCAATGTCACTTTTTCCTTCCCATCTTGGAAAATGCAATGTAACTAACCATGATTTGTCAGCAACCTCTTGTCCACAATATTTCGTAGACATTTGGTATTCTTTTGCAACTTTTTCATCTAGAGGTTGCGCTGTTACGACTTCCCAATCTGAAAAATGATTTCCATAATCACTTTCGCCAAATGTACGTGGAATGATTGTTTCCAAAGCCTGAATGAGTTCATCTTTATTCGTTATTGATGTATCCTCTAACAGACTCACACTTGGGCATTCAACTCTTGCTTGTGCACCGACTTGGAATGGGAACAAGATGACAAGAGAAAGCAGGGATATTATTATTTTTTTCATAATTATTCACCTCAAATAGTAATATCCCAATTTTTAACATGAGTTATGCATGCGGGTCATGATATTTTATTCATAAGGTCTGCCAAATCTGCTAATAAGAGCTTCCTACTTTCTTCATCTTTTACAAGTTCCGTATATTTTTTAACTTGAATAAGGGTTTCTTCTGCTTGGCCTATTTCATTTAGGACGATATAAGACCTTGTCAACGCTTCAAATGCGTACGCTATAAAAAATGGAGCTAGCTCTGCCTTCTTGCTGATTTCGACGCACCGCTTTGCGAAGTATAGGGCCTGAACTCCATTTTCCACTACAGCATAAACGCGTGAAAGTTGCCAATATCCAATTGATAAATTTTGTTCGGTGTGATCTGTTACCTGTGTCCAATGCCAAAATGAAGTATGACAAAGATGCATCATTTCCTCTGTTTCATATTCCGTACGATTCGTATTTTCTAATAGATCCCACACTTTGTTAAAGCATTCTGTTGCTAACTGTTTATGAGATAGATTCCCCATTACTTTCCCCTCTATTTTCTTATTTGGATTCGTTTTCTGCTTCCCATTTCGCTACTTCTTCCCTTACACGGGGTGCTACTTCTTTCCCTAGTAGTTCAATTGAGCGCATGACATCCTCATGTGGCATTGTTCCAACAGGACAATGAAGCATAAAACGAGTAACCCCAACATTTTTACGTAAATGTATGATTTTATTGGCAACGTATTCAGGGTCACCTACATATAATGCACCTTCAAAGCTTCGGGCATGTTCAAAGGTCTCCCGGGTGTATGGTCCCCAGCCACGCTCTTTTCCTAATTTACTCATCGACTGCGCTGTTGGTGGGAAGAATTTTTCCGCAGCTTCTTCCTTGCTTTCACCAACAAACCCGTGCGAATGGGAGGCAATAGCCAATTTTGAAAAATCATGCCCTGCATGTGCAACAGCTCTTTTATATAGTTCAGCAAGTGGCGCAAATTGAACGGGCCTTCCTCCAATAATTGCAAGAACGAGTGGTAATCCCAATAGACCCGCACGTACCACTGATTCTTGGTTTCCTCCACTTCCAATCCAGATCGGTAATGGATCTTGAACAGGTCTTGGGTAAATGCCTCTATTGATAATGGCTGCTCGGTGCTTTCCTTGCCAGGTCACTTTCTCCGATCTTTGAATATGTAGCAGCAGATCTAACTTTTCTTCAAAAAGCTCATCATAGTCCTTTAAATCATAGCCAAATAGGGGGAATGATTCGATAAATGACCCTCTTCCTGCCATAATTTCAGCCCGACCATTCGAAATGGCATCAAGGGTTGAAAAGTCCTGGAACACGCGAACAGGATCGGCTGAAGAAAGTACGGTAACCGCGCTAGTAAGACGAATTTTCTTTGTTTGCGATGCAGCCGCTGCTAGTATAATAGCTGGTGCTGAAGCTGCATAATCCTCACGGTGGTGCTCCCCAACACCGAATACATCTAGACCTACTTGGTCAGCTAGAACTATTTCCTCAACCACTTCACGAATTCGCTCGGCATGGCTAATGACCTCACCTGTCCGAGGATCCGGTGTTGTCTCAACAAAAGTACTAATTCCTATCTCCAATGTCTGTACCCCCTATTATTGTTTCATTTATCTTATTGCTAAACTACTTCTATTATTTAATATTGTTGGTTCTGAAGCAAATTTTTTCGACTTTGGGTTTGGGACGGGTCGGAGTCGGGGGAGTCACGCCTTGGACTACTCTAAGACGGTTGAGAGGTGGCATCAAAAGCCTGTAATCGTACCATATGTCACTAATGGTGAGCGCTGTAAGGGTATGATTAACACCTATTCGTACCATCAATCACTAAAAATGAGCACTGTGAGGGTATGATTAACACCTATTCGTACCCTCAGTCACCATAGGTCAGTACAGTGATGGTACGATTAACACCTATTCATACCATCAATCACTAAAAGTGAGCACTGTGATGGTACGATTAGCACCTATTCATACCATCAATCACTAAAAGTGAGCGGTGAGGGTAGCATCCACACCTAGTCCTACCATCAATTACTAAAAGTGAGCGCTGTGAGGGTACGATCCACACCTAGTCGTTCAGCCCCCCCTAAGAAGATTCCCGTAAAGTACTTAAAAAATTATTCATACCCCATCCTTCAATATAGGAAATATGAATATTCGATCACATCATTCGATAAATTCAGAAAAATGGAATATTATTGTATTATTGTAAAACTTTTTACTGTTTATTTCGTATACTATATATATAGGAATTTTACATACTTCGTATACCATTCTATTAGGAGTGATGAACATGCAATTAGTTCCTGAAAAAATTCGTGAACCACTCTCACATTTTAATTTCGGAATTTTCGAAACAGAATCTCTTAGTACGTTTTTCTTAGCCTTCCGACTTAAAAGTTATTTCTTGCTATTACTCTCTCCTTTTGGATTAGGAGCGTCAGCATACTTAGCCAAAGTTTCGATAGGAGTCGGCTCTATTGGTATGTCCCTTGGATTGATTTTCCTAAGTCTATTACTCTTACTACCTTGGACACTAGTACCTATCACATTTCTATTTACCACTTTTCAACCAGCTACTTGGCAACGCAAGCTATCATGGGCATACACCTGCCTGCTAGTAGCATCTTACATTTATTGGCTCATTATCTTTTAAAATATAATGGAACATAAAATGGATAACTCTGGCTTAGGGGGTTATCCTTTTTCTCTCACTGGGATAAGAAACCAACCTGTCCACATCGCAAAAAAATAGTGCCTACCACATGGGTAAGCACTTTTTTATTCCTTATAATTTTACAGTCCAGCCAAACGGATCTTCTACTGTACCGTTTTGGATGCCAGTAATAGTATCATATAGTTTCTTTGATAATTCTCCTGTTTCGCCATTGTTAATAATAGATTTTTCATTATTATAGAAAAGCTCGCCAACTGGTGAAATAACTGCTGCTGTTCCTGTTCCAAATACTTCTTCAAGCACGCCATCGTTATAAGCTTGTTGAACTTCGTGAATAGAAATTTTCCGTTCAGTTACAGGAACATTCCAGTATTTTAAGAGTTCAATAATAGATTTACGAGTGATTCCATCTAAAATACTACCGTTTAATGCTGGTGTGACAACTTCTCCATTGATTTTAAAGAAGATGTTCATACTGCCAACTTCTTCGATATATTGTTTCTCTCTGCCATCAAGCCATAATACTTGTGAATAGCCATGTTCACTTGCAATTTCTGATGCTAATAAACTTGCAGCATAGTTCCCTGCTGTTTTTGCATCACCTGTTCCACCTGCAACTGCACGAACATATTTATTTTCTACAGCAATTTTTACAGGATTGATACCTTCTTTATAATAAGAACCAACTGGGGATAATATAATCATAAACTTATAGTTTTTAGCCGGATTAACGCCAAGATGTGCTTCCGTAGCAATCATGAACGGTCTGATATATAACGAAGTACCCGGAAGATTTGGCACCCAGTCTCTATCGATTTCTATTAGCTTCTTCAAAGCATGAATGGCAAATTCTTCGTCAAACTGCGGCATGACTAAACGCTGGTTAGACTTATTGAATCTTTTCATGTTTTGATCCGGTCTGAATAATAAAATTTCTTCGTCCTTTGTACGATAGGCTTTTAATCCTTCAAATACCGATTGACCATAATGAAAAATAGTAGCTGCAGGATCTAAAGGAATCGATTGATAAGGTACGATTCGAGGATCATGCCAACCCTTTCCTTCCGTGTAATCCCACATAAACATATGATCAGTGAAGCTAGTTCCAAACACCAACTGATCGAATGGAGGAATTTCCTTCTTCTTGGTTGTAAGGGTGATATCAATTGTAAAATCTGTCGTCATGTTAATCCCAGCTTTCATTTAATTTAAATCTTTTAAGTTTTTATTAATCGAAATCTTATATTATTCTGATAATAATATCAACTATTTTATCACAATATTGCTAAAAAAAGTGTATTAAAGTATAGCAATCTTTTTTATTTTTGTTTCCATTTAAAGTTAATTACTAAAATGATAAAAATCAATGTTGGTTTAGCAACAAAAAAACTAGCCCCCGAAGAAGAAAACGACCTTCCCGTGGGCTAGACTATCAGTGCTTGGAATAATACCCTTTAACCATTTCTCCCATTACCCAGTTTGTTCGAGCTCCTGATTCGCCAGTACTTGGGCAGATACCGCCCTTTCCGGTCAATTCGGCTACAATGGTTTCCACTAGTGGTTGGTGTACATGCTCGGGACGTTTAAAGCTCCACTCTTCGGTTCCATTGTTTGTTGTTAACACAACAGGCTCATTTCCAAAAGTAGAGAAGGTAATTTTTCCTTTGCTACCCACAATCTCATTCACGTCTTCATTTTGAAATGCCGTAAAACACCAATTGCCAACACCATGTATGCCAGATTCAAAAACATAGGTACCCGTTACAATATCTTCTGCTGTATATAGGCCACCATGATTGGAAGCAAAACCATGAACCTCTATAATGGGTCCAACCAAGTAATCGATTATATCAAGAGTATGGCTTGCCAAATCAAAGAACAGCCCACCTCCTGATAACTCTGGTTGAACTCGCCATGGGAGATTGTTCGGATCTTCTGATGCTTTACGATATTGTGTTGTTGACACAAAGCGAATATCCCCCACTGCACCGTTATTCAGTAGATCTTTGATTTTCAAAAACCGCTCTTGCGCTCTACGATAATAAGCGACATACAAAGGAACATTTGCTTCTTTACATGCCTCAATCATTTCTAGGCATTCTGTGTATGTACGAGCCATTGGTTTTTCAACATATACTGGCTTTCCAACCTGAGCTGCTTTCAATGTATACTCTTTATGGGATCCTGGCGGAGTTGCAATATAGATTACATCCACCTCCGGATCATGGATAAGCTCATCCGCATTATCATACCATTTCGATACATTATGCCTTTTTGCATAATCTTTTGCTAACTCACCTGTTCTTCTCATTACGGCAACCAATTCGGAATTCGTAATTTTTTGAAATGCTGGACCACTCTTTATTTCCGTCACATTCCCACAACCAATAATTCCCCACCGAACCTTGTTATATGCCATATTTTCACTCCCTCTGTCAATTATCTCCATCATAAAGTATACCCCAAAAAGTTTTCCATTCACAAAATAGTTCTCAATTGTGGCTAGAAGACGACTTTTAAAATGTTAACGGATAGATTGTGTATAGGGTTCATGTAATGGCCGTTTTTCACTATTTGAAAGAACTATCATCATTTTCCTTCTGGAAATTTTTGTGTACCCTTATCTGAATTATTTGATATTATAAATTTATTAAACAAGGAGGGGTATAAAGTGGTTTTAGATTTGATGAATGTTACACTACGGCGTGATGATGCACTCATCCTACAAAATATTAATTGGCAGATAAAACAAGGCGAGCACTGGGTGCTTTATGGATTAAATGGTTCTGGTAAGACTGCATTATTGGATTTAATTAACGCCTATAATTTCCCTACTAGCGGAAATGCTACTGTACTTGGGTTTAAGTTCGGCAAGGTTTACTTAGGTGAGGAGCTCCGGAAAAAAATTGGCTTTGTGTCTGCATCCTTACAAGAAAAGTTCTACCCCACAGACAACGCGTTTGAGGTTGTTTTAAGTGGAGCTTTTGCATCCATTGGCCTGTATGAGACCCCTACTGACGACATGAGAGAAAAGGCAAAGGGTCTTCTTGAGGAACTTGGATGTCTTGCCTATGCAAACCGTGACTATTCGACCCTGTCCCAAGGTGAAAAACAACGAGTATTAATTGCCCGTGCTTTAATGGCAAATCCATCAATCCTTATTTTGGACGAACCAACAAACGGGTTAGATTTTATCGCTAGAGAGCAATTATTAGATTCAATTGAAAGACTTGCCATCAAAGAAGACGCACCAACGATTATTTATGTTACCCACCATGTAGAAGAAATTCTTCCTGTGTTTACGAAAACTTTGCTTTTAAAGAGCGGAGAAGTATTTGCCTCAGGGCAAACAGATCAGATCATTACTAGTGAAATTCTATCAGACTATTTCAATCTTCCGGTTCAGGTTAAATGGGAAAATTCCCGTCCTTACCTAGTAAAAGGAAAATAAAAACGGCCAGCCCCAAATCTAATAAAGGGCTGGCTTTCATTTTATTCCTTAGGCATCAATTCTAAGTCATTGGAAAGTGGTGAAAACCTGGCATTAAAGAATCGTAACGTAGGAGGTTCATAATCTATTCGTAAACCACTTATCTGATGTCTCTTTTCAAAGAGTCCAATCACAGAATCAGCGACAACATCCATATGATTATTCGTATAAACCCTTCTTGGTATTGTTAAACGAACGAGTTCTAGCTTCGGTTTGTTATGTTCACCCGTTTCTTTATTTCGACCAGCTGAGACTATCCCTCTTTCCATCGCCCTAACACCTGAATCTAAATAAAGCGCCGCTGCCAATGCTTGTGCAGGAAATTCTTCTTGGTTTAAATGAGATAAAAACTTTCTTGCATCCAAATAAACAGCATGGCCCCCAATTGGTTGAACAACAGGTATTCCTGCTTCAATTAACTGCTGTCCAAGATAACGGACTTGTTGAATCCGGTGATGGATATAATGATCATCGACAGATTCATAGATTCCTTGTGCCATCGCTTCCATATCACGTCCTGCCATGCCGCCATAAGATGGCATCCCCTCATAAACCACCACCAATTCACGTGACCTGGCATATAAATCCTCATCATTCATTGCTAAAAAGCCGCCAATATTCACTAAACAATCTTTTTTACCACTCATCGTACAACCATCTGAATACGAAAACATCTCTTTTAAAATATCCTTAATCCGATGATTTTCATATCCCGCTTCTCTTTCCTTTATAAAATAGGCATTCTCTACGCACCGTGTAGCATCAAACATCACATCAATTCCATAACTTTTACACAAGTTATAAACCTCTCTCATATTCTCCATGCTAACCGGCTGGCCACCCGCCATATTCACGGTTACTGCCACGCAAACATAAGGAATCCGTTTTGCCCCAACCTCTTGAATGAGCGACTTTAATTTAGAAAGATCCACATTCCCTTTAAAAGGATGCTCTGTCGTTGAATCATGTGCTGCATCAATGATGATATCAACAAATCTTGCCCCATTTAGCTCCTGATGGGCACGTGTTGTAGTAAAATACATATTCCCGGGTACTACGTCACCTTGTTTTATTTTTAGTTGAGATAAAATGTTTTCTGCACCACGTCCCTGGTGAGTCGGCAACACATACTTATATCCATAAATCTCTCTAACTGCCTGCTCAAGCTTCTTCCAGCTTTTACTTCCAGCATAAGCCTCGTCACCAACCATTAAAGCTCCCCACTGCCTGTCACTCATTGCACTTGTCCCGCTGTCTGTTAGAAGGTCAATATAGACATCCTGAGAATCAATCAAAAACGTATTATAACCCGCCCTTTTAAGCGCCTCATTTCGTTCCTCATAGGTTAGCATTGCTAATGGTTCTATTGCTTTAATTTTATATGGTTCCGCCGTTCTTCTTTTCACCTGAACCCCTCCATTATTTTGAAAGATCAAACGCGCCTTGGCGTATTTGCACCCGATTTTTAGGCCCACAGGAAGTGGGTCATAAAGACGTTGCCACAGGACGTGGCGTATTTAGTCTTTGATCTTACTGCTCGAAAAGTTTCCTTTGAAAAATCGTGGCATCCGCCGGAGGCTTTAACTTTAATCAGTCGGGGTTTGGACCCCACTGATTAAAGTTAAATCTATCTATAATGTAGAATATTTTATGCTTCATTCTCAAGAATTCCCATTGCACGATAAACGCTTTAAACCAATAAAAAAACGCCTTCCCAAGTTAGAGGATAGGCGCCTTACCTTATTATTGTAATATGGTTTTAAAACAATCTGTTTCATTTTGCAATACTCATTTCAAACAAACGTTTGATTAGCACCCTAAGCTATGCAGATCAAGGTATTTGAATTTCAATCAAACGTTTGTTTACACGAGATTCTGCCATGTAAAAAAGGACTGTTATATATAGAGAAACAATAATTTTATTATTCTAATTTATTTCTTTTCCAGCGCGAGTCTGCGGATGACCACCTCATGCTCCGGATATTCCCTCAATAATTCCTCTTGTGAAAATAATTCAAAATCCTCGAAATCAAATCCCGGAGAAACCATGCAGCCAACAAGTGAGAATGTATTTTCTTCGTTCACTGAAGACGCAAAAATCGAGTTTTTGGGTACAAGAACTTGTGGAACCTCTCCCTTGTCAAGCTTTAGACCAAGGTTTACCTCCTTGTATTCTCCTTGTTCATCAATAATATGTACGGTTAAGGAACTCCCCCCATGGTAATACCAAAGCTCATCTGATTGCAATCTATGTAAATGAGAAATTTCTTCAGACCTCAGTAGAAAATAAATACTTGTATATAGTTTTCTTTGTTTTTCCTGCTCAGTATGAATCGTCATATCTGAAGCATAGATTTGTTTATAAAACCCTCCCTCTGGATGTGGCTCTAGCCCAAGATGTGATATGTAGAATTGTGCATCATTTGTGTTCAATTTCATAACCCCTTTCACGAATACTGTAATAAAAAAACCACGATAAATGCTTGAATACTTGAAGGTACCTAAAATCTAAATCTCTACCTGTGTGCCTACTCCAATTGTTATTGCTTTATTATAGACAGCAGCTGCTACCGCAAGATCAAAATAAGCAATTCCCACTGACTTGAAAAACGTTATCTCTTCCTTATTTTCTCGTCCAGAGACAGCACCCGAGACAAGGTCTCCTAATTCTCCATGTAAATCCGAGAAACTCCATAGCCCTTTTTTCGCTGGAATAATCAAATCACCCGCCTCGTCTTTTACCCCTTCAATCGTATCCACAACGATTTTTGAGCATTTTAGAATCGTTTCTGCATCGACCTCTTGCATATGCGGAAGATAAGAGCCAACTCCGTTGATATGTGTCCCCTGCTTTAATGCTCTCCCTGAAAAAACAGGTGTAACGGATCGTGTTGCACAGATAACAATATCTGATTTGGAAACAGCTTCATCTGGATGATCCATGACTGTAATTGAACCTTTGAATCCCGGGCAGAGTTCTAAAATTCTTTTTTCAAAAAGGAAAGCCTTTTCCTTTGTACGATTATATAACATGATTTCCATTATTTCACGTACCTCTAGAACCGCTTGTAACTGCTCCTCTGCCATGGCACCCGTTCCAATTACAGCAACAGTTGACGCTTCTTTTTTCGCTAGATGCTTTGTTGCAATTCCACTTACTGCACCGGTCCGCAAACGAGTTAAATAAGAAGCATTGATACATGCAAGGTGTTCTCCATTATCTGTATCACTTAGTAAAATAATACCCTGTGTCGTTTTCTTGCCCACGGAAGGATTGTGCGGAAAAATAGTCACGACCTTGACAGCGGATTTTCCAACCGGTTCAATTGAGCTTGGCATGTATAAAGCAGATGCTTCTTTTTCTGGGAAGTCCAGAACCGTACGGTGTGGATTCTTTACCTTACCATCATTATTGTGTATAAGTGCCTCTTCTAAGTCCTGAATTGCATCTGCCATTGAATATATGGAACGAATTTGAGATTCTGATAAAACGAGCACGGTATCCCTTCTTTCTATTTTATCTTATAAACATCATATCACTAAAAGGAAAAAGGAACCGCCACTTGCGATCCCTTCACACTTACACGATCTCATCATAATCTAAGTCCTCATTCTTACGATCACGTACGGTGGCAACTGCAATAAGTGATATAGCAGCGGTAAGAATGATATATAATGCAACTGGTATATAGGAATCATTAAAGGCTGCTAATAATGCCGTTGCAACAAGTGGAGCCGTGCCACCAGCAACCGCAGCTCCGATTTGATACCCCAATGTAATCCCCGTGTAGCGAACATTTGATTTAAATATCTCCGAAAACATGGTTCCAAGCACAGCTGTAATTGGAGCCCAGATAATTCCTAATCCCAAAATAGTTGCAACGATTAATAGTGCAACAGAGCCTTGATGTAGTAACCAAAAGTAAGGAAAAGCATATATCATCATCAAAATGGTTCCACCGACATAGAGCTTTTTCCGACCAAATTTATCAGAAAGACTCCCCATAATAGGAATAAGAAGAGTTGTTACGATTGTTGCAATGGTAACCGCATTTAAGGTTGCCGTTCGCGAGAAACCAAGCTGTGTTGTTGCATAAGAGACGATAAATGTACCAAAAATATAGAATGGTGCTGTTTCAACAACCTTTGCACCAACTGCGATTAAAACCTCTTTCCAGTGCGTACGCATTGTTTCGATAAATGGGATTTTAGCTACCTCGCCCTTCTCTTGTACCTTTTTGAAAGAAGGCGTTTCCTCTATACCTTTACGGATCCATAAACCGAAAATGACCAAAAATGCACTTAGAATAAACGGAACACGCCATCCCCACGACATGAATGCAGCCTCTGGAAGTAATGTCATTAGAGATAATGCTAACGTTCCAAGTAGGAGCCCTACCGTAACACCCATTTGTGGGATACTTCCGAAGAATCCACGCTTTTCTTTTGGCGCATATTCAACCGCTAATAAAAGTGCTCCACCCCACTCACCACCTAGTCCAATCCCTTGAACAAGTCGCAGGATTATGAGTAAAATCGGTGCGATTACCCCGATTTGTTCATAAGTAGGAAGGAAACCCATAAGAACAGTCGCTCCACCCATAAGTGATAGAGTTAAAACGAGTGTTTTTTTTCTCCCAATTTTATCGCCAATATGACTAAAAATCACTCCACCAAGTGGTCGAATGAAAAAGGATAAAGCAAATGAAGCATACGCTAACATTAACCCGACCGTTGGATCGTCACTATGAAAGAATGCTGTATTAAAGACAAGTGCTGCAACAGTACCGTATAAAAAGTAATCGAACCATTCTATAGAACTTCCTACAAGGCTTGCAACAAGTACCTTCTTCTCCACCTTCGTCTGCATCGTGTATCCCCCTTTTTCCTAAGGTAAAAAAAGATTAAATATACCAATACTGTATATATTTCAAATCAAGGACAACTATTCACTTTTTACAGATATTAGGAGCTAAGTCCTATTTTCCGCGATTTACCAAATAGTCCGTGATACATACAAAACCAACGAATGCAAAAACTACGATGGAAAGCATTTGAAAGGAGAGATCAATATGGGTCGTGGAAAAAGCTTTAACCACAAAGAAAAAGGCCATCCTGGCAACTTTCCAAAGAACAGCATAACTGAAGAAAAAGACCATAGTCGACAATTTGAACAAATGGAAGGTATTGTCTCTCATGAAGCTTTTAAGAACCGAGAGAAAGAAGACGAAATGCCTTAATACGAAAGCACCTTAAAAAAAAGAACCCCCAAGATTGAACCAAGGGGGTTCTTTATATATAAGACAAGAGTAAAGCAGGTAATCCAAATGAATAAAAACAAGCTAAACTTTTCAAGAAGGATTGTACGAGAGCCCTTTCAGGACATTACACTTATCAAAGAAGTTTGGGGCGAATTTTTGGGGATTACAAGTGATATCGGGCAGCTAAGAAAAGTATTAATGCATCGTCCTGGTAATGAAGTTTTAAAACTTCATCAAAATCAGAAGGAAATTGAAGCTGGTCCATTATTAGGAAAGTATATAAAGGGCACACAACCTGAAGATCTCGAAGCCAATTTAAAACCTAAATTACAGATCTTGCAAGATCAACATGACCAATTGGTAAAAGCTTTGAGGCTTGAAGGAATAGAGGTTGTCTTTCTTGACCGAACTAAGCATGAAGAATTACCGGAAAGAACCTTTACTAGAGACTTAGGAATGATTATTCCGAGTGGTGTCATTTTGTCGAGGCTTGCCCTTTATATTCGATATGGTGAAACTCGTTTGGCCGAACAAACCTTTAGCAAATTAGGCATGCCAATTCTAGGCCGTATTCAAGGACATGGTTTTGTCGAAGGTGGAAGTTTTACCATGCTTAACAAAAACACAGCCATTATCGGTCGCTCGGAACGCGTAAATTCTCTTGGTATTGAACAATTAAATTACATTCTTTCTCTACAGGATATTGATTTAATAACAGTTGATTTACCATCTACCATCATTCATCTCGATGAAGCATTTCTTCTTATCGATCATAATAAAGCACTTATTAATAAAGCTCTACTTCCTTATTGGTTTATAGATGAACTTCATAAAAGGAAGATTGGATTATTTCATGTTCATCCGGAAGATCCCCCTTTAACGATTAATGTCTTACCGATTTCTCCTGGAAGGCTCATTTTCCCCTCTTCTGGAGTAAAAACAATGGAATTACTCAAAGCAAATGGTATTGATATTATCCCTGTAGACATCTCCGAGTTCTATAAGTTAGGGGGAGGAATACACTGTTTAACACTTCCGCTTATACGTGAACCTATAAACCAATAAAAAAGGGATCAAGCGTAAAAGACTTGATCCTTTTTTCGAATATGTGATTATCCTAGAACCATCGCAATGCGTTCGATTGCCCAATCTAACTCTTCTTTTGTTACGATTAAAGGTGGAGCGAATCGAATAACCGTGTCATGGGTTTCTTTACAGAGGAGCCCTTCCTGCTTTAAAGACTCACAATACGGGCGGGCAGCCTCTGTTAATTCAACTCCGATAAACAAGCCACGCCCTCTCACTTCTTTAATAATTGGATTTTTTATCTCTTTTAATTGATTCAAGAAATAATCACCAAGTTCAAGAGAACGTTGTGCTAAATTTTCCTCAATTAAGACGTTCAATGAAGCAATGGAGACAGCACAAGCCATTGGGTTTCCTCCAAATGTAGAACCGTGAGAACCTGGGTTAAATACACCTAATATGTTTTTATTGGCAACGACACAGGATATTGGAAATACCCCGCCTCCTAATGCTTTACCTAAAATATACATATCAGGCTCTACATCATCCCATTCACATGCAAACATTTTTCCAGAACGACAAAGCCCCGCTTGTATTTCATCCGCAATAAACAGGACATTGTTTTGTTTACATGTTTCAAAAGCTTTCTTAAGAAAACCTTCTGGTGGAATAATAATTCCAGCCTCTCCTTGAATGGGTTCAAAGAGAAATGCTGCTGTATTTTCAGTTATCGCATTTTCTAGTGCTTCAATGTCCCCATAAGGAACTAGTTTAATTCCCGGTAGCATTGGACCGAATCCACGTTTATATTCTTCTTCCGAAGATAATGAAACGGCCGTCATCGTCCGTCCATGGAAGTTTCCAATACACGCGATGATTTCAGCTTGATTTTCCTTTACACCCTTAACATCATATGCCCATCTACGTGCCGCTTTAATAGCTGTTTCAACAGCTTCCGCCCCTGTGTTCATTGGTAGTGCCATGTCCTTATTTGTCATTTTACAAATTAATTCATACCATGGGCCAAGCTGGTCATTATGAAATGCTCGCGATGTTAGTGTAACGCGATCAGCCTGATCCTTTAAAGCTTGAATGATTCTGGGATGACGGTGACCTTGATTAACTGCAGAATATGCGCTTAACATATCCATATATTTATTTCCTTCGGGATCCTCCACCCATACGCCTTCTGCTTTTGAAATTACAATTGGTAGTGGATGATAGTTATTTGCACCAAACTTTTCCGTTTGGTCAATGATTGTTTTTGAGTCCGCTTTAATTTGAGCCATCTATTTAACCTCCAGTAGCTATTGTT
>Ga0182742_1001497_pt1 | contig 29608 bp, 39 predicted proteins | sample eDN5th37CBELigMG_FD_128880 | JGI IMG/M metagenome (GOLD analysis project Ga0182742, IMG submission 128880) | Enriched Miracle-Growth compost microbial communities from Emeryville, California, USA - eDNA 5th pass 37_C BE-Lig MG (version 2)... ... | reverse complement strand
CGTCGCCATGCTGTTCCTGCTGTTCGGCGCGCCGGACCTTGCCTTCACCCAGTTCATGATCGAGACGCTGTCGGTCGTCATCCTCGCCCTTGTCATGACCCGGCTGAAGCTGACCCCGCGCGACCACCGGCCGCTCAGGCAAAAGGTGCCCGATGCGGTGATCGCGGTCGCCTGCGGCCTCGGTTTCGCGCTCTATCTCCTGAAGGTCACGCAGGGTCGCTTCGACACGGCGCTCACCGATTTCTTCAATCTCTATTCCAAGACGGTCGCCCACGGCGCCAATGTGGTGAACGTCATCATCGTCGACTTCCGCGGCACCGATACGCTTGGCGAGATCTCCGTCGTCATGGTGACGGGCCTGGCGATCCTGTCCATCATCCGCATCCGCCGGGGCCGCAAGGCGGGAGGGCAGGCGTGACGGTTTTCGTCGCTACGCATCGCCCTCAACGGCAGGGCAGGCGCCTGCGGCTTGGTCGTGCCCGCGCGAAAGGCCGGCGCGCATGAACACGCTGATCTTCCGCACCGTCGCTCCGTTCCTCACCGCGCTCATGGTGCTGTTCTCGCTCTTCGTGCTGCTGCGCGGCCACAACGAACCGGGCGGCGGGTTCATCGGCGGACTGATCGCCGTCTCGGCCTTCGCCATCTACGGCATCGCCAATGGCATTGCCGCCGTGCGCAGGGCCCTGTGGTTCCATCCGATGGCGATTTCCGCCTTCGGGCTTTTCCTTGCGGCGGTTGCCGGCCTGTTGTCGATGGTCTTCGCCGTGCCCTTCATGACAGGGCTGTGGATCTATCCGGCGATCCTCGGGCTCGAGATTCCGCTCTCCACCGTCATGCTGTTTGATACCGGCGTCTATCTCGTCGTGGTGGGCTCGCTCACCTCGATCGCGCTTTCCCTCGAAGCGGAGGACGATGCGTGATGGAAGTTCCCTTCGTCCTCCTGGTCGGCCTGTTCTTTGCCGCCGCCGTCTATCTGATGCTGTCGAAATTCCTGGTTCGCGTGCTGCTCGGCGTCGTGCTGCTCGGCAATGGCGTCAACCTTCTCATCTTCACCAGCGGGCGCATCCTGCGCGAGGTGCCGCCGGTCATTCCGGCCGGCCATGACGTGCCGGCGGCGCTCACCGCCAATCCGCTGCCGCAAGCCCTGATCCTCACGGCGATCGTCATCTCCTTTTCCTTCTTCGCCTTCCTGCTGGTGCTCGTCTACCGCGCCTACCAGGACCTCGGCACCGACAACGGCAACGAGATGCGCCTGGCGGAGCCGGAAAACGACCCCATCCCGCCGACCGGCTACTGACAGGAACCTGACCCGCCAATGGCCGTGAATCCCGCCGATCTTTCCGCAGCCCTTGTGATGACGCCCGTTGCGCCTGCCGAATGGCTTGTCGTGCTGCCGCCCGTCTGGTGCCTGCTTGCCGGCGCGGTGCTGCTGATGCTGCGCAAATCGCTGCATGTTCAGGCCTGGATCGCCATTCCCGCGCTCGCCGTGCTGGTGCTGCTCGACGCGCTGCTTCTGGCGCAGGTTTCCGCGAACGGGCCGGTCACCATGGTGATGGGGCGCTGGCTGCCGCCCTTCGGCATCGCCTTCACGGCAGACCTGACGGGCGTGCTCTTCGCGCTGGCCGGCGCGGTGGTGGCGCTTGCCGGCGCCGTGCATGCCCTGACGGATATCGACGGCAGCGGCCGGCGTTACGGCTTCTATCCGTTCCTTCTCCTGCTGATGGCGGGTGTCTCCGGCGCGTTCCTGACGGGCGACATCTTCAATCTCTACGTCTGGTTCGAGGTGCTGCTGATCGCCTCCTTCGGACTGATCACGCTCGGCTCTGCGCCGCGCCAGATCGACGGGGCGATCAAATACGCCTTCCTCAACCTCATCGCCACGACCCTGTTCCTGATCGCCACCGGCTATCTCTATGGCATCTTCGGCACGCTCAACATGGCCGATATCGCGCTGAAGGCCGCCGCCGGGCGGGCCGACCTGCCGCTGATGACGCTGGCCGCGCTCTATCTCCTCGCCTTCGGCATGAAGGCGGCCGCCTTTCCGGTGAATTTCTGGCTGCCGGCCTCCTATCACACGCCGCGCATCGTCGTGTCGGCGCTCTTCGCCGGCCTTCTGACCAAGGTCGGCGTCTATGCGCTGCTGCGCACGCTGATCATGCTCTTTCCCGTCGAGCGGGAGGAACTGAGCTTCGTCATCGCGCTGGCCGGCGCGGCCACCATGATCCTCGGCGCGCTCGGTGCGCTCGGCCAGAGCGATATCCGCCGGCTCATCGGCTATGTGGTGATTTCCGGGATCGGCGTGATGCTCGCCGGCCTCTCGCTCGGCAGTCCCGGCGGTATCGGCGGGGCGATCTTCTACGCGCTGCATTCCATGGTGGCGATGACCGCCCTCTACATGGCCGCCGGCCTTGCCGGACGCCTCGCAGGCACCTTCGACCTCGGCTGCCTCGGCGGGCTCTACGGCCGCTCCGCGCTGTTTTCTGGCCTCTCGCTGGCGCTGTTCTTCGCGGTATCCGGCCTGCCGCCCTTCTCCGGCTTCTGGCCGAAGGTGATGGTGGCCAAGGCCGCACTCGATATCGGCGCCTGGTGGCTGGCGGGAACCGTGTTCCTCACGGGCTTCCTCACCACCATCGCGCTCGGACGTGTCTTCCTGCTGGCCTATTGGCGCCCGGCGGACGGCGCTCTGCCGAACGAAGCCATCGCGGCGAGCGCCCTCCTGCCGCTGGCGGCGCTGACTGCACTGACGGCGGCCTTCGGCCTTTTCCCGGAGGCGCTGCTTTCGGCGATCCAGCACGCCGCGCAGGGCCTTGCCGATCCGCGTGCCTATATCGGCTCCGTCTTTCCGGGAGGCACCTGACATGCGACCCGCCTTCACCCTCGCGCTGCTTGCCCTTCTTTGGCTCGCCGTCTCCGGCAGCTTCACCGTGGCAAACCTCCTGCTCGGCCTTGCCGCAGGCGCGCTGTCGCTCTTCCTCGTACGCGATCGCTTCCAGCCGGACGGACGGCGTATCCGGCCGCTGAAGGTGCTGTCGCTTACGATCCTGTTCCTGCGCGAACTGGCGCTTTCCGCATGGAAGGTGGCGGTGCTGGTGGCAAGTCCCACCATGCGCCTCAGACCCGGCATCTTCGCCTTCCCGCTGACGGTGGATCGCGATTTCGAGATCACGCTGCTCGCCAATCTCATCACGCTGACGCCGGGCACGCTTTCCGTCGACGTGTCGCCGGACCGCAAGGTGCTCTATGTCCATGCCCTCGACTGTTCCGATCCCGCCGGCGCGCGGCGCGACATCGCGACCGGTTTCGAGCGGAAGATCTTGGAGGCCTTTCGCTGATGGGTGCTGACACCATACTCTCCGCCGCCGCGACGATCGCGCTGTTCCTGATGGGCGCGGCCTTCTTCCTGACGGCCTTCCGCATCGTGCGCGGGCCGACCCTGCCCGACCGCATCGTCGCGCTCGACATGCTGGTGGCCATCGCCATCGGCTTCATCGCCGTCATCGCCCTGAAGACGGGATTCAGCCTCTATATAGACATCGCCATCGCGCTCGGCCTCGTCGGTTTTCTCGCCACCGTGGCCTTTGCCCGCTTCGTGCTGCGCCACGGCCTGCAACCGGAAGACGCACAGGCGGAGAATGCCGCCCACGGCAACAACAAAAGACGCGGCCCACGGGCCCGGGCCGCCCGGCAGACGGGGAGGCGGCGCTGATGCTGGATCTGGTTCTCGCCCTTGTCGTCGCCGCCATGCTGGTGGCCGGCGGCATCTTCACCTTCCTGGCGGCGCTCGGCGTCGTGCGCCTGCCGGATGTCTATACGCGCATGCACGCGGCCTCCAAGGCCGGCACGGTCGGCTCCGGCCTCATGCTCCTTGCGGCCGGCCTCCATTCGCTCGACGTCGCGATCTTCACGCGGGCGCTTGCCGGCTTCCTCTTCTTCGTGCTGACCGCGCCGATCGCCGCTCACCTGATCGCGCGGGCGGCCCATGAGGCGGGATATCGGCCGACGCGCCACACCATGCTCGACGAAATGCGGGATGCCCGCGAACGCGCCGGCAAGAAACGTTGAAAAAGGGTTGAAGAACAGCCCCTTATAAATTGTACTGTCCACTAAAATCTCTTGAGGTCCTTTTTTGGGGCAATTCTTCTCTTTTGTTTCTTCAAAATAATACTGGACAATGAATTGCGGAATGATATTTCAGAACAGGTAAAGCATTCGGGTTGAGTTCGCTTGCGTGCCGTCTTCCTGTTTAAGTTGAGTTCGTTCGATGTTTTTGCCTGTTCTGTATATGTGCCGGCAAGAGCTGGAACGCGGTAAGACGGTTGCCGCAGTGGAAGTTATTTTGCCGGAAATGTCCGTATTTCGACAGTCGAGCATTTTTCCGCCACACGATCGCCCGAGAACAAGGCTTTACGCTGATTTCATTGTACAGGCCGGCGGGTAGACCCTCGGCCATCATGTGGTCCGACAGGAGAAAGAAATGACCGAAACATCCCAGGGCGCCGGTTCCAGTCTGCTTGTGGAACTGACCGCCGATATCGTCGCCGCCTATGTCGGCAACCATGTCGTTCCGGTTACCGAACTGCCAGGCCTGATCGCCGACGTCCATGCCGCGCTCAACAACACGACCCAGCCGGTCGCCGCGGTCGAAGCGCCGGTCGTCGCCGAGAAGCCCAAGCCGCCGGTTCCCGTGCGCAAGTCCGTGCAGAACGACTACATCATCTGCCTGGAAGACGGCCAGAAGTTCAAATCGCTGAAGCGCCACCTGATGACCCATCACGGCATGACGCCGGAGCAGTATCGCGAGAAGTGGGACCTGCCGGCCGACTATCCGATGGTCGCCCCCGCTTACGCGGAAGCCCGTTCGCGCCTCGCCAAGGAAATGGGTCTCGGCCAGCGCCGCAAGGCCAAGTAAGCGGCGCATCCTCGCCCGAATCGCAAGGCCGGAGCCGAAAGGCTCCGGCCTTTTTCGTGTCGAGCTAGCCTTTGGAAGCGGGCATAAGGAATAAAAGCCTAGTTTGGGGAGGTTTATTGCAAATTCATTAAGGGATTCAAGGGATGGTTGTGGCGAAGCGCTTCATTCATCCTCGTTTGTCCTCTAGGGTGTATGAATAAATTCCTATCAACGGAGTGGCCTGTCATGCACCAGTTCATCGTTTCCTCCCGGCGGTCTTCCCTTGCCACCTCTTCGCGTGGCGGCATCGCGCCGGAAACCAAGGGCGCCGGGCCGGGCGGGGATCGCCGGCCGGCCCGGCGCATGGTGAGCGGCCCGCCCGTGCCGGTGGTGCCGGCGGCCATCGCCTGCCGCATCGTGCGCCAGCTCGTCCTGGAGATGACCGCGCTGGCGGGCGACCGGCCGCTCTTCCGGCGCGACAGCCGCCGCTCCGCCTGCCACGTGCGGCAGATCGCCATGTATGTCTGCCATGTCGTCCTGCGGCTTTCGCTTTCCGATATCGGCACTGCCTTCGGGCGGGATCGCACGACGGTCGGCTATACCTGCAATGTGGTGGAGGACCGCCGCGACGATGCCGCCTTCGACGCCTTCGTCTCGGCGATCGAGCGCGCCGTGCTTTCGGTCTTCGGTCCGGCGGGGATCGGCAGCCATGAGTGAGGGTGGAGAGAAGAACAACGCCGCCGCGCTTTCCCGGATGCTGCGTTTCGTGCTTGCGGCCGGCGAGGGGGTATGGATGGAGGAAGGCGGGCTGGTCGCCGGCGACGGGCGGCGCCTTGCCGTTTCCGGGGCAACGCTGGAGGAGGCGGTGCGGCTCGGCCTGCTGTTCCGCCGGGCGGGCAGGCTTGCCGCGACGCCGGAAGCGAGGGCTCACCTGAAGCGCCGGCTCTGCGATGCCGGCACGGCCTTTGCCGGCCAGCACCGCGACACGGCCGAGGTGGTGGTGGTGCGTGACGGTGCGCGGCAGAAGGCGCTCGCCAACCGGCTGGAATCGCCCCTTGCCGCGCTCGGCCGGCTCAAGGAGAAGTCGGGCGAGGCCTACCTGCCGCATCATGCCGTCGCCGCCGGCGAGCGGCTGCATGCGGATTTCACCCGGGGCGGCCTTCAGCCGCGCGTGACCATGTCCTGGGAGCCACGCATCGCCGGCCGCCAGAAGGGCGAGGCGGGCGCGGCGCGGGACCTCACGGATACGGCGCTTGCCGCGCGCCTGCGCGTCGCCCGGGCCGTCGAGGCGATCGGGCCGGAGCTCTCCGGCGTCGCGCTTGACGTCTGCTGCTTCATGAAGGGGCTGGAGACGGTGGAGCGCGAACGCCAGTGGCCCGCCCGCTCCGCCAAGCTGATGCTGCGCGCCTCCCTCATGGCGCTCGCCCGCCACTACGCTCCGCCGGCCCGGGCGCCTCGCCGCAGCCACGCTTGGGGCGCGGAGGGCTACAGGCCCGATATGCCGGGCTGAGGGCGGCACTCGGCCGGTCGGGTCGCGCGATACATCCGCGGCCCGGTCTTTACCCGCCGTTAATCATGATGGCGCTAAGCTGATCGCAATCGGCCCGCTGCGCCAAACGCCTCGGGCTTTAGAGGAAATCGTTATTTAACAATTGCTTGGCTTGAAGCGCGAAAGCGCGGTGGACGAGTGTTTCCTCGGATTTTCGTGAAACGGGTGCAGGGCCGGCGGGGGGCTGCCGGGCCGGGGATAGCAGGTGTTTTGTGGCGGACAGGTTTCGCGAACTGGAAAGACCGCAAGCCGGGCGGCCGAAGGACATCGTTTTGATGGCCACGGTCTCCAGCTTCGAGAGCCTGCGCTTTCCCTCGCGCTCGGACCTGCGCCAGTTCGGCGAGCTTTTCGAGCCGCTCTACACCGCTTCCACCGATGAAGCGCGGCGCCAGGCCGTCGCCGCCCTGTCGCGCTGCCCGCATGTGCCCGAGGAGACCGTGCTCTTCATCGCCGCCCAGCCGATCGGGATAGCGGCCATCTTCCTCATGGGCTCGCGGGCGATCGGCGACGACGTGCTGCTGCGCATCCTGCGGACCGCCGGGCCGGACCATGCCCGCGCCATCGGCAAGCGCGACGATCTTACGCCCGCCGTCGTCGAGGCGCTGGTCGGCACGCATCAGGACCATGCCAGCCGGCGCACCGGCGAGGACCGTGAGGCCGTGCTTCGCGAAGCGGCGCGGCTGGAGCGGGAAGAACAGATCCGCGAGGAATTGCGCGCCCTCGTGCGCGCCGCCACGCCCGCCGCCGAGGCGCCCGCAGCGCTCGCGCCGGCGACGGAGATGCACCAGGTGCTTTTCGTGCGCTTTGCCCGCGCCGGCGAGGTCGGCATGCTGGCCGTCTCGCTCGCCGATGCGCTTGCCGCCAGCCAGTGGCTTTCCGAGCGCATCCTTCTCGATATCTCCGGGCGGCAGCTCGCCGAGACGCTGCTGGCGCTTGCCGTACCGGCTGCCGACAGTCTGTTCGTGCTGGAAAGGATCTATCCGCATCTTGCAGGCGGGGGCGCTGCGGTGCTTCTCGCCGGGCTCGATCCGGCGCAGGCGCGCTTGCGGGTGGAAAGCTGGCAGCGGGCGGACCGCTACACGAATGGCGACGGCCCGCCGCAGGCGGCCAATACCGGTCACGGGCGGGAAGACCGCGCAAGACCCTCCGGCCTTGCGCCGCGCCGTGCCGCCGGCTGACCCGTTTTCGGGCAATCGGGCGATCTGCCAGGGTTTGTCAGGGAAAAGCGGAATCCGGTTTTCCCGAAAAGACAAACGAAAACGGCCTCTAGACCCCCCGGCGCCCGGAAGAGACGGGCGGCGCGGCGTCCTCGGCATTTCCGGCCGAAAGCGCGGCCAGCGTGGTTGCGACGAACATTCCCGAAATCAGCAGTGCAAGAGCAGGCAGCACGATAAACATGGGCGTTTCTCCGAGGGTTCGACACGGGCCGTTGCCCGTGTGCGCTCGTTTTCCCATGAGGGAGCGGCCGACGATGTTCCCGCAGGAACAGGGCATCAGCGACGGAAGAACCCGTCGTCCTTCGGCTCCGTGCCGGAGAACGCGATGAGGTCGCCGAGATCGTCCGTCTCGATGGAGACGACCCAGAGGTCGCCGTCGAAGCGTCGTTCGCGGGAGATCGCCTCGGCGACCGCGCTCGCCTCCGCCCGCGCCAGCCGCGTCTCGAACAGCCGAAGGTCGCGCTCGTCCGCGGCAAAGACGCTCTGCGGGGCGGGGGCATGAAGGCTCTCCAGGCCGTCGCGGAAGAGCTGGCGGATGAACACCGCGCCCGCTTCCTCCGCTCCCTTCGCCTCAACGGCGGCGAAATCGCCGCGGGAGAAGACGCGGCGCATGAGGGCGGAAACGAAGAGGTCGGTGCGAAGGCGCATGACGGCGGCTTACAGCCTCTCTCGCCTCACGGCAATGCCGGACGGCCGGGCGACGAAAAGGCGGACGCCCGCCGTGCACGCCCGTCAGAGGGCGCCGATGTCCTTGAGCTTGGCAAGGACCTCGTAATTGGGCTCGCCGGTGACGGGCAGGCGGTAGTGCTTTTCGAAATGGCGGATGGCGGTGCGGGTCTTCTCGCCCATCAGCCCGTCCACCGCGATGTCGGTATAGGCGATATTGCTGAGACCCTTCTGGATCTTCATCACCAGATCGCTCGGGGCGGGCCTGGCGACGGCGGAGGTGACGGCCGGGTCGGCTTCCGCCGCCATGATCGCGGCAGCCACCGGATCGGCCTCCGTCGTCGCTGTCTGCGGTTTTTGCGGAAGGCTCGCCGCCACTTCGTCGAAGGGGCGCTCGGCGGGCGTCACGTCGGTGACTTCCGGCAGGTCCTCGCCGTCCTCGGCGCGCTCGATGACGAAGGTGGTCACGTCATGGGGCTCTGGCCTGGTCGCGGTGAAGCCGAGCGAATTGTCGGCCGAACGCATCCTGAGGAAGGGTGCCGGATGACCGCCAGGCTGATACCACAGCGCATTGGCGGCCACGAAGGAGAAGACCACGACGAAGGCGCAGGTGCCGCCGAGGGCGGTCGGATGGCGCGCGGCAAGGCCGCCGAGGGCGGAAAGCCCGGCGAGCACGATGTTCGGCCGGCGCGGCTGGGCGGCGCGCGCCCCGGAGCGCCCCTTGCGGCCGCCGTTCTGGGCGCGCCGTTCAGGCGGTTTTCTGACGTGCGCGTTCATCTTTCTTGTCCTTGCCATCGAGCGACGGCTCGTAAACGCTCCCGGCGGCGACCGCAAGGCGCGGCGGGAAATCGACGGTGGATGCCGTGATCGGCCGGACATCGCCGTCCTGCCCGTTGCCCGTGTCGCGCAGCACGCCCGAGCCGTCGGCCGGCACGCGCACGACGATCACCGTGCCTTCGCCAAGGCGGCTCTCCACGGCGAAGCTGCCGCCATGCAGCGCCACGAGCCCCTTGACCAGCGACAGGCCGAGCCCCGTGCCCTCGTATTTGCGGGTATATTCGTTCTGCACCTGCATGAAGGGCTGTCCGATCAGCGCCAGCTTGTCGGCCGGGATGCCGATTCCGGTATCGCTGACGGTGAGCAGCAGGTCGCGTCCCTCACGGGCCGCGTCGATGGTGACGATGCCGCCGCGATCGGTGAACTTGATGGCGTTGCTGACGAGATTGATCAGGATCTGCTGGATCGCCCGCTGGTCGGCCACGGCCTCGCCGATGGCACGGGGCACGCGGCTCGTCAGCTTGATGCCCTTGTCGCGCGCCTGGAGACCGAGCATCTGCTCGCAGGCCTTCACGCTGTCGCCGACCGAGAACGGCTCGGTCATCAGCTCGTAGCGCCCGGCCTCGATCTTCGAGACGTCCAGCATGGTGTTGACGACCGACAGGAGGTGCGAGCCCGACTGGTGGATCAGCGCCACATATTCGCGCTGGCGGTCGTTCTCCAGCTTGCCGAAATACTCACCGGACAGGATATCGGAAAAGCCGAGGATGGCGTTGAGCGGCGTGCGCAGCTCGTGGCTGACGGCGGCGAGGAAACGGGTCTTGGCGTCGTTGGCCGTTTCGGCCTCGGCCGTCTTGCGCGCGCTTTCGCTTCGCAGCTTCGCCTCGTCGGAAATGTCGCGCGACTGGGCGACGACGGCGCAAAGGGCGCCGCTCGCATCGGCCAGCGCCGTCATCTCCACGCGCATATGCACGAACTGCTCAACGCCCGTTTCGCTGCGCGGGCGGTCGATGCGCACGTCCACGGTCTCGCGCACGCCGCCCTGGCGCAGGCGGTCGATCGCGGCGAGGAAGCCGAGCCGGTCGGAGACATGGATCTGGTCGAGATAGCCGCGGCCCTTCGGATCGCGCATCCAGGCGAGCATGTCGGCCCGGTCGCGGCCATGCACGGCGGTGACGAAACCGCGCGCATCATGCAGCGTCACGAGGCCGGCAAAGAGATCGTAGGGCGAGGTGGCGGCGGGCTCTGCCTGCGGCGCCTCTTCGGCGTCCATCGCCGCCGGCTGCGCGGGCTCCCGGTGCAAGGAGGCGGCGGCAGCGGCAAGCAGCGCGCCGGCGCCGGCCAGTGCAACGCCCGCCGGCAGCGCGGCCGAGGCCGGCATCACGGTGGAAAAGGCAAGCGGCAGGCCCGGCACGGCCGCCAAGAGGGCAAGCGTCGTCGCGCGCAGCCCGGAAGAGGGGCGCGCATCGGCAAGCGGCACGCCGGCCACGCCCGCAACGGCGCCCAAGCGGGCGGCCATTCTGTCAGCGATGGTGGTCAATTGGCGCAACGCGAAACCCTGCCGTTTGTGTTCTTTTGTATGTGCCCAAAATCGCATCGGCGACTTAAGGAATGAATAAACGGGAGGGGCGGCAAAGGGGTCAAAAAGCCCCAAAAGTCCCATTTCGGGGCAATCCAACGGCCATTCGTCCGGCGTGGTTAACGGGGCGTAAGCGCCTCATTTTGCGGCATTTTTCTGTTCATGTTAACTTCTTGGGCAGCTCTGCCGGAAAGGTCGTGCCGGCTTTCCCGAGGCTTGAGGCGGGCGGTCTCGCCATCATCCTTAACGCGGGTCGCTAAAATCCGCCTCAAATGCGCTTAAAGTCTCCGATAGGTCGCATTTTAATCAAAACTGGGCAAAACCCGAATGATTCCTGCAAAGGGGAATTTCCTTCCCGCCCCTATTCTCGCATCAACGGTTCGCCACGGACCAAACGAGCCGAAGGCCGCAAAGAGCCGAGGCGACAACGAGGATGGCAAGCGATGTGGTTTCTGATCAAGGGAACGTTCTGGTTCTCACTGGTTCTCGTCCTGCTCCCCTTCCTGGATGCGGAATCCTCCGCCAAGCTGGAAAAGGGACCGGCCGTCGAGATCGGCGATACCTTCACCGCCGCCAGTGAGGCGATCCACTACATGACCGCCATGTGCCTGGAAAAGCCGGATGTGTGCCAGAAGGGCGCGGAGACTTTCGTCGCACTCGGCCACCGGGCCCGCGAGGGCGCCCGCATCGCCTACCAGTTCCTCGATACCCAGTTCGCCGAAGAGGGCGCCGACGTCGCCAAGGCCGATCCGAGCCGGACGGAGGCGCTCGACCAGCCGTTGCCGGCCATGGCGGCGGTGGATGCCGACGCCGAGGTCATCACCGGTACCGTCGCCATCCCGACCCGCCGCCCGGACCGCAAGGGCTGACGCCGCCTTCCATCCTGTTTCTGCCTGCCTCACTCGTTGCACTGCAACCGCCGCATGGACCCGTTCCCTGCGGCGTTTCTTTTCGCGTCGGTCCGATTCCGGTTCAAATCCCGGGTTCCCTCGCCTATATGAGGGCGGAACGGATACGGAAACGCCCATGGCCACGCTGCAAGAGATCATCGACGACTTCGCCTTCCTCGACGAATGGGAGGACCGCTACCGCTATGTCATCGAGCTGGGCAAGGCGCTGCCGGACCTGCCGGACGCCAAGCGCACGGCGGAAAACAAGGTACAGGGCTGCGCAAGCCAGGTCTGGCTCGTCAGCCATACCGGCGAGGGCGCTGATCCGGTGATGACCTTCGAAGGCGATTCGGACGCCCACATCGTGCGCGGCCTCGTCGCCATCGTGCTCGCCATCTATTCCGGCAAGCGCGCCAGCGAGATCGCCTCGCTCGACGCCATCGACACGTTCAACGCCATCGGCCTCGTCGAGCATCTGTCCTCCCAGCGGGCGAACGGACTTCGTTCGATGGTACGGCGCATCCGCGAAGAGGCGACGGCGCGGGTCGCCGCGTAAAAGCGCTTTCAGCTTTGCCCCTCGCGCAGCTGCCGCTGCGCTCGCCCTGTGCCCCAGGGAACAGCTAAGCCTTGCCGTTCACGCTATCGTTAACAGTATGTTAACCCGAAAGCCGCTACTTCTAGGGATAGGGATCAGCTCGTCTAACGCGATGGACGTGCTATGATTCGAAATCGGGCGGTGGATTTGCGAAAGGCGCCGCTTGCGAGGGAAAGGTGCGATGTTCCGGATGCCGGGCGGCCGCCAGACACATTCCCGTGAAGGGGAAACTTCTGGTCCCGTATCGCCGTTTTCCACCTGTATGCGACTGGGGTCGACACCGAGCTCATGCCGCATCCGGGTGACGGAACCGGATGCACCGGCCCGTTGAAACGGGCAGGGTGAGATTTGTAGGCGTTACTTCATCCGTCTCGATTCTTCTTTTGGAGGCGAGAATGGCAGACGTGGTAAGATTGAAGGAATGGCTCTCGCGAATTCCACGACGGGACACCATTCACCGCGAGGCTCCGGCCCAGATTCTTCTCTTCACCGGTGTGCGCTACGAGCGCCTGACCCCGGCCATGCTCGCGGCGCGCGGCAAGGCGGCAAAGCGCAACGCGCCCGATACCGCCCTCAGACCCTGACGCCGCCTTTCCGCGGATCGCCCACGAAGGGTCTGGCCGGTCCTACTGATCGGCCGTGAAGGGTTCGCAGCTTGCGTCGGCAAGAAAGCCGACGGCCGCTTCCAGGCGGCTCTGGCTGGGCACGAAGGTGCGCAGCACCGCATAGCCTTCGTCTCCCCGCATCTCCACGAGAATGGATTGCTCCAGTTCGGGCGGCACCGCCTTGCGGATGCCGATGAGCTGTATGGGCGTGGCGACGAGCGTGTCGAGCGCGCCGGAAACCGACGTACGGTCGTTCATGCTGAACACCTCGTTCGACGCGCTGTCGTAGATCGCCAGGGACCAGAAGGGCACATTTCCCTCCGCCGACAGGCGGATCGGGCCGTTTTCCAGCGAAAAAGCGCAGACGGCCGTCTTGAGGGCCGGGTCGTCGTTGATCGGGGCCAGCGTGGCGCCCGGTTCGCCGGCGAGGGGGAAGAAGCGGTTGGTCTCGCCGAAGGCCTGCACGCGCGTATAGGCGTCGCGGCCGGTGAAGCTCGGCAGGGACAGGATGATGACGATGTGCAGAAGCGCCGCCCCCACGAGGCCGACGGCGATGGCATAGAGAAAGCTACGCATCGGCACAGCCCAGCCGGGCGATACCGGGCATGGCAAGGTCGATGACGCCCGAGCTGCCGGCCGTCGGGGTGTCGAGCAGCGTCATGACGAGGAGGAAAGGTGCCCGGCCATCCGGGACTGCGAGCCAGTTGCCGGGCATGGCGGACGAGGCGATGCGGATCGAGAAATTGCTGTCGGCGCTGCGCAACGCAGACCAGCTGTTGAGGCCGGTCGGCAGGCCGGCGCGCGCGCCCTCAAGCGGATTGCCGTCGCGGTCGGCCGCGTGCAGTGTCCAAAGGCGCGCGGGCGGCGTGATGCCCTTGATCTCGTAGCGGCAGTTTTCCATCAGCGTCCGGTTCTCGCTGTCGGTGGCGGCGGTGAAGGTGAGGCCCTCGGCCCCGCCGAGCAGCAGCCTGCCGTCCCGCGCGCGGTGCGCCTTGGCATAGGGATCGGCGCCCACCGTCTGGGCGGCGGGAAACGCCGTCCACGGACCGAGCGCGATGGCGCCGAAGCCGACGGTTGCCCGCAGCGCGTAGATCGAGCTCAGGATACCGAGGCCGAAGGCGACGGCGAGCGCTGTGGCGATGACGAGGGGTGTGCGGAACAAGACGATCGACCGTTGGAATCAGCTTTGCGTCACTCTGTCCGGTTCGCCCGAGAAAGGTCAAGCGTGCCGTCGAGCGCGGCCACGCGGCCGTCCGCCTTCAGGGGCTTGGCCTCCTCGAACGCCCGCGCGACATCCTTCAGGAGCCGGGTGACGTCGGAAGACAGCGAGCGCGGGCGCACCAGTGCCGGCAGGGCGCTGTCGTCGCTCGATGCGGCGGCGACCTCCTTCGCCTTCTTGCCGTCCGGCAGCGGATTGTCGATGCCGGGGATGGGGCGCAGGTCGATGCCCTGGTGGGCATAGTCCATCAGGCGCTTGAAGGTCATGGCGGGCAGCGAGCCGCCGGTCATGTTGTTGGTCGAGGTATAGTCGTCGTTGCCGAACCAGACGGCGGTCGTGTAATTGCCGGTGAAGCCGACATACCAGGCGTCGCGATAGGCCTGCGTCGTGCCGGTCTTGCCGCCCGAGACGATGCCGCGGTCGAGCGCGCCGCGCCGCGCCGTGCCGCTGACCGGAATGGTGACGAAGATGCGGTTCATCGAGCGGTTGGCCTCTTCCGACAGGACGCGATGGGCCGGCGGCGTGTCGCGGGCGAAATCGTAGAGGATGTCGCCGTCGTAATTGAGGATCTGGCTGATGCCGTGGCGGCGCGACTGCATGCCGCCGGCCGGAAAGACCGCATAGGCGGTCGCCTGGTCGAGCACGGTGACCTCGGACGTGCCGAGCGGCATGGTCTTGTCGGTGCGCAGCGGGGTTTCGACGCCCATTTCCTTGGCCAGTTCCGCGATGCGCTTTGTGCCGAGCTTGTCCTTGGCAAGGCGCACGGGGACGGTGTTGATGGACTTCGCCATCGCCGTCATCAGGGAGATGCGGCCGGAATAGCTGCGCCCGTAATTCTGCGGCGACCAGCCGCCCCAGCTGATCGGCGCGTCGACGATGGTCGTCTCCGGCGTCATGCCCGCCTCCATGGCTGCCGCATAGGTATAGGCCTTGAAGGAGGAGCCCGGCTGGCGGAGCGCGCGGGTGGCGCGGTTGAACTGGCTTTCGCCATAGTCGCGCCCGCCGACCATGGCGCGGACGGCCCCGCCGTTCTCCATCATCACCAGCGCGCCCTGCTTGACGCGGTAGCTGTCGCCATATTGGCGAAGGCTGCTCTCGACCGCCTCTTCGGCGGCTGCCTGCAGGCCCATGTCGATGGTCGTGCGCACGATGAGCGAATGCTGGGCGAAGGGCTTTGCGATGCGCTGCACCTCGTCGAAGGCCCAGTCGAGGAAGAAATCCGGCGCCGTCTTCTCGGCGCGGTCGATGACGGAGGCGGGATTGCGCCTTGCCGCGATCACCTGGCCTTCCGTCATCAGCCCGCCCTGCACGAGATTGGTCAATACCTCGTTGGCCCTGGCGCGGGCGGCCGGCAGGTTGACATGCGGCGCATAGCGGGCCGGGGCCTTGAAGAGGCCGGCCAGCATGGCGGATTCGGCAAGGTTCACATCCGTCGCGTTCTTGCCGAAATAGAATTGCGCGGCGGCCGCCACGCCGAACGTGCCGCCCCCCATATAGGCGCGGTCGAGATAAAGGCGCAGGATCTCCTTCTTGGAGAGGTTCGCCTCCAGCCAGAGGGCGAGGAAGGCCTCCTTGATCTTGCGCTCGATGGTGCGCTCGTTCGACAGGAACAGGTTCTTGGCAAGCTGCTGGGTGAGCGTCGAGCCGCCCTGCACCACGCCGCCGGCGCGCGCATTCTCGTTCATGGCGCGTGCAAGGCCGAGGAAATCGATGCCGAAATGGGAGAAGAAACGCCGGTCCTCCGTCGCCAGCACCGCCTTGATCAGGTGGTCGGGCAATTCGTCGATCGGCACGGAATCCTCATGGATGATGCCGCGATGGCCGATCTCGTTGCCGTAGCGATCGAGGAAGGTGACGGCGAAATCGCTCTGGTTGCGCCAGTCGCCCTTGGTGTCCTCGAAGGCGGGCAGCGCCAGCGCGAGCAGGAGGACGAAGCCGGCCGTGCCGAGATTCATGCCTTCGCCGGCCACCTCGAAGACAGCCTTCTTCCAGCCCTTCACATGGAAGCGGCGGGAGAAGATGGTAATCTCCTCCCAGATCTCGGCCGCGCGGAAACCGGCGTTCCAGACCGTGGAATCGATCCAGGAATCGATGCGCAGGAAAATGTGACGCTTGCGGCGGCTGGGTTTCTTCGGTTTCTGGCTGTCGTCTTCCACAGTCGCATACCTTTGGCGGGGGCGGCCCATAACCTGCCCCGTATTCGGTTAACGTCCTCTCACCACCGGTTTATTCGGGCAGGATATCAGTCTTTTGAAGGCAACAGAACGGAATTCGCCGGGACGGCGCCCTTGACCTTTGACGCCGAGGGGTCCAGGGGTCGGGCATGATGACCGATAGTGCGGAAAAGCCGGGCGACCTGCCGTTCTGGAAGACCAAGACGCTTGCCGAAATGACCGACGTGGAGTGGGAAAGCCTCTGCGACGGCTGCGGGCTCTGTTGTCTCAACAAGCTGGAGGACTGGGATACCGGCGAGATCGCCTGGACCTCGATCCGCTGCGTGCTGCTCGACGGGGAAAGCTGTCGCTGCAAGGACTACGAGAACCGGCAGGCGACCGTGCCCGACTGCATCCGCCTGACGGTGGAGAGCGTCGAGAAAATCTCCTGGCTGCCGCCGACCTGCGGCTACCGGCTCATCCGCGACGGGCACGATCTTTACTGGTGGCACCCGCTGGTTTCCGGCGATCCGGAGACGGTGCACCAGGCCGGCATATCCGCCCGCGGGCTCACGGTCAGCGAGGAGGGTATCGATATCGAGGACTACGAGGACTATCTCGTGACCTGGCCGCTGGAGGTGGGTGGGGAAAAGTAATCCCGCTTCAGCCGGGGCGCGATGCGGCAAGCGTCTTCGGCGCGACATTGCGCCAGGCGGTGTCGATGAGCTCGCGCACCCGCGCGGCGTCGGCTTCGGTCAAATCAAGCGACGTCCAGCCCTTGCGGCCCCAACCGCCCGGTACGGGCGCACAAAGGCCGGGATCGGTCTCCAGCACCAGCGCCTGCTGGTCCGGCGTCAATTTCAGCACCGCACGGCCCGGCTCCGGCAGGGACATGAAGATCTTTTCGCCCACCCGGAAGTCTTGCTTGCCGAAATGGGCGCTCTCCCGCGCACCCGGCATGGCCAGCGCGATTGCGATGAGATCGTCGGATACCATGGCAAACGGTAGCATCGATCCGGCGGATTCCAAAAATAGGAAAATAGTCCTAATTATATACTTGACGTACCACATTCGATTTTGTACAAAGAATCCAACGAAGGGGAACGTCATGTTCGACATCACAAACGCCATTTACACTGATGCCGAAAAGGCCCGCGAGCACCTTGAGGCTATCCACTGGCCGAATGGTCCGATCTGCCCCCATTGCGGCAACTGCGATACCACGACCATCACCAAGCTTGCCGGCAAGTCCACGCGCCCCGGCGTCTACAAGTGCAACGCTTGCCGCGATCCCTTCACCGTTACCGTTGGCACCGTCTTCGAACGTTCGAAGATTGGCCTTAACAAGTGGGTTCTGGCTGCTCACCTGATGGCAGCTTCGAAGAAGGGTATGAGCGCCCATCAGTTGCACCGCATGCTCGGCGTCACCTACAAGACTGCATGGTTCATGGCTCACCGCATCCGCGAAGCGATGAAGGAAGACGTTAAGTCCTCCGGCCCGCTTGGCGGCAACGGCAAGACCGTAGAAGCCGATGAAACCTATATCGGCAAGCGCGAAACGCCGCGCAAGCTCGCTCGCGGCCGCGTTGCCAGGCCCACAAAAGGCGGCAAGTCTGGCGGCGCCGACAAGCGTATTGTCGTTGGCCTCGTGGAGCGCGGCGGAAAGTCCCGCATGTTCCACCTTAACGAAGCCACACGCGACACTGTGCGCGAAATCCTCGTTCGCAACGTCTCCCGCGATAGCAACCTCTATACGGACGAAAGCCGTCTCTATACGGTCGTCGGCAAAGAGTACGAAACCCACAAGACGACGAAGCATTCGGCTAAGGAATATGCCCGCCGCGAAGGCGATATCGTTATCCACTCCAATACGATTGAAGGTGTCTTCTCCGTCTTCAAACGTGGCATGGTTGGCGTTTACCAGCATTGTGGCGAAGCGCACCTTCACCGTTACCTTGCTGAGTTCGATTTCAGGTATAACCGCCGCACCGCGCTGAAAATCTCCGATGCAGAGCGCGCCGAAGACCTGCTTCGCATGGCCCGCGACAAGCGCCTTACCTATCGGCGGCTTGACGAGAGCGCTGACGCCTAAGCAGAAGGCGCGCAAAATTCTCCACAAGCGAAAGAAAAAGCGACCATAGACTCAAGGTTTGCAAATCGGCAGTATTGCTACTGGTTGTTTTGTGATTCGCGCGTCTCCTATCGGACATTACCTTCACAGGCGGGCTACTGCCCGAGAAAGGAGGTGAGCGATATGGCTAAAACAACCAAGATCGGGCAAAGCGCGGTTACGGGAAGGTTTACGTCGGTGAAAACCGCAGTAAACAATCCCCGTACCCACATTGTTCGTACAATCAAAAAGTGACGTGATCTAGGTCACCGATCTTCCGGACGGTTGTTCTTCACGGGATTGCCGTCCGGTTTCCGTTTTACAATGCTTTTCCTTACCTGAGGCTTAACCTCTGGCGCTGGCGGGGTCTTAAGCATTCGCCTCAAAACCTCGTCGCCCTTCTGCTGTTCTGCGTCACTCGGCGGCTTGTTCATTTGGCAACTCCGCTCCTGCGTTGGCTGCAATAAGAGCAACTGTGCCTCCCTGACCCTCCGGACGCCTGTCTTTCATCATCTCCACCACCGTTATAGCCGACAAGCTAAAAACGTGATTCGCGCCGATGCTGTCCAGCACTTCACGCGGGTGCATAAGTGGGTTTCGATCAAGGCTCCGCATTCGGTCCAGCATCGCAGATACCTTCTCCGAAGGCTTGCGGTTTGTGTCTTTGCTCTCTCTCAGCTTTTGAAACGCCTGAATAAAGTCATTCCAGCTTTTCATGATTTTGGTTACGCCGAATGATTTGAGATAAACATCCATAACCAGCTCCGTCCCCCTTAAGGCGTGGAATCCGCACGCCGTGGGAAGGTCAAAAGCTAGGCATCTACCGGCGTCATCAAACTCTTTCACGGCCTCCTGTGGCATGTCCTTCCGATATTCCTCGGGAATTACATGGGAGCCATTCGCAACGAGGGCTTGGGTTTTGTAAATCGCGATCTGCCCGACCGAATAGACGTCCACATCGTGGCACTCGGCTTCGAACACGCTTCGAAAAGCGTCAATCTTTTTGGGAATAGCGCTGTACTCCCAACTGCTAAAGTCCTTATCGAATAGCTCTGATGAAAACTGTTGGTTCTGGAAAACATTTTCTGAAATCCACCCCTCCACTAATCCTGCAAGCTCGGCGGCAGCATACTTACTCGCGTTGAATCCGTTGTCTTCCTGGAGGAATTCTCGAAGCTTCGGAGGCAAAACCCAGAGCGCAATGTAAAGATTGCCTCCCTTAGAACTATCTAACGATGTCGCCCTCTTTGCATTGGCAAGAGATTCCGCCAGCTCAAAATATTCCAGAAGATTTACGCGCTTCACGTTGCCAGCTCCATCAGGATTCGCCTGATGGTAGCAGATTTCCAAGATTTCAAAAACCGGCCTGTCACGCTCGGGAATCATGCCATTTCCAATCTTGGTACGTCAAGTATATAATTAGGAAAATAGTCCTTGACGGCGTCACGGTCGTCTGATAGGGTTATGGCATAGTCGGAAAGGTGCGGGCGGAGGGATCCGGCCGGGTTTTCCGGAGGCTGGAAACCGGGCGGTCACCGTCCGCGACCGGCACCAGGACGAGTTTTTGACAGGCGCTCGACCCATTGGGTCCGGGCGCCTTTTTATTTCGGGTATGGCGATGAGCGATGTTCTTGCGATCGATCCCGACCTGTTCGGCGTCGGGCCGGCGGCGGGCTATGACGGGCTGGCGGAGCGGACGGCGGTCCTGGACATGGGTGCGGCGCCGATGCTCGACACCAAGGCGAAGGCGCCGCTCGATTCCTTCGTCGACATGCAGGCCATGCTTCTCGAAATGACCAAGGAACTGCGCGAGCGCTTCCAGCGCTTCCAGAGCCAGCGGGTCTGCGCCGAACGCGACGCCGACCTTGCCGGCGACGAAAGCGCGCGCAAGCTCGCCCAGACCGATGCCAAGGCGGCGATCGAGGCCGTCTCGCTGATCGTGCGCACGCTGGAAAAGATCGACAGCCTGCAGCGCACGCTGATCCACGAACGGGACGAGGCGGATGCGGCACGCGGCGAAGCCGAGGACGACGAGGCGCTGGCGGCCGAGTTCGAGCGGCTGGTCGAGCAACGCGTGGGAGAACGGCTGAATGCGGCGAGAGAGGAATGGAAGCGCGAGACCGGGCCTTGCGGCGATGCTGCCGCACGAGCGGAAAGCGGGCCGTAGGGAGCGTCTGTTCTGCCGGACGATCGGGAAGAAAAGCGATGCGATCATGCAAGCGGCGGCGGCGGGCTTGAGAATGCGTGAGGAAAAGCGGGGGCGGGCGGCATTTGCCATCGACGCCGATGCGCTGGAGGCGGGAATTTCGCGGCGCAATGCCGTTTGTCCCGGTGGGGAGGATACTCCCGCTCCATCCCTTTCTCCCCGTGAGCGGGAAAAAGGTTCCGACACGGGGATGGCCGGCGGCGCCGCGGCCGGGCGGCACATATGCATTCGCGACGGGCGGCAATTGCGGGGCTGGCGGTTCAACCGTCACCTTGCCCAGATGCCGCCGGAGGGCGATTGGCGGGTCTGGCTGCTGATGGGCGGGCGCGGCTCCGGCAAGACCCGGGCGGGGGCGGAATGGGTACACGAGATCGCCAACGCCCGGCCCGACATCCGCATCGCGCTGGTGGCCGAGACGCTCGGGGACGCCCGCGAAGTGATGATCGACGGCGTTTCCGGCATCTGCCGCATCGCCCGGCGCGGACGGCCGGAATTCGAGGCGTCGCGCCGAAGGCTCGTCTGGCCGAACGGATCCATCGCGCAGATCTACTCGTCGGAAGACCCGGAGAGCCTGCGCGGTCCGCAATTCCATCTCGCCTGGTGCGACGAACTCGGCAAGTGGAAACACGCGCAGGAGACCTGGGACATGCTGCAATTCGGCCTGCGCCTCGGCGACGATCCGCGCGTGCTGGTGACGACGACGCCGCGGCCGGTGCCGCTTTTGCGGGCGCTGGCGGGCGATCCGAAGACGGCGGTGCGGCGCATCCGCACCCTCGACAATGCCGGCAATCTTTCGCCGGGCTTCCTGGCTGCCATGGCCGAGCGCTATGGCGGCACGCGGCTGGGACGGCAGGAACTCGACGGCGAACTGATCGCCGACCGCGAGGACGCGCTGTGGACCCGTGCGCAGCTGGAGGCGTTGCGGCTGCGCAATGCCGGACCGCTCTCGCGCATCGTGGTTGCGGTCGATCCGCCAGCGACGGCTTCGGCGGCCTCGGTCTGCGGCATCGTCGCGGCAGGCCTCGACGGGGCTGGGCGGGCGGTGGTGCTGGCCGACTGCTCGGTGACGGGCGCAAGCCCGGCCGGCTGGGCGAGCGCCGTCGTGCGCGCCTTCCGGCGGTTCGATGCGGACCGGGTGGTCGCGGAGATCAACCAGGGCGGCGACATGGTGACGGCGATGCTGAAGAGCATCGACGCGGACCTGCCGGTGGCGACGGTGCGGGCGACGCGCGGCAAATTCCTGCGGGCCGAGCCGGTGGCGGCGCTTTACGAGCAGGGACGCGTGGCCCATGCGGCGGCCTTTCCCGAGCTGGAGGACCAGATGTGCGATTTCGGGCCAGACGGGCTTTCCTCCGGCCGCTCGCCGGACCGGCTGGATGCGCTCGTCTGGGCGCTGACGGCGCTGGTGCTCGACCGGCAGGGCGAGCCGCGGGTACGGGGGATCTGACGATGGCGATCGATCGCAAGACGTTTTTCGACGATGTGCGCGGGCCGCTCTATGGCGGGCGGCTGTCGCAAGGCCAGGTGGCAGGCATGACGGCGCTTCTCGACCGCTTCGAGCGGGGCGGGGAGACGGACGACCTGCGCTTCCTCGCCTATATGCTGGCGACCGCCCATCACGAGACGGGCGGGCGGATGCAGCCGGTGCGCGAGACGTTTTCGGCGACGGACGAGGCGGCGATCGCCGCGCTCGACCGGGCTTTTGCGGCAGGGCGCCTGCCGCAGGTCTCCGCGCCCTACTGGCGGCGCGACGGCGAAGGGAAAAGCTGGCTCGGGCGCGGGCTCGTGCAGATAACCCACAAGCGCAACTATGCGCGTCTTTCGGCGCTGACGGGGCGCGATCTCGTCGCCCGGCCGGAACTGGCGATGGAGACGGCTGCATCCGTCGACATCCTTTTCATCGGCATGCTGCACGGAGCCTTCACCGGGCGGCGGCTCGCCGACCATTTTTCCGCCGGGCAGGCCGACTGGGTCGGCGCGCGGCGGATCGTCAATGGGCTCGACCGCGCGGAAAAGGTGGCGGGATACGGGCGGGCGTTTTTCGCGGCGCTCGGCGAGTAGCTGCGGTTCGCCGGGCGAGGCTGCGACGAAAGGCACGCCATTTCATGAGGCAGGCGGGAATTCCTTCCCTCCGTCATATCCTCGGGTTCGGCCCGGGGATCGGCCGCCGCAGGCGATTCCAGATCTCACGAAAACCGAGGACATCATGAAACTACCATCCTTTCTCTTCCGGCGGCGACAGGCGGCGGAAACCAAGGCGGCCGGCTTCTTCACGCTGACGGCGGAGGGGCGGGCGCACTGGTCGTCCCGCAGCTATGCCTCGCTTTCGCGCGAGGGATTCATGCGGAACCCGGTGGCGCACCGGGCGGTGCGGATGATTGCGGAGGCCGCGGCCTCCGTGCCCTGGCTTGCCTATGAGGGCGAGACGGAGCGGCCGGACGAACCGCTGCTGGCGCTGCTTGCCCGGCCGAACGGGCGCATGGCGGGAACCGAATTCTTCGAGGCGCTCTACGGGCATCTCCTGCTTTCCGGCAATGCCTTCATCGAGGGCGTGCGGGTGGGCGAGGCGCTGCGCGAACTGCATCTGCTCAGGCCCGACCGGATGCGCATCGTCGAAGGGCGGGACGGCTGGCCGGAGGCCTATGAATACCGGACTGGCAACCATGTGCGCCGGCATATGGCGGGCGAGGGCACGGCGATCCTGCATCTCAGGCTCTTCCATCCGCTCGACGAGCATCTCGGCTTTGCGCCGCTCGAAGCCGCCTCGATGGCGCTCGACCTCTCCAATGCAGCGGCGATCTGGAACAAGGCGCTGCTCGACAATTCGGCCCGGCCTTCCGGCGCGCTGGTCTACCAGCCCAAGGAAGGCGGCAATCTCACGCCGGACCAGTACGACCGGCTGAAGAGCGAGCTGGAGGAAGGCTATTCCGGCGCCGCGCGGGCCGGGCGGCCGATGCTGCTGGAGGGCGGGCTCGACTGGAAGGCGATGGGGCTTTCCCCGCGCGAGATGGATTTCGTCGAGGCCAAGAACGGCGCGGCGCGCGACATCGCGCTCGCCTTCGGCGTGCCGCCCATGCTGATCGGCATTCCGGGCGATGCGACCTATGCGAATTACCAGGAGGCCAACCGCGCCTTCTGGCGGCTTACCGTACTGCCGCTGGTCAGCCGCACCGCTGCCTCCTTCGCCGCTTGGTTCTGCGAGCGGGACGAGGCAGGACTGCGGCTGGTGCCGGACCTCGACCAGGTGAGCGGGCTTGCGACGGAGCGCTCGGAACTCTGGGCCCGCGTCGAAGCGGCGGGCTTCCTGACGGACGAGGAGAAGCGGCGGGCGGTGGGGTATTGAAGGCCTTCGCCCGCAGAGCCTCCAACGTAGACAAGGGTTTATCGCGTCGATGTGAATCGGTTCGGTAGCGGGCGGATCCAACCTGCGAAGACCTTGAATCGGTTTTCGAGGAAAGCGGGCCAACGGATTCGAAAGATTCAGGGATCGCCGTTCCCGGCCCCGCTCGGGCCGGGGTGTTCCGGCCTGTCTGAGGCCGTACCGATGCGGTTCCACAATAACCTGAAAGGCTTAACGATGGCTGACTTCGGAAACGACGGCGGGCTTTGGACGGCCCGGCTGCTCGGCGCGTCGGCGGGGGCGGCGGTCTCGCTTATCTACCTCCTGCCGAAAAGCCGCCGGGAGGCCGCGTGCCGGTTCTTCACCGGCCTTGCCTGTGGCCTCGTCTTCGGCGGGCCGACAGGACTGTGGATCGCGGTGCGGCTCGGCATCGCCGGCTATCTCGGGCCGGTGGAAATGCTGCTGACCGGTTCGGCGGCAGCGAGCCTTTCGGCCTGGTGGGGGCTCGGCGTGCTTGCCCGCATGGCGGAGCGGCTGCGCGGCTAGCCCTCCCTCAATCGCGCGGGCGCCGGGTTTTCCGGAGCCCGCCGACCTATCCCAATATCGGAGAGAGCGATGACAACCGACGACCTGCCGGTCTGGCGGACGAAGAAATATGCCGATCTGACGCTTGCCGGCGTTTCCGGCGACGGGGTGTTCTCCGGCTATGCGAGCCTCTTCGGCGAAGTGGATCTCGGCAAGGACGCGATCGCGCCCGGCGCCTTTGCCCGCTCGCTGGAAAAGCGCGGGCCCTCCGGCGTGCGCATGCTGTTCCAGCACGATCCGGCCGAGCCGCTCGGACGCTGGCGCACCATCCGCGAGGATGCGCGCGGGCTCTATGTCGAGGGCGTGCTTTCGCCCGGCGTGGCGCGGGCCCGCGAGGTGCTGAACCTCATGAAAACCGGCGCGCTCGACGGTCTTTCCATCGGCTTCCAGACGGTGCGCTCGAAGACCGACCGCACGAGCGGCGTGCGCCGGATCCTGGAGGCGGACCTCTGGGAGATCTCGATCGTCACCTTTCCCATGCTGCCGACGGCGCGGGTGTCGAACGTGAAGAACGCGCGGTGGTTCCGCGACCGGGAAACCGAACTCGTGCGCGTCATGCGCCGGGCTGCCCGGATGATGAAGCATTAACCGAAGAGAAGGAAGACAGGATGGAGACCCAGAAAATCGCGCCGGAAACCAAGGCCGTGCCGGAAACGATGACCGCCGCCTTCGACGACTTCATGGAGGCCTTCGAGGCCTTCAAGGAAACGAATGACCGGCGGCTCGGCGAGATCGAGCAGAAACTGACGGCGGATGTGGTGACGCGCGACAAGGTCGAGCGCATCAACCGCGCGATGGACGAGCACAAGCGCGTCCTCGACCAGCTCGCGCTGAAAAAGGCGCGCCCGGCGCTCGGCGGCGGGGTGCAGAGCCTGGAGGCGGACGAGCACAAGGCCGCCTTCTCCGCCTATATGCGCCGGGGCGACGAAAGCGCGCTTCGGGCGCTGGAGGGCAAGGCCATGTCGATCGGCTCGGCGGCCGATGGCGGTTACCTCGTGCCGCCGGAAACGGACACGGAGATCGGCCGCCGGCTTTCCGCCGTCTCGCCGATCCGCGCGCTGGCGACCGTGCGCCAGGTCTCCGGCACGGTGCTGAAGAAGCCGTTCTCGACCGGCGGCATGGCGGCGGGCTGGGTGGCGGAAACGGCCGCACGGCCGCAGACCAACACCGCGCAGCTCGCCGAACTCTCCTTCCCGACCATGGAGCTCTACGCCATGCCGGCGGCGACCGCCGCGCTTCTCGACGACGCGGCTGTGGACGTGGAAAGCTGGATCGCCTCGGAGATCGACACCGTCTTCGCCGAGCAGGAGGGCGAGGCCTTCGTGTCCGGCGACGGCACCAACAAGCCGAAGGGTTTCCTCAGCTATGCGAGCGTTGCAGATGCGGCCTGGAGCTGGGGCAATATCGGCTATATCGCCACGGGCGCGGCCGGCGCCTTCAAGGCCAGCAGCCCTTCCGACACGCTGTTCGACACGGTCTATGCGCTGAAGGCCGGCCACCGGCAGAACGGCACTTTCGTGATGAACCGCAAGACGCAGGGGCAGATCCGCAAGTTCAAGGATGCGGACGGCAACTATCTGTGGCGCCCGCCGGCCTCGGCCGGGCAGGCGGCCTCTCTCCTCGGCTTCGCCATCGCCGAGGCCGAGGACATGCCGGATATCGGCGCCGACAGCCTCTCGATCGCCTTCGGGGATTTCCGCGCCGGCTATCTCGTCGTCGACCGGGCGGGTGTTCGCGTGCTGCGCGATCCCTATTCGGCCAAGCCCTATGTGCTGTTCTACACCACCAAGCGCGTCGGCGGCGGGGTGCAGAACTTCGAGGCGATCAAGCTGGTGAAGTTCGCGGCGAACTGAGGCGGCGGCCTTTCCCTCTCCCGGCTCGCCGGAGAGGGATGGGCGAGGGGCAGCCTGCGGCGCGAGCCGTGCCGTGCGGCTGCCCCTCGTCCGCCTGCCGGTGCCTTCTCCCCGCAAGCGGAGACGGCGATGCGCGGACGACGCTTTGCCTTTCCAGATTCCTCTTGCACCGGCGGGCGTTCCCCTTCGCCGGTGCCGGCGGGCGCGGTTTCCTCCCGGCCGCGCCCGCTTCCCTTTCACCGGACAGGATGATCATGACCATCGCTGAACTCTTGCCGCCTCTGGCGGAGCCGATCACGCTTGCCGAGGCGAAGGCGCATCTGCGCCTCGATACGGGCGACGAGGACGCGCTCGTCGCCGTGCTGATCCGCACGGCGCGCGAATATCTCGAAGGGCAGACCGGGCTCTGCCTGATCGCCCGCCTCCTGCGCCTCTATCTCGACGACTGGCCGGCCACGCGGGTGATTCAGATTCCCAGGGCGCCGGTTCAAACCGTTGAAATGGTGACGGTTTACGATTCCCTTGGCATGCCGGTCGAAGTCGATGCGACGGGCTATGTGCTCGATGGGGCAACCTTCCCGGCGCGGCTGGTGCTGCCCGAGCGCCCGGCGAGCACGCGCGCCCTCAACGGGATCGAGATCGATTTCATCGCCGGCTTCGGCGAGAGCGGCGCGGATGTGCCGGACACGCTGAAACGGGCGATGCTGCTGCATGTGGCGGCCATGTTCGAGCTGCGCGGCGTGGTGGCTCCGCAGGATCAGCCCGGCGCGGTGCCGGAAGGCTATGACCGGCTGGTCGCGCCCCACCGGCGCCGGAGGCTGTGATGGGAGGGACAAGGACCATCGACCCCGGCGCGCTTTCGGCGCGGCTGGTGCTTGAGCGGCCTGTCGAGACGCCGGACGGGCAGGGCGGTGCGGAGCGCGCCTTTTCGGCCTTCGCCACGCTCTGGGCGCGGATCGAGCCGGTTGCGGCACAGGCCGACGAGGCGGCAGGGACCCTGCGGGTGACGGTGACGCACCGCATCTGGCTGCGCCGGCGGGACGACCTTGCCGGCGGCATGCGGCTGCGGAAGGGCGCGCGGCTCTTCGCTATCCACACCTTTCGCGATCCCGACGAGACGGGACGCTATACGCTTTGCGACTGCGAGGAGATCAAGCCATGAGCGCGGCATCGGCCCTGCAGAAGGCGATCTATGCCCGGCTTTCGGGCGATGCGGCGCTGACGGTGCTCGTCGGCCCGCACGGCATCACGGACCGGCGGCCGGACGGGCCGGCGGCGCCGCTGGTGGTGATCGCCGGGATCGAGAGCACCGACCATTCGACGGCGAGCGAGCCGGGCGAGGCGCATATCGTGACGCTGGAGGTCTGGTCCGATGCGGCCGGACACCGCCAGGCGCAGGAGATCGCCGCCGCGGTGCGCGGCGCGCTCGACGATGCGGCGCTGGCGCTTGCCGGCCATCACCTCGTCCTCCTCTTCCACCGCGACACACGGCTCTCCCGCGACGGGAAATCCCGCTTTCACCGGGCGCAGATGCGCTTCCGGGCGGTGACGGAACCGCATGCCTGACACCAATTTTTCGGAAAGGACCTTGCCATGGTGGCACAGAAGGGACGCGATCTGCTGCTCAAGATCGACGGCGGATCGGGGTTTGTCACGGTCGCCGGGCTGCGCTCGAAGCGGCTGTCGTTCAATGCGCAGCTCGTCGACGTGACGGATGCGGAATCGGCCGGGCGCTGGCGCGAGCTGCTGGGCGGGGCCGGCGTGCAGCGCGCGGCGCTTACCGGCAGCGGGATCTTCAAGGACCAGGCCTCGGATGCGCTGGTGCGCTCCCTGTTCTTCGCCGGCACGATCGTCGGCTGGCAGGTCGTCATCCCGGATTTCGGCACGGTGGCGGGGCCGTTCCAGATCGCGGCGCTGGATTATTCCGGCACATATGACGGCGAGGTGCAGTTCGAGATCGCGCTGGAATCGGCCGGGCTCATCACCTTCGGGGCGCTGTGATGGGTGCGCGGGCGAACCGGCACCGCGGCGAGATCGAGGCGGTGTTCGACGGCGAGCGGCGGGTGCTGTGCCTGACGCTCGGCGCGCTGGCCGAACTGGAGACGGCCTTCGCCGTGGACAGCCTGACGGGGCTTGCCGAACGCTTTTCCTCCGGCCGGCTGAAGGCGGACGATCTCATCCGCATCATCGGGGCGGGGCTGCGCGGCGGCGGCAACCTGTTTTCCGACGAGGACGTCGCCGCCATGGCGGTGGTGGACGGGCTTGCGGGCTTTGCGCGCATCGCGGCCGAGCTTCTGCAGGCGACCTTCGGCGCCGGCGGGGAGGAGAAGGCCGAAAACCCTCCGGTGCCGCATCCGGCCTGAGCGGGGATAGGGCCGCCTTCCCCTGGGAGGTGGCGCTTCATGCCGGGCTCTGCCGCATGCGGCTTTCAGCAAAGGATTTCTGGGCGATGACCCCGCGCGAGCTCGCCTTTGCCCTCGGTCTGTTGCGACCCGCGACGGCCGCGCCGGGGCGGACAGCGCTTGCTGCGCTGATGCGCGCCTTTCCCGACGACAAGGAGTGAACCATGGCCGATGACGAACCTCTCTCCGGCACGCTGGAGAATGCCGAAGCGCTTTCGGCGATCTTCGACGACCTTGAGGCGCGTTCGCGCTCCTTCGGCTCCGCCCTGACCAGCGCGTTGAAGGGCGCGGTGGTGGACGGCAAGGGGCTGGAGAGCGTGCTGCGGGGCCTTGCGCTGCGCATGAGCGATATTGCGCTTTCGGTCGGGCTGAAGCCGCTGGAGGGGCTGCTTTCCTCCGGCATTTCCGGCTTTCTCGGCGGCGTCACGCCTTTTGCCAAGGGCGGGGTGGTGGCCTCGCCCACCTATTTCGGCAGCGGCGGCGGCGTCGGCCTGATGGGCGAGGCAGGGGCCGAGGCGATCCTGCCGCTGAAACGCGGGCCGGACGGGGCGCTCGGCGTCGCGACCGAGGGCGGGGGCGGGGCGCGCATCGTCTTCAACGTGACGGCGCAGGATGCGGCGAGCTTCCGCAAGTCCGAAGGGCAGATCGCCGCCATGCTGACCCGCGCCGTGGGGCGCGGGCAGCGCAGTTTGTGAGGGGCCGGAGCATTGTCGGAGAGATGGGCATGGCAGGATTTCATGAGGTGCGGTTTCCGCTGCGTGTCGCGCTCGGCACAAGCGGCGGGCCGGTGCGGCGGACGGATATCGTCAGCCTCTCCAACGGGCGGGAGAACCGCAACCGCCGCTGGCAGGATGCCCGGCGGCGCTACGATGCGGGCTCGGGCGTGCGCTCGCTCGACGATCTCTATGCCGTGCTCGCCTTCTTCGAGGCGCGGGCAGGGCAGTTCTTCGGGTTCCGCTTCCGCGATCCGGTGG
>Ga0182742_1001496_pt1 | contig 29637 bp, 26 predicted proteins | sample eDN5th37CBELigMG_FD_128880 | JGI IMG/M metagenome (GOLD analysis project Ga0182742, IMG submission 128880) | Enriched Miracle-Growth compost microbial communities from Emeryville, California, USA - eDNA 5th pass 37_C BE-Lig MG (version 2)... ... | reverse complement strand
TTGAATATTAGCAGATTTTTCAATATAACAAGGAACATTCCCCGGTCCCACTCCAAGCGCAGGTTTACCAGAACTATACGCTGATTTCACCATTCCCGATCCACCAGTTGCGAGAATGAGTGAAACTTTAGGATGGTTCATTAGAGCTTGGGTAGCTGCAACAGAAGGAGTCTCAATCCATTGAATACAATTTTTCGGTGCGCCAGCCTTTACAGCTGCTTCTAGTAATATTCGAGCCGCTTCACTGCTACAATTTTGAGCAGAAGGGTGAAAGGCAAATATGATTGGGTTTCTTGTTTTAATTGAAATTAGAGCTTTAAACATGGTCGTTGAGGTAGGATTAGTGACTGGTGTGACGCCAGCAATAACACCAACTGGTTCAGCAATTTCTATGATTCCCTCATTTTCATTCTCGTTAATAATACCCACTGTTTTATCATATTTAATATTGTGGTAGACATATTCAGTTGCGAACATATTTTTTATAATTTTATCCTCATAAACCCCGCGTTTGGTTTCTTCAATAGCTAGTTTAGCTAGGGGCATATGTTTGTCTAAACCAGCCAAAGCCATTTCTTTGACAATGGTATCGATTTTTTCTTGTGAGAAGTTGTGAAATTCTTCTAAAGCTTGAAGTCCATTTTCAACAAGTTGATCAATGGTTTCTATTACAGATTGTTTTGTCTGTATATCTTTTTCGGTAACAGTCATCTGCGTTCCCTCCATTAATGTGTGAATGATTTCACAAAAATAATTAACCGTAAGACTTACTCACAAACTGGATTTCTAGAGATTTTTTCAAAGTAGATTTCATTCGTGATCCGAGATATTTTTCTTACGATGATGACGTGATTATTTGTCCATATGACGGTAGGGATGCTGTCGCTGTCTTTGACCATCATTGCCTCAAACTTGTCGCCAACAGATTGTTCAAATGCATCAAGAGTATAGGTCTCAGTGTCTGTTGAAAAGGACTTCCAATGACAAGTAATCATTGTGCTCACTCCTTAGTTTATTCTCTATCACACTCTAAATATAGCATGAAAATTAAATAGTATTTTGTGAAATGATGAACATAATTCGTCGGTTTATAAAGCGTTTCCAAATTTAATAAATTATTTTAAACTTTTAAAAATCACTATCATAATATAGTAATAATGAATTTGAAAAATTAAGAGAAATTATCCCTGTTTTTTTGATTTTTAAAGTTACACATAATATTAAAACGGTAATTTGATTATTATACCCAACCGATTTTCAACCCAAACTTAAAACAAGAAAAAAATTTTCCGACAAAATTCGTACAATTCTGATAAATTGTTTGAGCGAAAACTGTTCCAAATGGTTGATTTTAAAAGGATATGATATTTTGATTCGACAAATTCTTCTTATAACATGAGGAATTTGTCGAAATGGCACCGTTTACAAAAAACTATTTTCTAACAATAATTTAGATGTTAGAATATTCTGCTCAGTTTGTATAGGGATAAAGCTTAAATTCATCTTGGAGGTCGGGAGTATGGTATATCAGCAAAAACCGTGGTTGAAATTGTATGATCCAAAGGTTGGTGAAAACGTTACTGTAGACTACCATTCGTTATTCAATTTACTTGAACAAGCAGCAATTACATATAGTGATAAACCGGCTTTAACCTTCTACGGCAAGTCTTGGAGTTTTCTTAGTGTCAAAGAGGTAGCAGAAGGATTTGCAGCATCCTTACATAGCAATGGTTTTCAAAAAGGGGACCGCTTAGCGATTATGCTACCGAATAGTCCACATTATATTTTTAGTTTATTTGGTGGCTTTAAATTGGGTGGAATAAATGTTCAGGTTAACCCCATGTACGTGGAGAGAGAGATTGAACATGTACTAACAGACTCGGCTACTGAGTATATGGTTGTTTTAGACACACTTTACCAAAAAGTGAAACATGTACAGCCAAAGACGGCTTTGAAAAAAATAGTTGTTGTTAGTTTAGGTGGGGAGAGACTTCAACTTGAAGAGGGAGACTGTTACTTTGAAGACTTCCTAACGGAAGGAGTAGTTGTTCCTGAAATACCAATTGATCGAGATGAAGATGTAGCAATGTTGCAATACACGAGTGGAACTACTGGGCTTTCAAAAGGTGTCATGCTGACCCATAGTAATTTGCTTTCCAATGTGGTCCAAGTTTGTGACTTCGTCTATCGACCTATGGATGACCAAATCCCAGAGGACTTTAAAATCATTAGCGTTCTTCCAATGTTCCATGTGTTCGGTCTTTCTTGTAACGCGATTGCGGGTATTAGAGAAGGAGCAAACCAGTTGGTATTGCCAAGGTTTGACCCTAAAGAGTTAATGGAAATTGTGAAGCGTGAAAAACCATTTCAAATGTCAGCTGTTCCGACAATGTATTTTGCTTTAAATAGCCAGCCTGACTTAGAGGAGTATGGGTTCGGAAATATTAACTATATGAGTAGTGGTGGTGCTCCACTTCCTGTTGAACAAGCGAAGGCATTTGAACAGAGAACAGGCGGAAAGCTTCTAGATGGATACGGTCAATCAGAATTATCACCTTCTCCAATTTTTACTCCGCCATTTCTTAAATCGAGAGCCGGTAGTGTGGGAGTTCCTATTCCTGGAACAGAAGTGCGGTTAGTAGAAGTGAAAGAAGATGGCACGATGGTTGATGTACCTGTTGGGGAAGCGGGGGAGTTAATCGTCAAAGGTCCTCAAGTGATGAAAGGATACTGGAATCGTCCTGAGGATACGGAGAAAACTATTAAAGATGGATGGCTATTAACGGGTGATATCGCGAGAATGGATGAAGACGGATATTTTTATATCCTCGATCGTAAGAAAGATATGATTATCGCTAGTGGCTATAATGTCTATCCTCGTGAAATTGAGGATGTTTTATACCAAAACAATGCAATTGAAGAAGTGATTGTCATCGGTGTCCCAGATGAATACCGGGGTGAGACGGTAAAGGCGTTTATCAAAGTGAAACAAGGGTATACGCTCACAGTTGAAGAGATTATTTCTTATGCTAAAGAAAATTTAGCGCCATACAAAGTTCCGAAGCAAGTAGAAATATTAGATGATCTTCCAAAGTCATCTGTAGGGAAATTGCTTCGACGAGTTTTGAGAGACCAAGAGATTCAAAAAATAGGAGTTTAAAAGAGGGGGATTTGGAATGGATATCAAGGAATTATTTAATCTTCAAGGTAAGACAGCAATTGTAACAGGTGGAGGCAGAGGTTTAGGTGAGCAAATTGCGACGGTTTATGCGGAAGCAGGAGCGAACGTTGTAGTATGTTCTAGAAATGAAGAGGCTTGTCAACAAGTGAGTGAGCGTCTAAAGGAAAAAGGAGTTCGCTCTTTGGCGTTTAAATGTGATGTCTCAAATGAAGAAGAAATCAATAATGTCGTCAATGAAACCTTAAAAGAGTTTGGAACAATTGATATTTTAGTTAATAACAGCGGAACAAGCTGGGGAGCACCGGCATTAGAGATGCCAACGGATAAATGGGATAAAGTAATGGACATTAACCTTAAAGCGATTTTCTTATTTTCTAGAGCTGTCGGCAAAGTGATGAAAGAGCAACGCTCAGGAAAAATCATCAATATTGCTTCAGTTGCTGGATTAGGTGGACAAGATCCTAGAATGATGGATGCGGTTGGATATGCAACAAGTAAAGGTGCCGTTATCTCATTTACAAAAGACCTTGCCGTTAAATTAGCTCCATATAATGTGCATGTAAATGCTATTGCACCTGGATTCTTCCCTACGAAAATGACTAATGGTCTACTTGATCATGTAGGTGAGTTTATTCTAGACAGAACCCCAGCTAGAAGATTTGGTTCTGATCACGATATGATGGGACCTGCATTATTCCTAGCCTCGGGTGCTAGTGATTATGTCTTTGGTCATATTCTGTCAGTAGATGGTGGAATCTCAGCACTGACTTAATGGATGGATCTTAATTTCTAACTAACATTATAGAAAAGGAATGCCGTTGTTGGCATTCCCCTCATTTAAATTTTGGTTAAGAATTCAACGACTCGTTTATTAACCGTATCTTGGTCCTCGGTTACATACAAATGTCCGGCACCAGGAACGGTATGAAACTCAGCGCCTTTAATCCTTTGTTTCAAAGTCAGTCCGTTTTCATAAGGAACGAGTTTATCTGCATCCCCATGAATGACTAGTGTCGGAACTGAAATTTGGTCCAGTTCGTTATAAGTATCGTGGGCTAAACATGCTTGTAATTGGAGCATATACCCATGAGGTGGAGTAGGAATTTGCAGTCGAACCCTTATGTCTTCTTCGATGGCATCACGGTTATTTTCAATAAATTGCTCACTATAAAGAATGGGAACTGCTGCCCAGGCAGATTCTTCCGGTGAAACGGAGGCTCTGGACAGCATCGCCATGGAAACTTCAGCACTAGGCTGAACATGGCGGCTACCACCAGATGTTGTACATCCGAGCACAAGTGATTTTACTCTATCTGGGTAATTAATTGCGAGACGCTGGGCAATCATTCCACCCATAGAGATTCCATATACATGGGCTGAATCTACATTTACGGCGTCTAAAACAGCTTTAGCATCTTCGGCCATTAGCTCAATGGAATAAGGAGTTTCGGGCTTTGAACTTCTTCCTACACCACGGTTGTCGAAAACGATTACTTGGAAGTTTTCAGCTAATTTGGGTAAACTTCTTTTCCAAGATAATGAATTATGGGAAAGCCCCATAATTAGTAGCAGAGGCTCGCCATTGCCATGTACTTCATAATAGATGTCAATATTATTTGCCCTTGTAATAGGCATAATAGCAACTCCTTTATAATTTATGATGGTAAAATATATGGAATTTTCGTATAATTAAGAACATGAAATAGAAATAATTAACAGACATTTATTTTACAGCACAGAGTTATACATGGAGGATTTTTATGTGGACTTTCGACGAAGAGTCAGCGAAAAGGTATAAGAAAATTGAAGCCGACTTTAACCGGGAGATCCTATCCATGATGAACAATATGATGGTTGTTTCAAAATTCGGACAAGCAATGGAAGACCATCTGGATGAGGTTGTTGCTATTAGGAAGTTGACTAAATCTATATTGGAGAAATTGGGTCTTCCTGAAAGAGATGAAATTATCGTCTTATCAAAAAGAGTCATAAACCTAGAGGCACGATTAGATCAGTTAGACGATCTAGTTTATGATTCAATGCTTGAAATGAGAGCGTATCAAGACCAGTTAAGAAACTTGTCAAAGGAGTTGGCTGAATTATCCGCCAATTTCGATGACGATGTACTGGAATAGTTTCGTTCCTCACTTACTAGATTCTATTATTTTATATAAAGGTGGAGAGAAACATGGCTGAAAACAAAAAAGCGAAACAAGAAGAAGTAAATGAACAGCAGGTTGCTGTTGTTGAAGAAGCTCAAGCACAAGAAGAGGCGAATGAACAAGCTTTATCAAGCTTAGAGCTTCTATGGAAAAATGCCTATGTAGAGTTAGACAATTGGGCAGAACGTGGAAATTATCGTGATGAAATCTTTTTAAAGGCCGTAAAGGACTATTCTGAAAGTGTGAAGCGTAACCGTGACAATATCAAAGAAGTTACGGAACAGTTTAATAAGGAACTTGTCGAGTGGCAACGCACTGCTCGTGAAGAGTTTCTAATGTCAACAACGGCAATCCAACATTTCTTCCCTATCAGATCTTACGAAGAAATTAATCAGCTTTTTGACCGAATTCAAAAATCAACAGTAGGAATTCTTAGCGCTCCTTACCGAGCTGTTAATCCTGATCAGGCCCTTGATAAGTATATTGCAACTGTGGAAAAGTACATTGAACTACGTAAAAAAGGACGTAATGAATATGTCGCTACAGTAAAGAAGACATCCAATATCGTACAGCAAAATCAAAAGGTTTTTGTTAACTTATTTTCGAAACAAGTAAAAGCATTATTCCCGTTAAATAAACATATGGAAAAGACAGAAGAAGTAACTAAATCATAATAGACTAATAGATTAGGGGAGATAAGGATGGCAAAAGAGAAATACGATCCATATAAGGGGTTTAGGGAACTAACTGGTTTATGGGAGAAACAAATGAATTCCATGTTACTAGGTTGGTCAGATAACAATGAATTTATAAAGTACTCAAGTCGTCGAATGGAAAATTACTCACGTTATCTTGAATTGGTTAAAAAGAATCAAGAAGCGATGGCGAACCTTATGAATATTCCAACAAAGTCCGATGTGAAGAATGTTGCGAAACTAACCATTCAGGCAGAGGAAAAAATCGATGCTCTTGAAGAGCAAATTTGGAATTTACAAGATACCTTTACCGAAGTGAATAAGGGGAACATGGAGTTTTTTGCAGAGCTTGTAGAGATTTCCAAGCAATTGAAAAGTGAGCTAGACAAAAATGTTAAAGAACTTCGCGAAGCTAAAAAGGTCAAAGCAGACCTTCAGAAATTACGAAAAGAACTTTCTGATGCAAGTGAGCTAAAGGCCGAGTTTCAAGTATTACGCCAAGAACTAGCTGAGGTAAATAACGTCAAAGCAGAATTGCAAGAACTAAAACAAGAACTAGGTCAAGATCAAAACCAATCAAAGCAGACAGAAAAAGCACAGGAAAAAAAAGAATTAGAGTTGGCAGGAGCCGGTAAATAAATTGGGAAGTAGGGGTAATGAATGGCTGTAGAATCACCAGTTAAAGTTCCAGTTTTGGACTATGAAAAGGAAATGAAGCGTTGGAATCATGTATATAAAATTTTAAGCGAAGGTGATCCAAAGATTGAACATTCACCACGTCAGTTGGTATGGCGTAAAAATAAAACGACTCTTTGGCATTATGCTGCAGAAGAAAAGAAATACAGTACACCTTTGTTCTTTGTATATTCTCTGTTAAATAAGCCTTATATCTTGGACATTAGTCCTGATACAAGTGTCATCAAAGGTCTGACAAAACGTGGCTATGATGTCTACTTGCTTGATTGGGGCGAGCCAGGACCCGAAGATGCAGATATTAGTTTTGATACTTATATTCTTGATTATTTAGAAAAAGGAGTAAAGCGTGCGCTTCGCCATTCAGGCGCTGAAGATATTTCCGTGGTGGGCTACTGCCTAGGAGGCACAATCGCATCAATCTTTGCTTCTATAACAGATCTCCCAATTAAAAACTTAGTTGTAGCTACTGTACCGATTGATTATAGTGTGGGAATTGCTCCTGATAAGTGGCTTGAGGGCTTACAAAAGGGAGAGTTAAGCGTTGACCGCTTTGTCGATGTTTACGGTACGGTTCCACCTGAGTGGGTCAATGTCATGTTTAGAAGTTTGGCACCAGTTAATGTTAGTCCGTATGTTGGACTATTAACACGTGCTCATGACAGCCGCTATGTTGATAAATGGCGTAGAATGGATAAATGGTTGAATGATGTTACTCCGTTCGCGGGAGCTGCATTTAAGCAAATGTTTGGTGATCTAATGAAGGATAACAAACTTGCAAAAGGTGAACTTGTAATCGGCGGAAAACATGCGGATCTAAGCAATATTGATTGTAGCTTCTTGGCGATTTCTTCTGCTAATGATAGTTTAATAGCTGAAGGGCAAAGTTTACCGGTAATGGACCTTATCTCGAGCGAAGATAAAACGTACAAACTAGTTGAGGCAGGGCATGTATCCCTTGCATTAAGTGGAATGTTTGCACCGATTGTAGACGAATGGCTTTGTGAAAGATCCGGTAAGATTGGGGAATAAAGTGTAGTTTTCTTTGGTTAAATAGGAGGGGGAAGGGTATAGCCCTTCCCAATCTGTTTATATTGCTATGCGGTTTCTCGGAAATTCCTATGCTTTGTAAGAAAGGATGTCACAATCCGATTATACCTGTCTTTGGCTTCAAACTTAGGCACATGACCAGTATTTTTCATAATCACAAATTCTGAATGGGGGATTAGCTTATGCATCCAGAGTTGAATCCAAGGTGGCAAAACGGCGTCGTATTGACCTGCGATAATTAATGTCGGTACTTTAATTTTTGGTAATAACGACAAATTGTTTACTTGCATGCAAGCACGACCTGAAGCTAAGAACGCATTGCGCTCTGGTTGATAGCTTTCAATAAATTTTTTGATCGAATCTTCCTTCCAAGAATAAAGGCATTTCTTTGCAGCTATGTCTCTTCTCTCCGAAACCGTTAACTCTTCAATTTGTGATTCCCTATATTTCATGTAAAGTTTTCCGAGTCTTTTCGGTAGGTAATGGAATGTACACGTTAAAATAAGTGATCGACACATCTCTGGTGCTTGGCGGTAAATCTCTTGTGCCACAGCTCCTCCCATTGATAGGCCAAGTATGTTAGCGCTTTCAATTTTTAACTCATGTAACAAGCCAATCACATCTTTTGCGAAGGTTTCAATTGAAATGTCCTCAATGATTTTATATTCACCATGACCACGTAAATCCGGAATAATTAGTTCATAAGACTCAGAAAGTTCATATTGGCTCTGCCAACCTTCTTTTACTTCACCAAGCCCATGAATCAAAACAAGAGGTTCACCGGTTCCAAAGTGGAGATAAGGGATTCCAGTCTTACTTAGCTTTGTGTTTATCATAGTCAACCACCTTTATCATTTTTATTTTTATTCCCAAAATAGAATCATTCTAAACATTCATGGAATGTTCATAATCTTTTTACAGTTTATGTATATGTCGTATTAGGACCAAAGTTTACTCTATATATGTAAAATACATATAACTGGATGAAATTGGCTTGACACACATTTATTGATAGGTGTAAAATACATATAGAGAAGCAGCTTAGAATTTCTGTTTTCCTCTATGTGTATTTTACATATAGGTGAGGTGTTGAGTGTGGTAAATAATGATAGCAACCAATCTGTTAATCCATCTAAGAATTTCGTACTACCATTCATTTTATTGCTTCTAAGTAGAGTATCTCTTCATGGTTATGAACTTAGCCAAAAGCTTCAAGCCTTTGGGTTTAAAAGCATTGATCAGGGAAACCTCTATCGATTGCTAAGGAAGCTTGAAGCGGACGAGCTAGTATCCTCTGAATGGGATACATCAGGAAATGGTCCTGCAAAAAGAAAATACTCCATTACAAAGGCTGGTATCACCTACCTAAGAGGCTATGCCAATCAACTTGAAACTTATCAGTCCATGTTGGACCAATTTTTCTCAATGTACAGCAGTTTTTTAGAGCTCTATATCCCTTCATTTTCGTCAAGGGATTCCATAGAGAAAAAAAGCAATGATAAGAGGAGGAAAGATGATGGCAAAGAAAAATGAAGTTAATGAACAAGTAAACGCAACGGACTTATTTGTAAACACTTTATGGGATCAATATGAGCAGTCCCTGGAAAGAGCAAGAAAATTCCGCGAAACTCAGGAAGATGCTGTATTTAATACTTTTAAAGAAGTGATTAAGTTTAACAAAGAGTACAGAAAGTCGGTTGGAAGTCTTTATCAGCAAACAAGAAAAACAAACCGTGAATTAACTAAAGGGATTATCCAAAATGTTTCGAACAGAGAAGAAGCGAAAAAGCTTGAAGCTAAGGTGAAGGATCTTGATGAAGTCACAAACCAATTAAAAAGTGTTACAGAGCAAATGGAAAAGCTAGCATTAACGCCTGTTAAATCCACTGTAACATTTATTGATCAGTTTGAAGACAGCTTAGAAAAAAGTGCTGAGTCTTACCTAGTTTATTCTCGTGAGCGCCGTAAAGCTTGGCAACAAGTCACTGATCAATATGTAAAACAAGCTAGAAAAACGAATCATGAGGCAGTAGGTTTCGTAAGAGATAAGTCAAAAGAACTTATTAAAGCAACTAAAACCGAAGAGCTTGTGAATAGCTAAAATAATACGAAAGACCACCAGTTGTATGGTGGTCTTTTTTCTTGGTTGAGAAATATAAACTGTCAAAAAACAAAGATGTACACTTTATTTTAGAAGCTAATTACTTACTAAGAGTCTAAATCATCTTACTAAAGTTCACTCGTTTATGAATCGCGTACATAATTGGAATCCCAACGGCAAGGACAACCAATTCACCTGCAGCTGTTGTAAGCCAAGTGAAGAAGAAAGGCAAGTTAAAGGCAAGTTTAAGTTCAATGGCAATGATGAACATATTAAAAGTAAACACAATTGAATTGACAATCATTAAGCCGATCATGCTTTTAATGTATTTAGCTGCAAAAATCGTTATTAATAAGGAAATGACAGAATGTAAAACTCCAAAAAATAAATCATATGCAACAATTGGGGAGAAAAATAAATTAGTTAAAAATACCCCTAGAACAATTCCGAAAAAATACTTTTTGTTAAACACAATTAAGTGATTGAACATTTCTGAAACGCGGAATTGAACATTTGTAAAACCAAAAGGTTGGATGACAGCTGAAACTGCAATATATAAAGCTGCTACAATTCCATTGCCAACTATTGTTCGTATATTCAAGTGTATCTCTCCTTAGTTTTTTTACGTGGGAGGTTCTCGAACCACGTGTGGTGGTGCATAAATGACATTTAAACAGTATAAATCAATTAGCTAAAGAGCACAATATATTTTTTGTTGGGAATTTACCCCTGAATTGACAACGATTCTTGTGTAGAATTAATGCTTATGTATTTCAAGTCTTCTAACTATTAGGCAAAACCGCTACTATGGTATGGTTTTGCTATTTGTAAACCTTTACCAAACAGTAAAGGTTTTTTATTTGCTCAAAATAAGCAGAGAAGGAGAGGGTTATGTTGAAAAAATTTCTAAAACGCATTCGCTTCATCTTTAAATTTTGGAAGTCTATCCCTTTCATTATTGACTTTTTCTTATCAAAAGAGGTAGCCCTTTTTAAGAAAATGTTCAGTGCACTACTGGTATTAGCTTATGTATTTTTCCCATTAGATCTTATACCAGACTTCTTCGCTTTCTTCGGTTTGGTGGATGATCTTATTATTGCTGGTTTTATTGTTGAAAGAATGGTTAAGTGGGCTCCGGAAACACTAAAAGAAAAATATCATCTTGACCGCAACACACAGAATTACGAGGGGGATTTATAGTGGAAGTATCGATATTACTTGAATATGGATGGGTTTTATTGGTCTTAATTGCCCTTGAGGGTTTATTAGCTGCAGATAACGCTTTAGTGTTAGCAATTATGGTGAAACACCTTCCTGAAGACCAACGAAAGAAGTCCTTGTTTTATGGATTAGCAGGGGCTTTCGTTTTCCGATTTGTTTCTCTGTTCATTATCTCTTTTTTAGTCGATGTTTGGCAGGTTCAAGCCATTGGGGCACTGTATTTGCTATTCATTGCGATTAATCATATCGTTAAAAAATTGTTCTTTAAAGAAAAAGAAGAGCATAAACCGGATAAACCGAAAAAGCAATCAGGCTTTTGGACAACAGTGCTTAAGGTTGAGATTGCTGATATTGCCTTTGCGGTTGATTCAATCTTAGCAGCTGTCGCATTAGCAATGACATTACCGAATACTCCGCTACCATCGATTGGCGGGATGGATGGCGGTAAGTTCTTAGTGGTCTTTGCTGGAGGTCTGATTGGAGTGATCATCATGCGTTTTGCAGCAAATTTATTTGTTAACCTTCTTCATTCAAGGCCAGGTTTAGAGATTGCGGCTTTTGTCATCGTTGGATGGGTGGGGGTTAAACTAGCAGTTCTAACATTAGCCCATCCCGCAATTGGGGTCATCTCTTATGAATTTGCCCATTCCACTGCCTGGAAGACCACGTTCTATGTAGTCCTGATTGGAATAGCTGCAGCGGGTTGGTTCTTATCAAAGGAAAAAGCAGCAAAGCAAACAACTGCATAAGAGTTACTAGGCAGGGAGCGACCATAAGCATTCGGATAACTCCCTGCTTTTTTGAATGTGTAATGTTGCGTAGAAAAGAATGAAATAGTTCATATTAAACAAAACTATAACAAAACTTACATAAATAGCTTCCCAACAGAGGTTTTAATCCACTTATACTTGAAATATGGGAATTTTTACATTGGAGGTGGTGTCAATGGGCATCGAAATCATCATCCTGGTAATACTCATTTTATTAAACGCTTTTTTTGCCGCATCAGAAATGGCCCTTGTATCAATAAATGATAATAAAATCAAAGTTATGGCCGAGTCAGGGGATAAACGTGCGATAATGGTTCATCAATTGTTATCCGAGCCTAGTCGATTTTTAGCTACAATTCAAATCGGAATAACCTTGGCAGGCTTTTTAGCTAGTGCTTTTGCAGCTGGGAGTTTCGCTGCGGTGGTAGCTGACTACTTTTATGATTTAGGTGTTCCTCTAACACCATATTTACTTGAGACCATCTCCACAGTCCTGATTACGTTGATTTTATCTTATTTTACCTTAGTGTTTGGGGAGTTAGTTCCTAAAAGACTCGCCTTGCAGAAGGCAGAGGCAGTTTCTTTTTTTGCGGTCACACCTTTAACTTGGCTATCGAAAGTAACTTATCCGTTTGTTAAACTGTTAACTTTGTCTACAAACTTACTCGTAAAATTGTTCGGATTAGACCCAAATGCAGATGATGGTGAGGTGACCGAGGAGGAAATTCGAATGATGGTTGATGTGGGACAAGAAAAAGGAGCGATTCAAGAAGCGGAAAAACAAATGATTAACAATATTTTTGAATTTGACAATAAGACCGTTTCCGAAATTATGACCCACAGAACGAATATCGTGGCAATCCCCGTAGACAGTAACTTAAAAGATACAGTACACACAGTTAATGTTGAAAAATATACGAGAATTCCAGTATTCGAGGAGGATCTTGACCACATTGTTGGGATTTTCCACGTGAAAGATTTAATACAATTTCTTGAAAGTGGCGACCAAGAAGCGTTTGATTTAAGAGGCCTACTTCGTGAACCTTACTATGTATTAAAATCAATTCCGATTGATCATCTGTTTCGTGACATGCAAAAAAATAATGTCCAGTTGGCAGTCGCCATCGATGAATATGGTGGGACAGAAGGAATTGTCACAATCGAAGATTTAATTGAAGAGATTGTCGGTAATATTTTTGATGAATATGATGACCCAGAGTTAGATCAAAATGAAATTGAAGAAATTGATCAATATAATTATGTTATGGCAGGAATAACGAATCTTTATGAGGTTGAAGATGTTTTAAACATAGAATTGCCGACACAAGATTATGATACTCTAAGTGGGTTTATCATTGGTCAATTAGGCTATATCCCAGCAATCGACGACCGACCGGCGATTGAATATCAGGACGTTATCTTTACAGTGGAAGAAATGAATGATCGGCGAATCGTCAAAGTAAAGGTGAGTATGAAAGAACCAGTTAAACAGGATATCTTGTCTTCCTAAATAGAGGTTTAAAAGGTCACGTTAAGATGACGTGACCTTAGTTAGTAGCGTGTAATTCATTCTTCTAATACTTCGACTTACTATGTTAATCGTGAAGTACTTTCAGGGTTCTCTAATAATAATTGATAGTATAAGACATTTTGCCATTCCCCAAATTTAAAGCCAACTTCTTTTAATTTCCCTGCAAAGTCAAATCCAAAATGCTCGTGTAATCGAACACTTGAATCATTCCCTTCCGTAATTCCAGCTATTATCGTGTGAAATCCAAGAGATTTTGCGCGTCCAATCATATCCTCCATTAATATTTTTCCAATTCCTCTGCCACGGGCGTTTGCTGATAGGTAAATGGATATTTCGACTGTTTTCGCGTACGCTTCTTTTGGATTATATGACGATATCCCGCAATAACCTAAAACTTCCCCGTCTAGCTCAGCAATGATTAAAGGAAATTGCTCATTGTATTTGGCGAACCACTGTTCACGTTGGTTGAGTGTTTGTTCTTCTAAATCAAAGGTTGCAGTTAAATTGCGAATGGCTTCATTATAAATCTCAAGCATTGCTGGTATATCTGTTGAAACTGCCTTTCGAATGTTCAAATTTCATCCCCTCGTCCTTCCATAAATTAACACAAACTCATACGTTTTCTTGGTAAAATAAAAGTAGAACTTTGAGAATATTATCTCCCCAGTAAAAGAAATTTTAAAGTCTTTTCTTTTGGGTAGCTGCTTTGTTTATTCACTCCATATTCTTTATGAGGAGGCGAGTGATAGGAATTTATACTTTGAAAGATAAGAAAAGACCTACCTTGGAGATAGCAATAAAATGAGAAAGGAGTGAGAAAATGTCCAAGCGAAAAGTGACAGCAGCTGATTGGAGGGTTATAAAAAGAGAATTAGAATTCATGAAAACTAATGGGGTATTGGAAGTAGATAAGATCAACGAGATTGAAAGAATTTATGAACCTAAGCGGGTTTCATTTACGAAAACACTCCTATACGTAGGAGCGATTTTAATCGGAGTCGGTATTCTTAGTTTCGTTGCCAGCAACTGGGCGGAAATTGGGAAGCTGACAAAGTTTTTAATGATTATTGGTTTGTTTATTGCATGCTTTTTCACTGGTTATAAGATGGAAAGTACTCTGCCGAAAACAGCAAAAAGTTTTTATTATTTAGGAGCTATCGTATTTGGTGCAGGCATATTTTTAGTGGGCCAAATGTTCCATTTTGGTGGTGATTTCCAGGATGCGTTTTTATGGTGGTCACTGGGGATTATGCCTTTGGCATGGGTTATACGTGATAAACGGTTACTCCTCGGTGCAGGGATTCTCATTTTAGTTTCTATGACTGATGCTACCATCTTTAATGGTGAAGTCATTCCTTATTGGATTCTCCTGTGGATTGTATCAATTTGGTGGTTAAATAACAAAATAGGTTTCTCGGCACCAAACGGCTTCATACACGGCTTGCTTCAACTTGCTTTTATTGCGTCAATTCTCAATTATTTCCTCCATGATGTTCAAGATACAGAATATATTTATGGCTTGGTCTTTTTATTAATTGGGATGGGGCTAGTACTAATGGAAGGGAAAATCCGTGATATCTATGTTTCCTTAGGTTTTCTTGTCCATGGTGTGGCGGCACTACTGTTATCACTTGAAGAAACTTGGCCAAATGAATGGGTTTATCTACCGTTTTCATTTCTTTATGTAGTCTATTTATTTTACTATATTAAAAAAGGAAGTTTGTTCAGTATTGTTCTGTTATGCATGATGATTTTCCGGTTTTACCTTGATTATACCTTTGCTTTCTTGCCAAAATCCCTCGTATTTATCATTGGTGGAATCATTTTACTAGGGTTTGGATTTTACTTCGAAAAGCAAAGGAAGAAAGGGAGGAATCATCATGCCTAAGCGTGCCCAACAACTCATTCTTGCTTGCCTTATTCCAGTTGGTATATTACTAGGCATGACAATCACTCCACTGTACACCTTATTGGTTGGAGAGGAGGTAGTTCTTCGAACGGTACCGGTTGACCCAACCGATTTGTTTCGAGGCGATTATGTTGTTTTGCGGTATGAGGCAGAAGAGCTTCCTAGTACCTTAGTAGATGAAGATGTTCTCTCCCAGCTAGATAAAGGTGGGGATAACTTGGATGTCTTTGTTCCATTAGAGTTGCAAAATGGTATACATGTACCAACAAAAGTAAGCCTCACAAAACCAGATACAAATTTGTATCTGAAAGGGAAGCTGCAGTATATTGGACCTTCTTGGACGACTGACACTGCAGGTGTAGAGGTCGCGCATATCAGCTACAGTCTCGATAAATACTTTGTTGAAGATAATACGGGGCTTGAGTTGGAGGATGCCTCAAGAAATGGAGATATCCTTGCAAAGGTAAAAGTGAAAAATGGTTATGCATATTTAGTGGATCTTTCAATTGAAAACTGATATAGAAAACAGCTGGACACTGAACACCATTTGTTAACGGGTTATTGTTCGTTCCTATCACAAACATTAAAAATGCAAGTCAAATGAGTGCCAATTTGCTATGAATTGACACTCATTTTTTATGGTGTAAAAGCTACTTAGGCGAAAAAAATATAAATTTTTATAGAGAAATGAGCCTTGAAAAAATTAAAAATAAGCGGAAATTTTCCGGTTAGGCTGCAGGATAGTGCTCGATTCTTGGAATATAAGCGGAGTTTTTCCGATTAAGCAAAGCAGCAAAATTACCCATTTTCACGTATTTTGAATCAATAGTCGGAATCCTTCCGTCTATTAAAGTTATTTTCAGTGCCATTTCCTTAATTAAGAGATAGTTCTCCGCTTATTGGTCAAACACCATGCTGACTCCCTATCTGGGTCCACAATTTTATAGATAGGGAGGGAACAGAATATTGAGGGAGTTCAAAAGGTACCAAAAATGACTCAGTATCATAACTGAGTCATTTTATTTATTAATATAAAACGAAGTAAAAATTTGGCTACATTTTTGATGTAATGAATGATTGTATGACAGGTAACGGGAACCCGTTAACCGCTTGCGTTCAGCTTTTTCCTACTTGTTCTTTGGGTTCCAATCTGTAGCGGATATCATCTGGAATCTTATTTAAAGCTTGCCAACTGTTGGATTCTCTTGGTCAATTACTGATTTCGTCGAAGGATCAGACTTTAATTTAATCGCATGATCCGCTATACTAGCCTTTTTTCTTGAAAATAAGCGATAAACAGCTGGAATCAGCAATAAGGTAATGAACGTAGCAAATAATAGCCCTGAAATAATCGCTGTAGCCATCGGTGCTTGGTAATTTCCTGAAGTGCCTGTGGCTAGAGCCAGTGGAAGCATTCCCCCCACAGTCGTTAAGGTGGTCATAAAGATAGGCCGTATGCGATCCTTTCCTGCATTTACTAAAGCCGTTTCAATGTTTTCGCCTTGTTTTCGAAGTTGGTTGGTTCGGTCGACAAGTAGAATCGCATTATTTAAAACGATACCAATTAACATGACAATCCCCATACCGGACATAAGACTTAATTCTCTTTGGGTCAAAAATAAACCTAGTGTTACACCGACAATTGTCATTGGGATTACAGACATGACAATCAATGGATGGAACAAATGATTAAATTGGACAGCCATCACCAAATAAACTAAGAAGATGGCCATTCCTAGGATTAAAATCATTTCCTTGATTAATTCCTGTTGCTGCTCGAGGTCGCCAGCAACAGTTACCTGATAGCCAGTGGGAGGTTCAAAATCATCGATTACTTCCTGGACTTCTCGATTGATGGATCCGAGGTCTTTCCCTTCGATATCAGCATAAATAGACAAGTATCTTTCCCCATTAGTATGATAAATTTCGTTAGGTGTCTTGATTGATTGTAACTCGATGAAACTAGAAAGTTTTTTATCTCCATCTGAGGTTGGCACCTTTAAGTCAAGAATAGCAGCTTCCGTATCTGTTACTTCCTCCCACTTTATATGGAGTGGAACACGTTCACCTTCCATCATCATTTCGCCAACAGGCATTTGTAAGAAAGCCTGTTCAATCATTTGTTTTATTAGCATAGGTGATATTTCAGCATCCTCAATTGCCTCTTCTTTCAAGGCAATTACTTGTTCAGTGGTGGTTCGATTCATTGAATTGGTCACACCAACAATACCGTTAATAGCTTCTAATTCTTTCGTGAAATCACTAGCAATGGATTGTAGTTTTTCAAAGTCCTCCCCTTTAATGGATAATTGAACGGGGTACCCGCTTCCTCCGGTCATCGCATTTTGGACACTTTCAATCGGATAATCTTTTTCTAATGCTCTCAGAGATTTAAAAATGGCTTCATTTACTTCTTTTTGGTCAGTCGTAATGTCGTCTCCTTTAGTCATATTTATAATGGTATAGAAAATCCCACCGTTATCCATTACATAACTGGTTTCAACATCATCAACTCCATTTAGCTTTTCAGTTATTTCGTCCACAATGGTTTCTTTTTCTTCTATAGTAATACCTGGTTCAAGATTCACCATCAACTCTGCATAGCGGTTTAGAACATCAGGCATGATTGTCATTGGGATTTTCGTGATTAACAGAAATGATCCTGCAAACATCATGATAAAGAGAGCGATAATCGTTAAGCTTCTCCGCTTTTTTTGAGCAATCCATTCTAGTATATTTGTATAGCTTCGCATGATTGGTCCATCTTTGCGGGCTTTTTTCGTAGGGTTTAGTTGTAAAAACTTCTCGGAAAGAGACGGAATCAACGTAAATGAGATGACAATCGAGCTGATGAGCGTAAGGGCAATGACCATGGATAGTACAATCATCATTTGCCCCATCTCACCACCGAGCATCCCGATTGGGAGAAATACAACTACGGTTGTGAGCATAGAAGCAATGACCGCTGAAGCGACCTCTTGAACTCCTTCCAATACTGCTGTTAGTTTCGGCAGTCCCTGTTCTTTTTTTCGATAAATCGATTCTAGAATTACGATTGAGGAGTCAACCATCATTCCAATTCCTAGCCCTAAGCCGATAAGTGTCAACATATTCAAGCTATAATCAAACAGCCACATAAAGGTAAAAGTCAATAAAACAGAGGTAGGTATGGTAAGGCCTACAATGATGGTGGCACGGATGTTTCTTAAAAACAGCAATAAAATCACAATTGCGATCGCAGCACCGATGAGAATATTTCCTGTAACGCCATCAATAGAATCTTGCACATAATCAGCTTGCGCTACGATTTCATTAAGTTGGAAACCTTGAATTAGGTTATCCTCTCTTATTTGTTCGACTTCAGCTCGTACCGCATTTGCCATATCAATTTGAGTCACATCAGATGAGCGGCCAACTTGAACAAAAATAAAATCTTTTGAACCATTTTTCCATACATTTGAAGAGTTTTCTACCGGACTGAAGGAAATGGTAGCTACATCTTGTAATTCAGTGAAACCTGTTTGATTTGCGATAGGGATCTTCTTTACATCCTCTAGATTTGTTAGTGTTGTATCCCATCTAAGGGGTGGTGAGTCATTATCACTCGTTAATTCACCAAGGGTGGCTTCATTATTTGATTCTCCAATGGCAGTGATGACTTGATTTACATCAAGGTCATGTTTCACCAGTTTTTCTGGATCAAATTCGATGATGATTTCATTTTCGACTAAACCCGCAAACGCAACATCGCTTACCTCAGATAAGTCTTCTAATCTAGGTTCTAGAACATTTGTAGCAAAGTCTGTCATGTCGTCCATGGTTCCACCAGATAAATCCAAGAAGAACTCATAACTCTGACTTGTTCCAAATTGTCCAGCCTCATGGTTGGTGATTTCAGGAACCTCATTGGCTGTGGCGGTCACAATGCTCTCTACTTCTTTAAAGCTTTCTTCCCCTTTTCCTTGCTCAAAAGTTAACTGGAGAGAAGACCTTCCGATGGCAGTGCTGGAATCTATCTTCTCCACGCCATCTATACCAAGGAGTTTTTGCTCCATTGGTGTTGTAATTAACCGTTCAACTTCAATTGCCGGAAGATTATTTGCGCTTACTTCTACATATGCACCGTCCATTGCGACTTCGGGCATCAGTTCTTTATCAAGGTCGATAATAGCGTAAGTACCGACCAATATAACGAACAAAGACACCAGGCTAACCAAGATTTTCCGATTGATAATAAACTTTAGTACCTTCACAGTCATCCATACCCCTTTATTCTCGAATTATAGAGAATTGTAATTTTGTACCCCAAAATTAAGTATAGTCGTTGTTGTGTGAAAAAATAAGTTTAGTTAAAAGAAAATTACAAAAAATTCACCAAAACTCATATTACCGGCAATGGTGATAAGCAGGGTTTAATTTGTAGATGAGCGAAAAAATTCTCTACGCTTTTAGCGTAATCTTTTTTTATACCTTCAAACACGACCCAGAGATAGATTTTAAATTCAGACTTAAGACTTAGAATACAGAGGACTGTCAATCTAGGTCTTAGTATCTATACTTCATAGAGAGTTCTAGGTAAAAGGGTTCGGCAAAAAATGTAAAAAACAGGTCTATGTACCATAGGAAATTATGATGGGATAGTATTATGATTATTAGTACAAATAGTATATATTTTATGATAATTAAAATAATTTCAACATTAAATCTAAAAGGGGTCGATTTTAAACTATGGGGAAAAAGTCATTCAAAACGATTCTTGCCAGCACGGCAGTTGTACTAGCTCTATCTGGCGCTGGGTCTGTAGCTGCAGCACCAGTAAATGTGATGCAAACACCTAAAGTAGCAGAATTGGTTGGGGATTTTGACTTTTCGTCTTCAGCAAAAACAAAGGTGATTGTTGAACTAACAGAACCTTCTATCGTTGAAGCGAAGCACAAAGGACAAAAGCAAACAAAGCAAAATCTCTCAAAAGCTCGTAATCAAGTAAAATCAGATGTTAGTAAAGTAGTAAAGAATGCAAAGGTAAATCGTGAATATGATTATGTTTTTTCTGGCTTCTCAGTCGAGCTTCCTGAAGACGGTGTTCCAGCATTATTATCTGTACCAGGAGTAAAGGCTGTCTATCCGGATGTTACATACACTACGACTAATGTTGGAGAAGGTGAAGAGATATCAGCGGAAGATTTTAGTCCAGAAATGATGGATAGTGCACCATTTATCGGGTCGAATAAGGCTTGGGAATCTGGATATACCGGAGAAGGTGTAACAGTAGCCGTGATTGATACCGGTACAGATTATACTCATCCTGATTTAGCTCATGCTTTCGGTGATTATAAAGGTTATGACTTTGTAGATAACGACAAAGATCCACAGGAAACGCCTGAAGGGGATCCTCGTGGTGAATCGACACAGCATGGTACACACGTAGCTGGTACGGTTGCTGCGAATGGTCAAATTAAAGGAGTAGCGCCTGAAGCTGAATTGTTGGCTTATCGCGTCTTAGGTCCTGGCGGAAGCGGAACAACTGAAAACGTTATTGCTGGTATTGAAAAAGCAGTGGAAGATGGCGCAGATGTTATGAATCTTTCACTTGGAAACTCTTTAAACGATCCTGACTATGCTACTAGTATTGCATTAGACTGGGCAATGTCCGAAGGAGTTGTTGCGGTAACATCCAATGGAAATAGTGGACCGGAAAACTGGACTGTTGGTTCCCCAGGAACATCACGTGATGCCATTTCTGTAGGAGCGACACAGCTTCCATACAATGTATATGATTCTACTATTTCTACTTCGGAAGGCGTTAACTATCCTTCTGCAAAGGTGATGGGTTACCCGAGCGATGAAGAGCTTTTAGCACTTAGCGGGAAAGAATATGAATTTGTTGATGTTGGATTAGGGGCTCCAGAAGATTTTGAAGGAAAAGATCTTGAAGGGAAAATTGCATTAATCAGCCGTGGTGGATTTGCGTTTGTTGATAAGGCAACAAATGCAAAGAATGCTGGTGCTGTGGGAGCGATTATCTATAATAATGTTGCAGGTGAACATGCAGATGTTCCAGGTATGGCGGTTCCAACCATTAAAACAACGCTTGAAGATGGCCAAAAGCTCTTAGGGGAGATAAATAGCGGAAATAACACGGTTTCATTTAATATCCAATTCAATTCAGAAGTTGGAGAAACGGTAGCTGATTTCTCTTCTCGTGGTCCAGTGACAAGCACGTGGATGATTAAGCCAGACGTATCTGCACCTGGAGTAAATATTACAAGTACGGTCCCAACACATGACGCAGCAAATCCACATGGTTATGCAGCGATGCAAGGAACAAGTATGGCTTCTCCACATGTTGCAGGTGCCGCAGCTCTGGTTCTTCAAGCAAACCCGGAGTGGAGTGTTGAAGATGTAAAAGCTGCACTTATGAATACTGCAGAAGAGGTCATTGATCCTGGAACTGGACAAGCTTATCCACATAACACACAAGGAGCTGGAAGCATTCGGGTTGTAGATGCAATCAAAACAGACACGTTAGCTACACCAGGAAGTCATTCTTTTGGAGTGTTTGACAAGAATAAAGGGAAGCAAGTCGAAAAGCAGCAGTTTACGATTAAAAATCTATCTTCAGAAAGAAAAACTTATAGCTTTAAAGTTGATATGGGAGAAAACTCTAAAGCAGTCAAAGTATCCACTAGCAATAATTTGAAGGTGAATGCTGGTAAGTCTCAAAACGTAAACCTAAATGTACAAGTAGATGCTAGCAAATTAGAGCCAGGCTATTATGAGGGAACCATTACAATTAGTGACGGTACTGAAACAATGGATGTACCGACAATCTTATTCGTTCAAGAACCAGATTATCCACGTGCTGAGTATGTCGGAATTGCTCAACAAGCCGATGGGAAATTTGAAATTCAAGGCCTATTCCCTGGCGGGGCAGAGTCGGTTGAGTTGTTTGTATATCTTTCTAATAAAGATGGACAACCAGTAGCTTATTTGGGGGATATTGCCACTTATGAGAATGTTCCTGCCGGATACAGCTCCTTTGTATGGGATGGTACAGTTGCTGTAGGTTACAATGGTATTCCAAATGGATATAAGCTGCCAGCTGGTAATTACTATAATGTCTATGCTTATGCAACTTATAAAGGTCAAACCGATCTTGCAGGTGTTAATTTCTTATTAAAATAAAATTCACTAAAATAAAAGCCACTTGGGTATATATATCCAGGTGGCTTTTTTGTATCGTGTTGTTACATGAACATTACGTTCTAATAATTTGTCAATCACAATTGGTAATAATACCCTAATGCTCACCAGCCTAGATCTCTTTGCATACGATGTCATGTAAAGTGAGGAGGGGTGAGAGCTTTGGGGAAAAATAAACTCTTTACAGTTGTCCTATCGGTTTTTTGTACGGTAATCTTGTCGTTCTTTGTCTTTGCGTTTGTAGACTTTACTGCCTCAGGACCTGGGGGAGGCACAACCCCTGCAGAAGAGAAGCCTAATAATGATTCGGAAGATAAATCTAGCAGTGAGGAAGAATCAAAGGAAGGTAATACTGAAGAAAATAAAACAAACGAAGAAAAGAATGGAAAAATCGATGTTACTAATGATATCGAAAATAACGTAAATAGTGGAGAAGGTGGAGACTCCGAAGTCAGTAATGATGTAGACAACAACGTAGATGGAGATCATGCGGATGTAAGCAACTCAATCGAAAACAACCTTGAAAATAGCGACAACAATAAAATTGATAATAGTGTGACAAATAATATTAATGTCAGTGTGAATGTAAATGTATCAAATGATATAAATAATAATGCCAATAATGACAAAGACAATAAAGATAACAAAGGCTCTACTGACGGAGATAAAAAGGAAAACGAAGACGACAATAAAAATAACAATGAAGAGGGCAACAAGGAAGGAGATTCTGGCGAGGATCGACTCATATGGGGAGTCGATTCAGCCAACCTCACTACGGAAGACATGCTTAGGTGTGTTGAGGATAACTTTGGCTCACCTGAGATTTGGGGCCGTTATTTAGGAGATAAAGATGGAGTTTCAAAAGGTTTAACTTCGGCCGAAAAGGATTTGCTTCACTCGAATGACATTAAAATTCTACTAATTTGGAATCAGTTTACGGACGGAACAGGATATGAGAATGGGAAAAATCAAGCACAAGCAGCAATCGAAATGGCAAAAGATTTAGGAGCTCCAGAAGGAGTGGCGATTTTTGCGGATATTGAACCCGATTATCCAGTAGATTCAGAGTTTATTAAAGGTTGGTATGAGGTCATGAATGAGTCTCAGTATGAACCTGGTATTTATGGTGTGTTCGATTCTAAGCAGGATTTATATGCAGCTTTAGAACAGGCAGGGCAAGAGAATGAAGAGCTGCTTAAGAATACCTATGTTTGGACAGCCGCCCCTAGTATGGGGATAACAACAGAAGATAATGCCCCTGATTATAACCCTGAAGCTCCAGAAAATGCGCTTATTGGTGGATGGCAATATGGCTTAGATGCGTCAGCTTGTACCATTGATACAAATTTATTCCATAGCGATATTTTGGATGTGTTATGGTAACGCAGCTTTTGCGATGGTTTGTTGATATCGTTAGTAAATGAGCGTGAGCCTTAGAGTACTTTCTTGTCAAAGTTTGAAAATAAACGAAATTAAGAAACGTTTAAGGGAAACGGCATCAGCCCCGTTTCCCTTTTACATTCATCATTGGTTATTTATTTCGGTTCGTTGGCAACTTTGCGCTAGGATTATTTTTACCTTGGTGTTTACGATTTTGCTCATCTTTTTGTTGTTTATCATGAAGCTTATTTAAAAATTCATTCGTGTTTTCCATATCAGTTCCTCCTTGGTGAAAAATAACTCTCTAGTTACTTTAACCAGTCTCAAGAGAAAACATACGATTCGGGAATGGTCACTGTAACATTGGTCAAAATAAGAAAATCACAACAACCTAACAATGGAAAACAAAAAAGATCCAGAGGAGAATTGATAATATGGATTCAGAAATTATGCGGGCCAACTATGCAGATATCCCGATTATTACAGGGATGTTTGAAGACTGTAAATCCTATTTAGAAGAGCGTGAGATATTGCAATGGGATGAACAATACCCTAGTAAAGAATATTTTGAAACGGCCTTTGCTGGAGAAAATCTATTTGTTCTAAAACTAAATGGGGAGATACAAGGGGCAATGGTTTTAGATGAATGGCAAACCCCTGAATGGGCCGAGGCAAATTGGACCGAAGTAGATAGAGCCCCACTTATTCTCCATTCTTTTTGTGTGCACCCCTCTTTTCAAGGAGGCGGTTATGGTGGCAAAATGTTGGAATTTGCGGAGCGGTTTACCGAGCAACAAGGATATCCTGCACTAAGATTGGATACATATGCCGGAAATGAAGGTGCGGTAAAGTTTTATGAGAAGCGAGGATTTAAAAGAGTTGGAAAGGTAAGGTTAAACGGAAAACCAGAAGGACATGAGTGGTATTATTGTTTTGAGAAGATCTTTTAAACAAATATCTATATTTAAGGCTTCCTTTTATGAAAGGATGTGTGATGAAGTTGGGATTACGTTTTCGAAAAAGTTTTAAAATCGCACCAGGTGTCCGGGTAAATGTAGGAAAGAAAAGTGTCGGAATGAGTGTTAGCGGAAAAGGCCTGCGATATTCAGTTAACAGTAGTGGGAGAAGAACAAGCACGGTTGGGATTCCTGGTACAGGGGTATCTTATTCAACAACTTCTAGTTCCAGGACCTATAAAACAGAGGCCTATAAACGTCGCAGTGCTTTATCGAAGTTGGAAAGAGAACAGCAAAAATTGGAAGAACAAGAATACAATCAACTTCAAGTGGACCTTTATAATAATCGACTTGAACAAATTCGTTCAATTCATCATGAAGCTGATGACCCCGTCGATTGGGAAGAGGTGTTTCGGCGTAACCCTCCTTATCAAAAAGGTACAGAAGGGCCGAATGAAAAAGATGCGAAACAACAATTAAGTGCTTATAAACCGGGCTTTTTTGAGAAGTTATTTAAAAAAGATGAAGTGAAAGTAAAAAAGTTAGAGGCAGATGTACAAGAAGGTATTCAACAAGACATCGAGCACTGGGAAGATTGGCAAAGAGCACAACGTATGGCTAAGCGTATTCTTGATAAAGACATTGATGCCTATTTAGAAGTCATCAATGAATTTGGACCACTGGACGACCTGCTCGAATTTGGAAGTGGTTTCGAATTCGGAACCGACCAACCAGACCTTATTCATGTGTCATTTGATGTACATCCCGATAGTGTAATTCCTGAACAAACATTATCGTTAACAAAAACGGGGAAGCTTTCAAGAAAAAATCTGACAAAAACAGATTATTATGATCTTCTTCAAGACTATGTTTGCGGTAGTGCTTTGCGAATTGCGCGCGATATGTTTGCTTTGTTGCCTATTGCCACAGTATTTGTTCATGCCTATGAAGATCGGCTTAATACTGCAACTGGACATCAAGCAAAAGTAGCCATTCTATCAGTAAAGTATGAAAGAGAACGTCTTGAGAAACTAAATTTCACTCAGTTAGATCCTTCAGATGCGTTAAGTAATTTTGAACATCATATGGTGTTCAAAAAGACAAAAGGTTTTGATGAAATTAAAGAAATTATTGTTTAAGAGTATATTGTTTCAGTACTAGCTCTTTCCTGATTGAGGTAAGAGCTAGTGTCTTTTCCCTTCTTTCTAATAAAAAGGCTCTTTACTCAAACTGGATGCTTTAGGATTTTAATAACAATCTTTCCAAATACCCTTTTAAAAAATAGATCGCATACTTAAATTTGTTCATGCAGAAAGAGTGAAATTAGTTATTTCTTCTGGTTATCACCATTTTCAATGAAGGCTTGGGTCTTAGGGTAATAAGTGGTTGAGGTTTGATTTCTACATGATCAGGGATTAGATGAAGTTGATATTTTTGTGCAATACATGCCAAGACTAGCACCATTTCCATGAATGCAAAGTGATTACCAATACAAACTCTTGGACCTCCACCAAACGGAAAGTAAGCATAAGGAGGTATCGTTTTAATAAAGTTATTTTCAAATCTTTCTGGCTTAAATTCCTCAGGATGCTCGAAATATTCTGGGAGTCTGTGCATGACGTATTGACTCATTAAGACCATTTCTCCTTTTGTAAACTGATAACCACCAATTTCAACTGTCTTGTCCACTTGGCGACCAATCACATAAGCAGGCGGATACAACCTGAGTGATTCCCTGATGATATTTTGTGTATAAAATAGTCTTTGGAAATGCTCGGGTTTTACAGAATCATCGCCGACCACAGTATGAATTTCCTCATGAAGCCGAGCTTCTACCTCAGGATGTTGAGCAAGTAAATAATGAGTCCACGATAAGGCATTGGCAGTTGTTTCATGGCCTGCTAAGAAGATGGTCATGAGTTCGTCGCGTAACTGTTTATCTGTCATTCCTAACCCATTTTCTTCATCTTTGGCACTCATTAAGATGCCAAGCAAATCCTCTTTTTGCTTATCTTCCTGTCTTCTATTCCCAATAATTTTAAAAAGCACTTCATCTAGTGCTTGGACAGTTTGACGATATTTACGGTTATTTTGTGTCGGAATCGACAGGGGAAGTGGGATAACAGATCTCATTCGTTTTATAGCAAGCTTCATTGCTTTTTCTACGGATTCACCAATTAATTCATGTCCTTCTTTAAAATCTAAGCCGAACATCGTTTTCGTAATGATCCCTAGCGTAATATTCATCATATCTTGGGAAACATCAGATTCTAGAGCTTTATCCCATTTGGAGATATAAGCTTCTGTCGTGTCAATCATATCTTGGGCGTACGATTTGATATGTGTTTTTTTGAAAGCAGGTTGAATAAGTCTCCGTTGTTGCAAGTGCTGTTCCTTCTCGCTTGTTAGGAGTCCATCCCCTAGTATCACCTTTAATGATTGAACATCACTTGATTTAATAAAATTCTTTTGCTCCGTCACTAACACTTCTTTTATCAACTCGGGGTCTGTTAGTAGAATTACTTTCTGGAATGGACCTAACCGAAAGCGGACAATTGGGCCTTGTTCCCTTGCCAGCTTTTCTAAAAATTGTAACGGATTGTGTTGGAATTCTTTTAGGTGGCCAGTAAAGAGTTTGCCATCGGTTGCTTGAGGGATTTGTTTTAAAACAACAGTTCTGTCCAATTAGTTTAAATTCTCCTTTCCTTCTGAATTCTAGGAATTACTATATATTAAGCCGGATAAAGATGAATGGTGTCTAAAATGGTAGAAATGCCAAGGCCCGTTTATGCGACAAACTCGTCACTCCTAAATGAAAAGCAACCAATAGACATATCCATCATTTTTGGCACGGTTCCTTTCCGACTGTATAAAATATAACGAGCTTGTTTGTTTTTGTTTTTAATTGGTAGAAAGGAAGGGGAACGATGAGCGATAAATCAATGAAACTTAAGGATTTGACCCGGTTAGTAGCGAATTATGAAAAGGATTTAAATAATTTTATTAAAGACAAATTAAATGATAATCAGGTAGTGGCTCTAGCAAATACCGAGATGGAAAAACACCTTAAGAAGGTGAGATTTCTACGACGCTTCTCTGAAATTATCGCCCACCAATTTAATTTCCCAACAAGAGATGATCTTGCAAATGTCTCAAGACTGGTTATGCAACTTGAGGATAGATTAGACCATATCGAAGAAATGCTGATTCAAACTCTTGGTGAGAATGGCTCCATAATGGAAGAGGATCTACAAACAATAGAAGGTGAAGCAAATCAGCAAATGAACAGGGAAGAAGCAGATTTAAAAGCAGGAGAAGGAGAAGGAGAAAAAAATAGTCTTAGAAATAGAGTGTTAGAAACTCTGTCACAATTAGGAAAACAAGCAGTTAAAGATAGTATTCAAGATGCACTCTCGCAAAGGGGCAATTTACGTGGCTGATTTTCCTCGGAAGCGAGGTACTCCGAGAATTATTGAACAATCTGAAATACCGGTAGGTCCGACTCCTCGTAAAGCAATTTGGAGAAAAAATAAAGCTACTTTATGGTATTATCCAGCAGCTGTTAAGAAGAAGCGGACTCCGATGTTTCTTATTTATTCGCTAGTAAACCAGGCCTTTATTTTAGACCTCGCACCAGGTGCTAGTATGATAGAAGGGTTTACAGAACAAGGTTACGATGTGTACTTGCTAGACTTTGGCATACCGGGGTATGAGGATAAAAATATCTCTTTAGCTGATTATATCTTTGATTATATTCAACCAGGTGCGCGCCGAGCATTATGGCATTCAAAAGCGGAAGATCTAACCGTGATTGGTTACTGTCTAGGTGGAACCTTGGCCGTTATGTATGCCGCAATCGCCACTGAACCAATCAAGAACCTCATCCTATTTGCTGCCCCTATTGATTTTAAAAACATCCCCTATATGAGTAATTGGCATCAAGCGTTACGCGAAGGTGGCTTAAAACCAGAAGGCTTAATAGATGAATACGGAGTGGTACCTGCACAAGCAATGGAGTTCGGTCTGCGGTTGATGACCGCTCCAATCAATGTTACCCCTTATTTAGCTCTACTTGGACGAATGAACGATAAAAAATATATAGAAAAATGGCGGAAGTTTGATAAGTGGGTGAAAGGGCATGTTCCATTTGCCGGGACCGCGTTTAAAGAACTTTTACACGAAATGGTTGTAAAAAATAAGCTAATTAAAAATAAGTTATATTTGCGTCAAAAAAAAGTCAATTTGAAGGATATCAAAGCGAATTTACTGGTGGTCTCAACAGAAGGTGACGATTTAATTCCAGAAGAAATGGTAAAACCTCTTGTGAAAAAGGTGTCATCCCGGGATAAAACTTATCTCCGTGTAAAAGGCGGACATGTCACACTAGCCATAAGAGGTGGGCTTCCTGAATTTCTCACCAAATGGTTAGACAGGCGTTCGTAAAAGATTAACAGAAGTTTTTGATGCTTTCTTGTATTAGAAGGCATCTTTTTTTTGCTCTTTTTTCAAAGGTGTCAATTTAACAGAACGATTGGTTTAAAGTTGAGTGGAAAGCGTTTGCGCTTTTATTCGAAAATAGGAAGCGTTTGTAGGTTAAAACGTAAACTCTTTAACCTTAAAGGGGAGTTAGTTAATATAGTTCTAATCTATTGATAGAGGGGCAAAAGGAACCAATACTCGGTGCCCGTTGGAGGAGAAAAAATTGAGCCACGGTAACCGAGGAAGCGTCTCGGTGCCCGATGTGAAGGGGAAAATTGAGCAACGGTAAACGAGGGAGCGTCTCGG
>Ga0182742_1001495_pt1 | contig 29654 bp, 41 predicted proteins | sample eDN5th37CBELigMG_FD_128880 | JGI IMG/M metagenome (GOLD analysis project Ga0182742, IMG submission 128880) | Enriched Miracle-Growth compost microbial communities from Emeryville, California, USA - eDNA 5th pass 37_C BE-Lig MG (version 2)... ... | reverse complement strand
CAGCGTTCGTCCTGAGCCAGGATCAAACTCTCCGTGAAAGTTGTTTACCTTATGCTCATTACAAGCTGACTTACATCTTAAAATGTATGCATCTCGTTGTTCAGTTTTCAAGGAACAAGCTTCTCTCTTGCATCGCTTTCTTTCGAACAGCGACTCTCATATCATATCACAGTCGCTTCAGTTGTGCAAGTCTTTTTTTCTTGGAAGTTTGTAGCTTCCGTGGCTGCCCTCTGTTCTTCTCAACAGCGAAAATTAATATATCACAATGCAATTCATACGGTCAACAACAAAATATGGAAATTGAATTATCAAAAAAAGAGCCGCTCTCCTTAGGAGAAGCGGTTATCGTGTGCTCCGGTTTAACGCATACCTTGATAGATCTTTAGGCGAAGCCAATCTTGCGTACATCCTGAAAATCACTTTATATCTGCTTTCTATTGCTGTTCTCATTTCTTGATCAAGCCGGTTATCGCGCAAGTCAAACAACATCTCATCCAACTCTTTGCGCAGTATATAACTTAACTCTCTGCATTCGCGGTCATTAAACAGAATACCTAACATTCTGCGGCGTCCCCCTAATTGGCGAATCTGAGTTGCTCTGTTTTTGTTATTCACCAATTTGGGAATTTTTATCCACGGACCAGGAAGTATGTCACTGTGCTTTCGATGAATGCCGCCGCCAGCATAGCGAGAAATAAAAAAGACATTAGTCGTTTTAATGTCCCATGGAACGCCCTTAATTCATTAACAGATGCCCTTCCCCTCATAGCGGACATAAGTTCCCGGATAATCAGCACACCATATTTCATACCGTAAGCACCGGCAATCATGATGGCGGTCAATTCCAAGATGCCATGAGGCAATATCCCTGTGATCACCAGAGATGCGGCGTTTGCCCCTGACTGAGACGCCATAGCAATGACAAATCCCAAAACCATTCCGTTCGCAAACAAAAAGTAGATCGGAATGACGCCTAACAGCGCCCCTAGAAAAACAATAGCTACAGCTTTGATGAAATTATTAAAGAAAATAAAGAGAAACATCCAAAGCTGCGTATTTTCCATGGCTTCCAGCCGCTCTACCGTTCCGATTAACGGTTCAATTTGACTTTGCAGATAATTCTGCAATGACGGGTTCCCGCTTCCAACAGCAATTCCTGCGGCAAATAACAATGCACTCGCAAGAATGTACCACTTCATTCCGCTGATGTCCCTCGCGAAGGCTCTCATGCTATCCTTATTCATCCGAGCACCCCAAATTCCTTGTATTTTTGGGAGACATAACTTGTCTATCCCTGCATAGATATGGTACAAACCCCATCAATTCCGACCGGCGTTGCGTAAATCGCGTTTCATTTTGTAGAAGGAGGACTCACCAGTGAACTTATTCTATGTCGTGAATGGAAAGAAACTGAAACAGTATTTCATCTTACTCTTGGCCGCGATCTTCGTTGCAGGTATCATTTATGCGGAACGCAGCAACATCACCGTCTTTCAACAGGTGTCGAATCAACCCGCCGCCATCTACAGTGTGGATACCGACAGAAAGGTGCTTGCCTTAACCTTCGATATAAGCTGGGGCGACACGAGGATGGATCCAATATTGGAAGTGCTTAATGAGAAAAATGTAACGAAAGCGACATTCTTCCTTAATGCGCAATGGGCCCGGGAACACCCGGAGATCGCCAAGAAAATCGCCGACTCCGGCTTTGAGATCGGAAGCCATGGACTAGAGCATAAAAATTACAGTGAATTAAGCGATGAAGAGATTCGTAAGCAAATTACCGCGGCACATCAAATCTTATCCGAAGTGACAGGGAAGACGCCCAGCTTGATCCGCTTCCCGAACGGGGATATCGACAAGCGGGTATTGGCCGTCGCGGATTCTCTAGGATATCGAACGATTCAATGGGATACAGATCCGAAGGATTGGGAAAACCCAGGGGTAGACCGCATTATTGGAACGGTAGTTTCTCGCGCCCATCCCGGCGACATCATACTTCTCCATGCCAGCGATTCAAGCAAGCAAACCCATCAGGCGCTGCCAACGATCATTGATAAACTCCGTTCTCAAGGCTACGGCTTCGCGACGGTTTCGGAACTGATCAACGACACTGACGTCCAGGGAGACCGCGCGCAGGAGCAGCAGAAATCAAACTAAATATATGCAAGCCGGCCGTTCCGCTTATGAAGCGGAAGTGGCCGTTTCTTCTTTCGCCGAAGGAACAACGAGTTTATGCAATTGGAGAATTTGCCATGCATTACAGATAAACAACGGAAGAAGCATCATTGCCGTGCCATACCCGTTATCTTGCCGCAATGCGGGAACCGCCTCGATCAACGTAACAGCAATCATAAAGAACAGCGTCGGAATTAGCGACTTCCGGTTCGTTTGTTTCACCTTCATGAATACGACCGGCAATGATCCGACAATCACAAACAATGGGACTACAGTATATGGAAGGAAGCTTTCCCCTTCCGGAACCCTCAGCGCAACAGAATATACCGTTGAAACAATGATGATAAAGATCTGTACATACATCCACATGTACTTCGAGCGAAAAATCCCCTGCGCAAAATAATTGACCGTTAAGTATGCGAAGAAGCCCATGTGACTAAATACGCCTAACAATGCGCCGATAATCGCCGTATTAACCAAATTATATATAATCCCCTGAGTTCCCATCTCAGCAAGCTTAACCTCCGGATGGATCAGCATTTCAATCACGCCGACGATTAACGCCACAACGATGCCGATTCCAGCTGACGACATAAACAGATTAACCCATTTACGAAAGTTCATGAATAAATCTCCCCCACTATGATCTAACCTCCTATGATTGTACCAACCCCCGTAAATAAAATCCAACTTTCCCCGACATAACTGACCCTGATTTATCCCATACTAATACAAATTCAAGATACGGGAGGATGTAACGCCATGAAACGATTTCTTATCGGAGCAGCACTGGCTGCGATGTTCCTCATGGCTTCTTGCGGTCAAGAACAACAGTCGTCCCAGGTTAATTACAATGAAGTGAAAACGATGGTCGTCGATATTTTGAAGACAGAAGACGGGCAGAAGGCAATCGAGGAAGCGCAGAAGAGTATAGGGCTAATGCAGACGCAATCCCACACGATGCAAATCTTGGCTACCGGCCAGGGCCAACAGCTGCAGATGGCTGTCAAGGAAGTGATGAGCGACCCGGCATATGCCGCCGCATTGAAGGAAGCTATGATTGACCCGAGATTTGCGGGCGATTTTGCAAAAGCAGTTACGGCGGAAAGCACGGAATTGCATAAAAAGCTGATAAAAGATCCGGAATATCAGCAAGCCATGATTGATATTTTCAAGGACCCTCAAATTCAGGCTATGGTCCTGCAGACGATGAAGAGCAACGAATACCGTCAGCAGGTGATGACCATTATGAAGGATGCGATTCAAAGCCCGCTGTTTCAACAAGACCTGTTGAAGTTAATGGAGAAGGCGCTTGAGGAGCAAGCGAAGCCGAAGTCCGACGCGGAGAAAGGCGCCAAAGCTTCTCAGTCAGCCGGTCAAGGAGGTCAAGAAAGCGGCGGCGGCGACGAGAAGAAGAAGGAAGAAGAAGACAAGAAGAAAGAGGAAGAAAAATAACCCGTCACAATAAATCAAGGCCCGTCCCGGACATTCTGTCAGGACGGGCCTTGATTTATTATTTGCCGGTCTTCGCGATGACCGCATCCGCCAGTTCCAAGTAGAGCTTACCGGTCGGCGTGTCTTCTTTATAAATCGAGGGAGAATAGTCCGGCTCAGACACATGGTTATCCGGCGCTCCGAGCGGAATTTGTTGAAGCAGCTCCGTGTGCAGCTGTTCCGCCAGCTTTCCGCCGCCGCCGCGGCCGAATACGTAGTCCCGCTCCCCGTCGCCGCGTTCATACCATGCCATATTCTCTACCACGCCAAGAATTTCATGGTTCGTCTGGAGCGCCATAGCGCCTGCACGGGCCGCTACGAACGCCGCTGTCGCATGTGGAGTCGTAACGATGATTTCTTTGCTGTGCGGCAGCGTCTGATGCACATCAAGCGCGATATCACCCGTACCCGGCGGAAGGTCGATGAGCACGTAGTCGAGTTCGCCCCAATTTACTTCGTTGTAGAAGTTGCGGAGCATCTTGCCAAGCATCGGTCCCCGCCAAATAATCGGGGCGTTATCCTCGACGAAGAATCCCATAGAGATAACCTTCACTCCATGACTTTCAACCGGAATAATCTTACCGTCCTGAACCTCTGGGCGAACCTCGATCCCCATCATATCCGGTACGCTAAATCCATAGATGTCCGCATCAATAATGCCGACTCTCTTGCCGCGTCTGGCGAGCGCTACGGCTAAATTGACCGTTACCGTCGACTTGCCTACCCCGCCCTTCCCGCTTGCAATCGCAATAAATACAGCGGGATTATTCTCGTCCAGCAATGAAAGTACGCCGGATTGCGCTTGTTTGGCTGCTTGGAGCTTCTTTGTAATTTCACCGCGTTCAAAGTCCGTAACAGCACGTGTTCGAAGGTGTACGTTCGAAATGCCGATCTCCCCGAGGGATTCCTTAATGGCGGACTCCATCTCGGATTTCGCTTGCTCGTCTTCTGTCATCAATACCAGCGTTAAAGAAACGCCTTCCGTTCGAATCATTACATCGCGAATTAATCCCAAGTCCAGTAAACTGATATCCGATTGCGGGTCGCGGATATGCTGCAGCGCTTGTATTGCCTCATCCCTTGTAACCAAAAGTTCCACCTCTTCGTCATGATCCAGTTCCTGATAATTTCCATTATAGCATAGTCTGTCCTAGCTGTGTTCCTCAAGCTGCGGAACGGATTCCACCGGGGAATCGATCGGATCCTCAGGCTCAGATCCGGATTGATCGAGCGGCGCCTTTTCCCCGGATGCATAACGAAGCATGCCCCGATAGATCGCTTCAGCCAGTTTCACTTGGTATTCACGCTTCGCCAAATTTGCGGCCTCCGCTTCGTTGGACAGAAATCCAACTTCCACTAGAGCGGTTGGGATCTGCGACTGGTCCAGCACATAAATGTTTCGGATCGTCTTCGATTGGCGGTGGGTGTCCACGACATGGGTACGCAGTTCATCTTGAATAAACCAAGCTAACGCGGCATTATCCTTATGGTTATTCGTATAGAAGGTTTGTGGGCCAAACCAACGCGGGGACGGAATGGCGTTCAGATGAATGGATACGAACATGTCGGCGCCCTTCTCCTTCGGCATCGCTGCCCTTGCCATGAGATCCTCCGTCTTCCTCCGGCTGAATCCTTTCGTCTCCGGATTCGCTAAATCCGTATCCGTTTCCCGTGTCATATAAACGATTGCTCCAGCCTCATGAAGGTAATCGCGCAAATAACGGCTGATATTCAACGTCACTTCCTTCTCCTGAAGCCCTTCACGACTCTCCGCGCCTCCGTCTGCACCGCCATGCCCAGGATCTATGACAATCACCTTGCCGGATAACGGGAGCGTCCAGTATGTCCAAGTTTTCGCCGCCGGCAGCTGATTCGTAAACACAATCGCCAATAATAAGACGATTACCGCCATCACCGCCAGCCTTCCTCGGACCTGGCCGGTCAACCAGAAGACGACGCGTCTTCGTACTTTCATAAAGATAACCACCCCGCCCAGTATAGATTCATGTTACCTATCTATATGGGACAGGGTGGACAAATATGACGAGCTCCGCGGTCCGGGGTTACCTGGCCTGCACAGAATTCTCCGTTTTCTCCGATAAGCCCTCAATCAATATTTTGGCAACCTCCGGCCGGGTAAATTCAGGCGGAGGACATTCGCCATTCCGCAGCAGTGCTCTTACCTTCGTACCGGACAGATGCAGATGGTCGGTTTTCGGATGCGGGCATGTTTTGCTTGAGGCCATATTGCCGCATTTCATGCAATAGAAGCTATGTTCAAAGAACAGGGGGGTTATGCCCAGCTCTTCGGCCGTAAAATTCGAAAAGATTTCTTGAGCTTCATACGTGCCATAGTAGTCTCCAACGCCGGCATGGTCGCGCCCCACAATAAAATGAGTACATCCGTAATTTTTGCGAACCATGGCGTGAAAGATCGCCTCACGGGGGCCCGCGTAGCGCATCGAAGCAGGAAAAACGCCAAAGTGAACTCGGTCTTTCGGATAGTAATGCTCCAGCAGCACCTGGTAGCTCTTCATCCGCACGTCCGCCGGAATGTCATCCGCCTTTGTCTCACCGACAAGAGGATTTAAGAATAACCCATCGACAATCTCGAGTGCGCACTTCTGGATGTATTCATGGGCCCGATGCACAGGATTTCTAGTCTGGAAGCCTACAATCGTACGCCACCCTTTTTTCGCGAATGCCTCTCTTGTATCAATCGGATCGAAGTAATAATCCGCAAATTTACTGCGAACCGGGCGGTTTAACACGGTGATGGCGCCGCCGATATAATAAGGCTCCCGAACATAAAGCTTGGCAACCCCGGGATGAGCGGCATCGTCGGTTTTGTACACCTTTACCGCTTCTTTCTTGAGATCTGCTTGATACTTATCCTCCACTTCAAGTAATGCATATACAACGCTGTCCGCTTCCCCGGACAAGGCGACCTTTTCCCCAACTTGAATATCCTGATACAACCGTTCCGTAACACTCAACGTAATGGGAATACTCCAAACCGTGCCGTCGGCAAGACGCATCCCCTCCAGCACAGCCCGATAATCCGCCTCATTCATAAATCCGATGAGCGGAGAGAAGGCGCCTGCCGCTATACAATCGATATCAGAGATCGTCCATGCGCTAACCGGCAGCTGACGCAGCGATTTGGCTAAAGTGAGCAGCTCCTCCCGTTCCCGGCCTTCAGCAATACGATTCACAAGATAACCTCCGTGAGCTTTCATATTCGACACGCAACGCACCTCCCCATCTTACTTATGCAGCCCGCATTCCGTTTTATCCGTTCCGGCCCAGCGTCCTGACCGCGGATCCTCACCTGGCTTCACCGGCTTGGTGCATTGCTCGCAGCCAATGCTCGGAAAATTACGGTCATGCAGCGGGTTATAGGGTACGTCATTCCGGCGAATATAGTTCCAGACGTCATCTGACGTCCAGTTGGCCAATGGATTAAATTTCACGAGCCCGAACTTCACGTCGTACTCAATTTTTTTCGCATTCGCCCGTGTCGGAGCTTGATCTCTGCGGATCCCGGTTATCCATGCATCGTATTTCGCTAATGTTTGGATCAGTGGAGTTACCTTCCGAAGATTACAGCATAAATTCGGGTCGCTCTTCCACAGTTCAGGACCGTATTGTTCGACTTGTTCCTCCGGCGTAAGCTGCGGCTTCACCTGCACAAAAGAAATATTGTACTTCTCTGCCAACCGATTTCGGGTTTCATATGTTTCTTTAAAATGAAAATCTGTATCTAAGTAAAATATATCCGTTCCGGGTCTAACGCGCTGCAGCATATGCACAAGAACAACGTCTTCCGCGCCGAAGCTGCAGGCGAGCGCAATCGATGGGAAGGTATCTACCGCTAGTGCCAGCAATTCTTCCACAGGCCTATGTTCATAGTGTTCGGCTTCCTCGCGAATCCACCGCTCTTTCTCCAATAAGTTCATGCCCTAAAGTCCTCCTTCATGAAATACGGAACTACTTAGTATCCATATTCAGCGGAAGCCCAATGAGTGCATATGATGTTGCATGGGATATACCTAACAAAGCACAAAAAACCCCGCATCGCAATGATGCGGGGTTTGATCTTTGGATATTAGCGCTTCGAGAACTGAGGAGCGCGACGAGCGGCTTTCAAGCCGTACTTCTTCCGTTCCTTCATTCTCGGGTCACGAGTCAAGAAGCCTGCACGCTTCAGCGGACCGCGGAATTCCGGGTCTGCTTTCAGCAATGCACGGGAAATCCCGTGACGGATCGCGCCGGCTTGACCGGACATGCCTCCTCCGTTTGCAAGTACGATGACATCGTACTTACCGAGCGTTTCTGTCAAGGACAACGGCTGCTTCACGATTAACTTCAACGTTTCCAGACCGAAGTATTCATCCAAGCTGCGATTGTTTACTGTAATCTTTCCTTCACCCGGTACCAAACGAACGCGGGCAACGGAATGTTTACGACGTCCTGTGCCATAGTATTGAAACTGTGCCATATGTCGAACCTCCTTCTACCTTACCCGCGCACTTCGTACACTTGGGGATTTTGTGCGGCATGCGGATGCTCGCTGCCGGCGTAAACTTTCAATTTCTTCTTCAAAGCGTTGCCGAGCTTGTTCTTCGGCAGCATGCCATGTACCGCACTTTCAATCATGCGCTCCGGGAATGTTTGAACCATTACGTGTGCCGGAGTTACCTTCAAACCGCCCATATAGCCGGAATGACGGTAGTAGTTCTTTTGTTGCCATTTCTTTCCTGTCAAAACAACCTTCTCAGCGTTGATGACGACAACGAAGTCGCCCGTATCAACGTGAGGCGTAAATTCAGGCTTATGCTTGCCGCGAATGAGGCTCGCGACTTCACTTGCCAAACGGCCAAGCGTCTTGCCTTCAGCATCAACAAGATGCCACTTGCGCTCGACTTCGTTCGGCTTCGCCATATACGTAGTCCGCATGGGAGATCCTCCTTCAGTGCTTTAGAAAGCTCTATGTTTTGTCAATTTGCCGTCTTTGATGGCAAAGCCATATTCATCAGTTCTTCTGTTACATCTGGCTTTATGGAAGTGCTCATGTCGGGGCTGTGGGAAAGCGGACAGAGCAAAGCCAAACAATATAATACAACATATTCGGGTGTTTCGCAAGAAAAGATTTTATCCGAATCTACAGATCATAATCTACTTGCCATAATATTAACCCGTGAGGCTTCGCTGTCGGCCCCGCAGCGGTGCGATCCTTCCGCTCAATGATGCAGGGAATGTCATCCGCGTGCAGCTTCCCTTCGCCAACCTGCAGTAAGGTTCCTGCCATAATTCGCACCATATTATACAAAAACCCGTTGCCCGTAAAGCACAATTGAATCCTTCCCACTCCCGCCGTGTCTTCCATTCCTTCAACGGGAGCATAATTCAACTTCGCTTCGTAAATCGTTCGCACTTTCGATTCGCTGCTCGAATGGATGGAACAGAACGATGTGAAATCGTGCTCTCCCTCCAAGTGGCGCATCGCGGCAGCCATTGCCTGTATATCCAGAGCGCCGGGATGATGGAGCTCCCTATGCCGCATCAACGGGTCCGGATGCCGGTTGGCGTTGATGACGTAACGATACGTTTTTCGCACCGCAGATTTGCGCGCATGGAACGTTTCCGGCACCTCATCAGCGGCCCATACGACAATATCGTCAGGGAGATGGGCATTCAGCGCCCGGCACCAACGATCGATCGGCAACCTCGCGTGTGTAAAGAAATTTGCAATCTGTGCCCTTGCATGCACGCCAGCATCGGTGCGGCCGGAGGCATACAAGGTTACGCTCTCAGACGTTACGGCGCAAATTGCTTCCTGCAGCTTGCCTTGAACTGTCGGCTTTCCCGGTTGCACCTGAAAGCCGTTGTATTGCGTTCCATCATAGCTCACTGCAATTCGAATATTTCGCATTATGGGATGATCACCTACAAAAAAAGGGCAAGGAGGAATCCAGGAGATTCCGACCGCCCTTCCTTCGTCTGCTGCTGCTTTTACGCTTCTGCGCGATCCACCAATTCCAAGTAAACCATCGGAGCAGCGTCGCCGCGGCGAGGTCCAAGCTTCAGAATTCGTGTGTAACCGCCTTGACGCTCTGCATAACGAGGAGCAAGCTCGGAGAACAGCTTCTGAATCGCGTCCTTGCCTTCTTGTGCTTCTTCACGGCGTACGAATGCAGCCGCTTGACGGCGGGCGTGCAAGTCTCCGCGCTTCGCGAGTGTAATCAACTTCTCAGCGATCGAGCGAACTTCCTTCGCCTTCGCTTCCGTCGTTTGAATACGTTCGTTGATGAACAAATCCGTTACCAAGTCACGGAACAACGCTTTGCGCGCGCTGGAATCACGGCCTAACTTTTGGTATGCGGTCATGGAATTTCCCTCCCTTACGCTCTAAATTTCTTCATCCGTATATGACTGCCGGAGGGCTTAAAGCTTTAAAGGCTATTCCTCTTTGCGGAGTCCTAACCCCAATTCTTCTAGCTTCTCCTGCACTTCTTCTAAGGATTTGCGTCCGAGATTACGAACCTTCATCATATCTTCCTCGGTCTTCGTAATCAATTCTTGAACCGTATTAATTCCCGCACGTTTCAAGCAGTTATACGAACGGACAGAAAGATCCAACTCCTCGATCGTCATCTCGAGGACCTTCTCCTTCTTGTCTTCTTCCTTCTCGACCATAATCTCTGCATCTTTCGCTTCGTCAGTCAGACCGACGAATAACATCAGGTGCTCAGTCAATATTTTTGCGCCCAAGCTTACGGCTTCTTCAGGGCGGATACTGCCATCAGTCCATACTTCCAATGTTAGCTTGTCGTAGTTCGTTACTTGACCGACGCGGGTATTTTCCACACTGTAGTTAACGCGGGTAATGGGCGTATAGATCGAATCAACCGGAATGACGCCGATCATCTGGTCTTCACGCTTGTTCTTATCCGCCGACTGATAACCACGGCCGCGCTGCGCATGGATACGCATATGCAGACGCGCGTCGGAAGACAACGTTGCAATGTGAAGATCCGGATTCATGATCTCGACGTCGCTGTCAGCACGGATGTCTCCGGCCGTTACAACGCCGTCTCCCTCGGCGTCAATCTCGAGCACTTTCTCTTCATCCGAATGAATCTTTAACGAGAGACCCTTCAAATTGAGAATAATCTCCGTCACATCTTCAAGTACGCCGGGTACAGTTGATAACTCGTGCAATACGCCGTCGATCTGCACACTTGTCACCGCGGCGCCTGGCAGCGACGACAGCAGGATGCGGCGCAGTGAATTGCCGAGTGTCGTACCGTAACCCCGCTCGAGCGGCTCCACGACAAAACGGCCGTAAGAGCCGTCCTCACTGACATGTACGGTTTCGATTTTCGGCTTTTCGATTTCGATCATCGATCAATACCCTCCTTAAAACGTCGCTTTAGCTCAGATCCAAATGAGTAAATTCCGTAGTATGCCTATCCTACACATCCATTATTCACATGTATCGGACAAATATACTACATAGTTGAGCCTTGATTATACGCGACGGCGTTTCGGCGGGCGGCAACCGTTATGCGGGATCGGAGTCACGTCTTTAATCAGGTTCACTTCAAGGCCGGCAGCTTGCAGAGAGCGGATCGCCGCTTCGCGTCCTGCGCCAGGTCCCTTAACCATAACCTCTACGCTCTTCAACCCGTGCTCCATAGCCGCTTTTGCTGCAGTTTCCGCTGCCATCTGCGCTGCGAAAGGCGTGCTCTTCCGCGAACCTTTGAAGCCAAGGCCGCCGGAGCTTGCCCACGAAATCGCATTGCCATGCGGATCTGTAATCGTAACGATGGTGTTGTTGAATGTAGAGCGAATGTGCACAACGCCAGACTCAATATTTTTCCGGTCGCGGCGTTTCGTACGTACTGCTTTTTTTGCAGGTTTTGCCATTGCTTGTTATCCCCCCTTATTATTTCTTCTTATTAGCTACTGTCCGACGAGGACCTTTACGGGTACGGGCATTCGTCTTCGTACGTTGACCGCGAACAGGAAGACCGCGGCGATGACGAAGACCGCGATACGAACCGATCTCGATCAGACGCTTAATGTTCAACGAAATTTCACGGCGAAGATCGCCTTCTACTTTAACGTTCTTGTCGATTTGCTCACGCAGACGGCTTACTTCATCTTCCGTCAAGTCTCTTACGCGGGTATCAGGGCTGATTCCCGTAGCAGCAAGAATCTTCTGGGAAGTTGTTTTACCAATCCCGAAAATGTACGTGAGGGCAATCACTACTCGCTTATCGCGAGGCAAGTCCACACCAGCTATACGTGCCATAGATTAGACGCGCACCTCCTTTTAACCTTGTTTTTGCTTATGCTTCGGATTTTCGCAAATCACCATCACGTTGCCTTTGCGACGGATGACTTTGCATTTTTCACAAATCGGTTTTACCGATGGTCTCACTTTCATTCCGAACCCCTCCTAGTTCCTTAATACGGAGGCGAATCATTTGCGGTACGTAATTCGCCCTCTCGTCAAATCGTACGGCGAAAGTTGAATCACGACCTTGTCTCCTGTCAAGATTCGAATAAAATGCATCCGCAATTTACCCGAAACATGCGCAAGAATTTGATGCCCGTTCTCCAACTCGACGCGAAACATGGCGTTTGGCAACGGCTCAATGACCGTGCCTTCGACTTCAATCACATCTTCCTTAGCCATTCGGCATCTCCTTTCCGTTAGCCTCGATCGACATGCTTTCCAGAAACTTTAGCAGCGCAAACCGCAATTTTCCGTTCGTAACTCTCCCGGTCGCTTGAAGACTATCCGCAACCTCCGAACTGACAAAATCGGTAACTTCCAGATGCAATCGATTCTTCTTCTTCGGCTGATCAAACTTGCGTCTGTCCCCGTCGGCAATCCATACAAAACGTTCGTCCTCTATGGCGACAATGACAGCATAATGGCCTTGATCTCTGCCGCGAAGGATTTTCACAATTGCACCTAGTCTCGGTTCTTTTATCCGTTCCACACGCATCACCGCTTTGAAGATTGAAAGCCTGCGTCTTCTGCTGCTGTCTGTACTGCATGAGATATGGCGATCCCGAAGGGACCGGCCACATCCTTATAAACCGAAGCACTTGGATCTGCAGGAAAGTTTACGAACATGAGTATTAGTTACCTTTCAACAAGCTGCGAATTTCAGCGGTAACTTCATCGATGTCGCGTTCGCCGTTCAACTCGCGAAGCAAGCCCTTGCGTGCGTAGTACTCAAGCAGCGGTGCGGTCTTGTTCATGTATTCATCTAAACGCGTACCGACTTTCTCTTCCGTATCATCAGAACGTTGGTAGAGCTCTCCGCCGCACTTGTCACAAACCCCTTGCTTCGCTGGAGGATTAAAGAGTTCGTGGTACGTTGCTCCGCAAGACCGGCAAATTCGGCGTCCTGTTAGACGAGCGAGAAGCAGGCCGCGATCAACCTTCAAATTAATGACATGGTCGATCTTTGACTGCATCGAAGCGAGGATTTCTTCCAAAGCATCCGCTTGAGAAATCGTCCGAGGGAACCCATCCAGCATGAATCCCTTCTTGCAGTCATCCTCTTGAAGCCGTTCTTTCACAATTCCGATCGTTACTTCGTCCGGAACGAGCAGACCAGCGTCAACATACTCCTTCGCTTTCAAACCGAGTGCCGTGCCTTGCTTCATTGCTGCGCGGAACGCGTCCCCCGTGGAGATATGCGGAATTAGGAACTCTTCCACAATTCTTTCTGCTTGGGTTCCCTTGCCCGCCCCGGGCGGGCCCATAAGAATCAAGTTCATATCGCGCTTGTCTCTCCAATCTTACCTGTTAATAAAGCCCTTATAATGGCGTTTAATTAACTGGCTTTCGATTTGCTTCATCGTCTCAAGTGCAACACCGACAACGATGAGCAAGCTTGTTCCACCGACCGTTACCGTATTCGGCAGTCCGGCCAAGCTTCCGAAGAAGACAGGCAATATGGATACTGCAGCCAAGAATATAGCCCCGGAAAGCGTAATGCGCGAAATGATTCTCGTTAAATATTTCGTCGTGGCAACGCCCGGTCGAATACCTGGAATATAACCGCCGTTTTTCTTCATATTATCTGACATTTGCTGCGGATTCATCTGCACGAACGTGTAGAAGAAAGTAAACCCGATAATCAGAAGCACGTACAACGTTCCTCCAAGCGGAGTATCGTAGTAAGTGTTAGCGATAATCCAGTCCGCGACAGGATTGCCGGTGAAGAAGCTTGCAATCGTATAAGGGAACAACAGCAGCGACAAAGCGAAGATTACGGGAATCACGCCGGCTGCGTTCACCTTTAACGGAATGTGCGTCGATTGTCCGCCGTACATCTTTCTGCCAACGACTCGCTTCGCATACTGTACCGGTATTTTGCGGATACCTTGCTGAACATAAATCACCCCGACGATAATCGCAATGACGACCAGCAAAATCAGGATAACCTTCAAAATGTTCAGGAACAGAGCGGCTTCCGTTGCAGACGCGAACATTGTCACATAAATTTGCTCAATCATTGTTGGAATCGCGGCGATAATCCCGGCAAAGATCAGGATTGAAATACCGTTGCCGATCCCCCGTTCGGTAATTTGCTCGCCCAACCACATCAAGAATGACGTTCCGGCAGTCAATACGATCGCAATCATCGTGTAAGTACCGAAGCTTGGGCTGATGACAAGACCTTGATACAAGTTATTGAACCCGATCGACATACTGTAAGCTTGGAACAAACCAAGAACGATCGTTCCGTAACGCGTAATTTGAGCCAGCTTTCTTCTGCCGACTTCCCCTTCCTTCGCCCACTGCGCAAAGCGCGGAACAACGTCCATCGAGAGCAATTGCACGATGATGGAAGCGGTGATGTACGGCATAATCCCCATTGCAAAGATGGAGAACTGGAACAAAGCGCCGCCGGAGAACGTGTTTAACAACCCGAACATACCGGCTTGGTTCGTCTGGTCGGCAGCTTGCAGCGCATCAATATTGATGTTCGGCACCGGAATGAACGAGCCAATCCGGAAAATTAACAGAATACCGAGCGTAAACAAGATCCGGTTGCGCAAATCGGCAACTTTCCAAATGTTCTGAATCGTCGCAAGCATCAAATCACCTCGGCTTTGCCGCCCGCAGCGGTAATTTTTTCGACCGCAGATTTCGAGAACTTATTCGCTTTAACCGTAAGCTGTACGGAAATTTCGCCTTCGCCGAGAATCTTAATGCCGGCAAGCGGATTTCTCACAATGCCAGAGTTCATCAGCAATTCTGGAGTTACTTCAGTACCAGCGTCAAATTTGTTCAGCTGGTCCAGATTTACGATCGCGTATTCCTTGCGGAACGGGTTGTTGAACCCGCGCTTCGGCAAACGGCGGTACAGAGGATTCTGGCCGCCTTCGAAGCCAGGGCGAACACCGCCGCCGGAACGAGCGTTTTGACCCTTATGCCCCCGCGTCGACGTTTTGCCCATGCCGCTGCCTGTGCCGCGGCCTACCCGCTTGCGTGCATGGCGCGAACCGGCTGCTGATTGCAGTTCGTGAATTTTCATCGTCGCACCTCCTTCTGAATATTCCGTCATTATCCTTCAGGATAAGGTATCTTTACTCTACTTCTTTAACATCTACTAAGTGTATCACTTTATTGACCATTCCGCGAATGGCCGCATTATCTTCTTGCACGACCGTTTGATGCAACTTGCGCAGGCCCAAAGTCCGAACCGTTACGCGTTGATCTTCCGGCCGACCGATCAAGCTGCGCTTGAGGGTGATTTGTAACTTCGCCACGAACGTCCCCTCCTCGTTATCGTAGTAACTCTTCAACGGTCTTTCCGCGGAGCTTCGCCACATCTTCGGCGCGCTTCAAGCGGGACAGGCCTTCGAGAGTTGCGTTCACCATGTTGATGGAGTTGGAGGAACCCAGCGATTTCGTCAGAATGTCGCCTACGCCAGCGAGTTCGAGAACCGCACGAACCGGTCCGCCGGCAATTACTCCGGTACCTTCGGAAGCTGGCTTCAAGAGCACTTGACCAGCGCCGAATTTACCTACAACAAGGTGAGGAATCGTCGTTCCAACGAATGGAACCTTAATAAGATTTTTCTTTGCGTCTTCTACACCTTTACGGATCGCGTCCGGAACTTCCGCCGCTTTGCCGATCCCCGCGCCGACATGTCCTTTGCCGTCGCCGACTACGACAAGCGCGCTGAAGCTGAACCGGCGTCCGCCTTTAACAACTTTTGCAACACGATTGATATTGACGACCTTCTCTGTCAATTCGCCAACTGTATTCGGATCAATTCGCAAGCATAACCCTCCTTGTTCACAAAATTAGAAATCCAAACCGGCTTCGCGAGCTGCGTCTGCGAGCGCTTGAATGCGTCCATGGTACAGATAACCGCCGCGATCGAATACGACGTTCTTTACACCCTTATCTTGAGCGCGCTTCGCGATCAATTCGCCGACTTTACGAGCTGCTTCCACATTGCCGCCGTTGCCGATATCTTTAAGATCCTTATCAAGCGTCGATGCGGCTGCCAATGTTACGCCCTTTGTATCATCAATAATTTGCGCATAGATATGCTTCTCGGAACGGTAAACATTCAAGCGAGGACGCTCTGCCGTACCTTGAATTTTCTTACGCACACGGAAATGACGAACTTTACGGACTTTATTCTTATCGCCTTTCGAAATCATGAGCTTCTGTTCACTCCTCTCATGCGTGCTTGGCGTCCGCTTACGCGGCCTTTACCTTATTACTTCTTCTTGCCGCCGGCTTTACCTTCCTTGCGGATAATGCGCTCGTTCTCGTATTTAATCCCTTTGCCCTTGTAAGGCTCAGGCTCGCGTACGGAGCGGATTTTCGAAGCAAAGTGGCCAACTAACTCTTTATTGATACCCTTTACGACGATCTTGTTCTGTGCAGGAACTTCGAATTCTACGCCACCCTCTGGTACGATCTCTACCGGGTGGGAATAGCCGACGTTCAGCACGAGCTTATCACCGGATTTATTCGCACGGTAACCTACACCGACCAATTCAAGGTTTTTAGCATACCCTTCAGTTACCCCAATCACCATGTTACTGATGACTGTGCGGGTCGTGCCATGCAGGGAGCGATGAGTCTTATGATCAGACGGACGTTCTACCGTGATCTCGTTTTCCCCTACAGTGACTTTCATATCTTTGTGCAACTCGCGGCTCAGCGTGCCTTTCGGTCCTTTAACCGTAATGATATGGTTATCCAAAGTAACCGTCACGCCGCTCGGAACCGCAATCGGTTTGCGTCCAATACGGGACATCTTGCGTACACCTCCGTTTCTTTGCCTGATGAATTACCACACGTAACAGATAACTTCTCCGCCGCTCTTCGTTTGACGAGCTTGCTTATCTGTCATAACGCCTTTGGAAGTCGAGATGATGGCGATACCCAGGCCGCCCAATACTTTAGGCAATTCATTGGATTTCGCATAAACTCGAAGTCCTGGCTTGCTAATGCGCTTCAACCCAGTAATAACGCGCTCGTTATTCTGGCCATATTTCAAGAACAGGCGGATAATCCCCTGTTTGTTATCCTCGATGTATTCAGCATCGCGAACGAAACCTTCTTGCTTCAAAATCTCAGCGATTTGGCGCTTCATCTTCGAAGCAGGAATTTCAACCGTCTCGTGACGGACCATGTTCGCATTGCGAATGCGAGTAAGCATATCTGCAATCGGATCGGACATCGTCATGAACATGTACCTCCTTCCCTCAATCGGGTTTATTACCAGCTGGCTTTTTTCACACCGGGAATTTGTCCTTTGTAAGCCAATTCTCGGAAACAAATGCGGCAGATATGGAACTTCCGCAACACGGAGTGCGGACGGCCGCAGCGTTCGCAACGCGTATAAGCTTGAACTTTAAACTTCGGTTTACGTTGTTGCTTGACCTTCATCGAAGTTTTTGCCACTTGCTTGTTTCACCTCCGTTAATATGAAGCTTGTCGCTTCTCTCTCATCGCAAACCGTTCCGCGATGAATTACTTCGTAAACGGCATTCCCATTTGAGCCAACAACTCACGGGATTCTTCGTCCGTCTTCGCTGTTGTTACGATTACGATGTCCATGCCGCGCACTTTGTCGACTTTATCGTAATCAATCTCAGGGAAAATCAACTGTTCTTTCAAACCGAGCGTATAGTTGCCGCGGCCGTCGAATGCTTTCGAGGATACACCGCGGAAGTCACGGACACGCGGAAGCGCGATATTGAACAGCTTGTCGAGGAAATAGTACATCCGCTCGCCGCGCAGCGTTACCTTCGCGCCAATCGCCATACCTTCACGAAGCTTGAAACCAGCGATCGATTTCTTCGCTCTCGTGATGACCGGTTTTTGGCCGGCGATTGCTTGCATTTCTTCAACAGCAGCATCGAGCAGCTTTGCGTTGCCTACCGCGTCGCCAATGCCCATGTTGATGACAACTTTCTCGATTTTCGGCACTTGCATGACCGATTTATAGTTGAACTTCTGCAGCAATGCAGGAGTTACTTCGTTCAAATATTTTTCCTTCAATCTTGCAGCCATCTGTGCTTTGCCCTCCTTCCTTTGCAGGGTTCTTAGTCGATTGCTTGGCCTGATTTTCTGGCAATGCGAACTTTCTTGCCATTTTCCAGTACCTTATATCCAATCCGGGTCGGCTTTCCGCTCTTCGGATCAACGTGCATAACGTTAGACACGTGAATCGGAGCTTCTTGCTCGATAATGCCGCCTTGCGGATTCTTCTGATTCGGTTTTTGGTGTTTTTTCACCATGTTCACGCCTTCTACAAGGACGCGGTTTTCGCGCGGGTACGCTGCAATGACGCGGCCTTTCTTGCCTTTGTCTTTACCCGTGATGACGATGACCGTGTCGTCCTTCTTCACGTGAAGCTTATTGTTGTGATCTTCCTTGATCTTTTGCAGTCTTGGCATTCGTTACACCTCCCATATTCGCGGGTTACCTTACTTTCGTACCATCCGTCATTAGATTACTTCAGGAGCCAAAGATACGATCTTCATGAAGTCGCGTTCACGAAGCTCACGAGCCACCGGTCCGAAAATACGGGTTCCGCGCGGGCTGCGGTCTTCCTTCACGATGACTGCTGCGTTCTCGTCGAAGGAGATGTAAGAACCGTCTTTACGGCGTGCGCCGCGAACCGAACGAACAACCACGGCCTTCACGACGTCACCCTTCTTAACAACGCCACCTGGTGTTGCTTCTTTGACGGAACAAACGATCAAATCGCCGATATAAGCGGCTTTACGTCCAGTACCGCCCAATACACGGATACACATCAATTCCTTCGCTCCGGAATTGTCAGCAACTTTCAATCGAGTAAATGGTTGGATCACGCTGCATCCTCCTTTCTCTTGCGTTCAAGAGCTGAATTAAACGATTACCGCTTTTTCCACGATCTCAACGAGTCTCCAACGCTTATCTTTAGACAACGGGCGAGTTTCCGCGATGCGAACCGTATCGCCGATTTTCGCTTCGTTATTTTCGTCGTGGGCCTTGAACTTCTTCGTATATTTAATCCGCTTGTGGTACAACTCATGCTTCTTGTACGTTTCAACAGCTACGACAATCGTCTTGTCCATCTTGTCGCTAACGACCTTGCCGATCTGTTCTTTTCGAAGGTTACGCTCAGTCATGTTCAAGCCTCCTCTCTTTAAGATCCGATCCCGAGTTCACGTTCGCGCAACACTGTTTTCGCACGAGCGATTTCCTTGCGCACTTCTCTGATCCGGGTGGGATTATCCAATTGGCCCGTAGCCAGTTGAAAGCGGAGGTTGAAAAGCTCTTCCTTGTAACCCGCTACTTTTTGTTCGATCTCAGCAGTGGTCAAGTTGCGAAGTTCATTAGCTTTCATTTGCTTCACCACCCATTTCTTCGCGTTTCACAAACTTCGTTTTGATCGGAAGCTTGTGCGACGCGAGTCTCATAGCCTCGCGAGCAACCTCTTCGCTCACCCCAGCCAATTCAAACAATATTTTACCCGGCTTTACAACGGCAACCCATTTCTCAACGTTACCTTTACCGCTACCCATCCGAACTTCGAGAGGCTTCTGAGTAATCGGCTTCGCAGGGAAAATTTTGATCCATACTTTACCGCCCCGTTTGATATAACGGGTCATGGCAATACGAGCGGCTTCGATTTGGCGGTTGGTAATCCAAGACGCCTCTAAAGCCTGCAGCCCGTATTCGCCGAATGCGATCTCTGTGCCGCCTTTGGCACGGCCTTTCATCTTACCGCGATGTTCTTTGCGGTGTTTAACGCGTTTCGGCAGTAACATGGCTTATTGCTCTCCTTCCTTGTTCGTTCTCCGCTTCGCGGCAGGAAGTACTTCTCCCCGATATATCCAAACTTTGACGCCTAAGCGTCCATAAGTGGTGTGTGCTTCAGCAGTACCGTAGTCGATATCCGCACGAAGTGTGTGCAAAGGTACAGTGCCTTCGCTGTAGCCTTCGGAACGCGCGATTTCCGCGCCGCCCAGACGGCCGCTTACAGCAACCTTGATCCCTTTAGCGCCTGCGCGCATCGTGCGTTGAATCGCTTGCTTCATTGCGCGGCGGAACGATACGCGGCGTTCGAGCTGTTGTGCGATCGATTCAGCAACAAGTGTTGCGTCGATGTCCGCGTTCTTCACTTCTGCAATGTTAATGTGTACCTTCTTATTCGTCATCTTAGCCAATGCGGCGCGAATCACTTCAACCTCGGATCCGCCTTTGCCGATAACCATACCTGGCTTAGCTGTGTGAATAGTGACATTCACGCGGTTTGCTGCACGCTCGATATCGATGCGGGATACCGCGCTTTCCTTCAGTTTGTTCTTCAAGAACTCCCGAATTTTCACGTCCTCGATCAAGAGCTTGCCGAAATCTTTGTCGGCGTACCACTTCGATTCCCAATCGCGGATGATACCAACTCGAAGTCCTACCGGGTTAACCTTTTGACCCACACATTTCCCTCCTTATCGTTGCGTTTTTTACTTTTCGTCAACCGCTACCGTAATGTGGCTTGTGCGTTTAAAGATCGAGAACGCTCGGCCTTGTGCACGCGGCTGGAACCGTTTCATCGTCGGACCTTCGTTGGCGTATGCTTGTGTTACAACCAACTTGCTAGGATCCAAATTGTAGTTGTTCTCTGCGTTTGCGATTGCGGAGTTCAGCAGCTTCTCAATCACCGGCGATGCGCCGCGAGGCGTATGGCGGAGAATGGAGATGGCCTCGCCTACTTCTTTACCGCGAATCAAATCCAACACGAGACGCGCTTTGCGAGGTGCAATACGCACATATCTCAAGTGTGCTTTCGCTTCCACGTGGATGTTCCCTCCTCTCGAGTTGCGAACTGTACGTGTTTTGGGAAAACGACTTGCTTTTCGCAATCCTTTTCCCGCATCACTTCAATTCTCAATTATCTCTTCGTTTTCTTATCGTCGTCCGTATGACCCCGATACGTACGAGTCGGCGCAAACTCACCGAGCTTATGACCGACCATATCTTCCGTTACATAAACCGGCACGTGCTTGCGGCCGTCATACACACCGAACGTATGTCCGATGAACTGCGGGAACACCGTTGAACGGCGAGACCACGTTTTGATGACAACCTTCTTGCCGGAAGCATTCAATTCTTCCACTTTCTTTAACAGGTAACCGTCGATAAACGGTCCCTTCTTCAAGCTGCGGCCCATGGATCGTCCTCCCTTCCTGGCTTAAGCATATTTCGATACAAGCTTATTACTTCGTACGACGGCGAATAATATACTTGTCGGTATCTTTGCCCTTCTTGCGAGTCTTGACGCCAAGCGTCTTCTTACCCCATGGAGACATCGGGGATTTACGGCCAACTGGAGCGCGCCCTTCACCACCACCGTGCGGGTGATCGTTCGGGTTCATGACGACACCGCGGACAGACGGTCTCTTGCGCAACCAACGGCTGCGGCCCGCTTTACCAATCTTGATCAGCTCGTGGTCTTGGTTGCCTACCGTACCGATCGTAGCGCGGCACACCTTCAAGACGCGGCGCATTTCACCGGAGGACAAGCGAATGATCACGTACTTATCTTCTTTACCAAGCAATTGAGCTTCCGTACCTGCAGCGCGAACCAATTGTCCGCCTTTGCCCGGCTTCAACTCAATGTTGTGGATCACGGAACCTACCGGAATGTTTTCCAGCGGAAGCGCGTTACCTGTTTTGATGTCGGCGTTCGGTCCGGATTCGATCACGTCGCCAACCTTCAAACCTTTCGGTGCGAGGATGTAACGCTTCTCGCCATCGGCATAATTGATCAATGCGATGTTTGCCGTACGGTTCGGATCGTATTCGATCGTTGCTACGCGGCCAGGAATTCCGTCCTTATCGCGCTTAAAGTCGATAATCCGGTATTTCCGTTTATGACCGCCGCCTTGATGGCGGGTTGTAATTTTACCTTGATTGTTGCGGCCCGCTCTGTTCATCAGCGGCGCAGTCAAAGATTTCTCCGGCTTCGCCGCTGTAATTTCTTCAAATGCGTTAACCGTCATTTGACGACGCGACGGCGTAGTCGGTTTAAATGTTTTGATTGGCATCCTTTTTCCCTCCTTATCCGAAAAATTATTCTACCGTTTCAAAGAATTCGAGTTCTTTGCTGTCCGGGCTCAAAGTTACGATCGCTTTCTTCCAATCCGGGCGATATCCGCTGTAACGGCCGTACCGTTTCGGCTTGCCCTTCATGTTCATCGTATTGACGTCCGTAACCTTCACTTTGAAGATCGCTTCGACAGCTTGCTTTATTTCCGTCTTGTTCACACGGCGATCTACTTCGAAGACATATTTCTTCTCAGCCATCATATCGCTCGTGCGCTCCGTAATAATCGGGCGGCGAATCACATCATATGGACTTTTCATTACGCGAACACCTCCTCGACTTTCTTGGCGGCATCCTTCGTAATGATGAGCTTGTCGTAACCTAGTACGTCGAGCACATTGATGCCTTCCGCCGATACGAATTTCGCGTTCGGCAGGTTCCGTACCGACAAAGCTACATTCTCGTCATGCTCTGCGGTAACAACCAGCGCCTTGCGATCTACTTTCAGATTGTTCAGAAGCGCTGTGATTTCTTTCGTCTTCGGCGCTGCAATGCTCAGCGCGTCCAATACGATAATCTCGTTATCAATCACTTTCGAAGACAAAGCGGACTTAAGAGCCAGTCTGCGAACTTTCTTCGGAAGTTTATAGCTATAGCTGCGCGGAGTCGGTCCGAAGACGATACCGCCGCCTTTCCATTGTGGCGAACGAATGGAACCTTGACGCGCGCGTCCTGTTCCCTTCTGTTTCCACGGCTTGCGTCCGCCGCCGCGAACTTCGCTGCGGCCTTTCGTCTTGTGCGTACCTGCACGAAGCGATGCGCGCTGCATCAATACAGCTTCGTTCATTACGTGCACATTCGGCTCAACGCCAAACACCGTGTCCGCCAATTCGATCTCGCCCACTTGGGCGCCGCTCACGTTGTATAAAGCTACTTTTGGCATGGATGCTCCTCCTTCCTTTCTTATTTCTTAATAGCCGAGCTGATTTTTACGTAGCTGTTCTTCGCGCCAGGAATCGATCCTTTTACTAGAAGCACGTTGCGCTCTGCATCCACTTTAACAACTTGCAGGTTTTGCAGCGTAACGGTCTCGTTACCTGTACGGCCCGCCATTTTCTTCCCCTTCGGTACACGGTTCGCGTCGCGGTGAATCGCAAGAGAACCTTGACCTCTATGATACTTGGAGCCGTGTCCCATAGGACCTCTGCTCATATTCCAGCGCTGAATAGCGCCTAAAGTTCCGCGGCCTTTCGATGTTCCTGTTACGTCAACATACTCGCCTTCCGCGAACAGGTCGGCACTCACCACCTGGCCAACTTCATACTGAGACAAGTCGACATCGCGGAATTCTTTAATGTAGCGCTTAGGAGTCGTGCCAGCCTTCTTCGCATGGCCAACCGCAGGTTTCGTTGCGCGTGATTCTTTCTTCTCGTCAAAGCCGAGCTGAACAGAAACATAGCCGTCGTTCTCGACGTCTTTCTTCTGAAGCACAACGCACGGACCGGCTTGGATTACCGTTACCGGCACTACCGTACCGTCTTCCGCAAACACTTGCGTCATGCCCAACTTCTTTCCTAAGATACCTTTTGTCATGTTGACACCTCTTTTCTTCCTTTAAATAAATGGTTTGCTTTATTACTCGCTCAATTAGAGCTTGATTTCGATATCTACACCGGACGGCAAGTCCAAGCGCATCAACGCATCAACGGTTTGCGGCGTCGGGTTGACAATGTCGATCAGACGCTTATGCGTGCGCATCTCGAACTGCTCCCGGGAATCCTTGTACTTGTGTACCGCGCGCAAAATCGTAATGATTTGCTTCTCCGTCGGCAACGGAATCGGACCGGAAACCCCTGCTCCGGAACGCTTTGCCGTATCGACGATTTTCTCCGCGGACTGGTCAAGAACCCTGTGATCGTAAGCCTTCAAACGGATACGAATTTTTTGCTTAGCCATGGTGAAAATCCCTCCTTATCGCCCAATTTTGTAATCGGACATACTCCGTGGAAATTTTCCGGCTCACCACAATTCCCTCTTCATGGCAAAGGGGCCGGGTGTGTCGGCAACCTCCCACATCATCGCACAGTCACAGACCAACGCACACAATAATATCAAATTGCCATAGTATTAGTCAAGGGAAAATAATTATCCTCCTATATCCAGCTTTTTTTCGTTTGATTGTGGTTGTACCTATATGAACAAAAAAAATGGGGCATCGCCCAGCCCTTTTTTGGTCCCGGTTACTGGGTAAATGCATATCGTACACTAAATGAGTTTTAGAAAGGAGTTCTCGCATGCGCAGAAAAAAAGGTTCCAAACGGTCCAATCAAGTCAGTGCCTTGTTTAACGAGATGCACTGGATTGATGATAAGGAGAACATAAAGCGGACCGAGAAGGACAAACTAAAAATCAATACAGTCGGTTTTGCGGATCCTTATGTCTCTGTTCCGAAAACGGAGAAAGAATTAGATGCATTATTTAAAGAAGAAATGGAAGCATTGGAACAAGCAATTAAAGAGGAAGAACCTGAACCGATTGTTGAGCAGGTAGAGCCTAAACCCGCTTCCCTTGCGATCGAATCATCGATCCCGGTTGAACCGCCTAAACCCGTTGATCCACCCAAAGAAGAAAAGCCGGCGCCAGCGATTTCCGTCCCAGCACCCGCCACTTCCGAAATTCTGAAACGCAAGAAAAGTGTACCGGGGCCTGTAGTTTATACGGACGATATCGCCGATCAAGCCGTCACCAATGACAAAATCGCGGACCGGACAATCGACGGAGAAAAGCTTCAATTCGAAACAATCGGCTCGGAGGTTTTGGCGGATTATGCCGTAACCGAAATCAAACTTGCCGATGAGAGTGTCACAGCCAGCAAGCTTGCATTCGGCTCTGTAGACCATCGCCATCTTGCCGACCATTCCGTGACGGGCAATAAACTCGCATTTCGTTCCGTGACCGGGGCCCACTTGGCCGAGAACAGCATTACATCGGATAAACTCGCAGACAAGGTGATTGATTCGAAAAAAATTGCAGACGGGTCCATTCAAAGCAAACACTTAGGTGTGCAGTCCATTACAGGTGAACTCTTGCAGGACGGCAGCATTTCCTCAGAAAAGCTAAAAAGCAGCAGTGTTCAGACCCACCATTTAGTAAACCATTCTATTAACTCTATCAAGCTCGCGGACAACTCCGTAACTTCCGAGAAGATCGCCGATGGCGCCGTCACCGAAAGCAAGCTGGACGACAAATCCGTAGATTCTAATCATTTGAAGGTTGGTTCTGTTACTTCCGAGCATATCCAAGAAGACAGCATAACAACGAATATGCTGCAGGCGCGTTCCGTTACCGGCAACAAAATCGCCGTTGAGACGATCTCTTCGGAGCATCTTTTAGAGGACTCCATTCTCACAGACCATCTGACGAACCTGGTTGTTACCAATGAAAAGCTGGCTCAAAATTCGGTTTCTACGGATAAAATCCAGAATAATGCTGTCACTGCGGATAAGCTGGCAGACGACAGTGTGACCAGTGACAAAATAGGACCCGGCGTCATCCAACGGGGGCATCTCTCTAAATCTGTTGTTACCGATGAAGCGATTGCAGATCGAGCCGTGCAGGGCAGGCACATTACGAAACATGCCATTTCCACAGAACACATTCAGTTCAACTCTATTACAGGCTCTATGCTGGCAGATCAATCCGTTACCGAAATGAAATTGGCCTCCGATTCCGTGAAGCGGCATCACATCTCCAATCAATCGATCCATACCACTCATCTTTCCGATCAATCGGTAACCGCGTCGAAACTGGCACCCGACTCCGTGACATCGGACAAAATCAAGAACCATTCCATCATCACCTCGAAGCTGGCCGACCGCAGTATTAAGGGAGAAAAAATTGCCGAGCATGCCGTGAAAGGGGAACATATCCAACCTTCTGCGGTTACAACAGAGCACTTAGCGCTTCAATCGGTTACAACGGAAAAGCTGGCGGACCGCTCAATTAGCGGAGAAAAAATTACAGAAGACGCCATTACAGGAGAGCACATTGCCGCTGAAGCGATTCGCGGTTATCATCTCGTCCCAGGCTCCATTAAAGCCTCTCATCTGGACTCAGGCATCATTACATTAGATAAAATTTCCGACAACAGCATTACAGGAGATAAGATCCGCCCAGCTGCCGTCAGCCGGGATCATCTTCAATCACACAGCGTCAGCGCCGACAAGATCACCCCTTCCGCCGTTCAGTCCGAGCATATTAACCTTGATGCGGTGAATACGGACCATATCGCGCCATTCGCTGTGAACACAAAGCACTTGGCCGTGGACAGTGTTTCTACCAATACGCTGCAAGACAACGCCGTCACGTCGGATAAAATTGCTCCCGGCGCCGTTCAGAATGACCATATCGCTCCATTGTCGATCCATGAAGCGCATATTGCCGAACGCGCTGTTTCCTCCGCCCACCTGCAGCCGGAAAGCGTCCAGAGCAAGCATATCGCGGAGCATTCGATTAAAGCCGTCCACCTGACAACCGAGAGCGTATTCGGCAAGCATCTGGCGTCCGACTCCGTGCAAAGCGTCCACATCCGGTCCAACGCGGTACACTCCAATCACTTGGCCGACGGCGCGGTAACCAATAAACAACTGGCGGACCAAGCGGTTGAAGCCCGCAATATCGGACCAGGCGAAATCAAATCGGACCATATTGAGGAAAAGGCGATTCAGTCGCATCACATTGAGCCGAATTCCATTACCGGAACTCATGTGCAAGCAGGGACCATTCGCCGTCACCACTTGGCTGAAGGTACGCTTGATATCGCAAACGGCAGCATTGATGGCTCCAAGCTGGCGCCCGAATCCATCGGAACCCATCACCTCCAGTTCGCTGCCGTAACCGAGGATAAGCTTGCTCAAGGCGTCATCCTTGCTTATCATATCAGCGAGTCAGCGGTCGGGACGGAGCAATTGCAGAACGGGTCGGTTACGACGGAGAAGCTCGCTTATGACAGCGTAACCTCCGATGAATTGGCGCCTGGCTCCGTAACAGCCGTGCATATTGCGAACGCCGCGATCGAGAATGTTCATATTAAAGATATGGCCGTTGGGGCAACCCACCTGCAGCCTGGCATTATCCAACGCCATCATATGGCGGAGGGCGTCCTTGACCTTGAAGATGGGAGCGTCACCGCTTCAAAGATTGCCCCGGAGGCGGTTCAATCGGCACATTTGGGCGAGGACAGCGTAGGCACGGTTCATATGCAGGATCAATCCGTAACCGCGGAGAAGCTAGCGGCTGACAGCGTCACTTCAGAGCATCTCTCGAAGGGCGCCGTAACGTCAGAGCACATCAGGGACGGGGCGATCAGCACGGAGCATCTCCAGATGGGTGTCATTGAACGCCTGCATCTTGCCCAAGGTGTACTCGACATCGATGACAGTAGTATTGATCATACGAAGATAGCGCCGCAGGCCATTCAATCTTTGCATATAAGCGAATCAAGCGTCCGTTCGGCGCATCTGCAGGACAAATCGGTGACAACTGAGAAATTGGCGGATAATAGCGTCACTTCTGCGCAGCTCGCTCCGGGATCCGTGTCTTCGGGCCATGTCGCCAAGGAGTCCATCGGAGCGGAGCACCTGCAACGCGGTTCTGTACAACGGGAGCACTTAACGGAAGATGCGCTGGCCATCGAAGACGAGAGCATTGACGGGTCGAAAATTGCCGCCCGAGCCATCCAATCGTCCCATCTCAGCCGCGCTTCCGTCGGAAGTGTTCACCTCCAGGATGAATCGGTCACTTCGGAAAAACTCGCCGCCAATAGCGTGGCTTCGGAGCACTTATCACCCGGATCCGTTACATCCGCGCATATTGTTAATGAAGCCGTTGGTTCATCGCATCTTCAGTCCGGCTCCATCCAACGCCGCCATATCGCCGAAGATGCCATTGAAATTAAGAACGGGAGCATTGACAGCTCGAAGATTGCGCCTAGTGCGATTCAAGCTGCACATCTGGATTCGGAATCCGTGGGCACACTTCATCTGCAGAATGAATCTGTGACATCGGAGAAGATTGCGCAAAGCAGCATTACCTCATATCAATTGGCATCGAATTCTGTTACTACCGAGCATATTGCAGAACGTTCGATTACAAGCTCACATGTGAAAGAACTCGCCATTGACGGCTCGCACCTTGCTCCAAAGTCGATCCAATCCTCACATTTAAATAAAGAATTAATCGGAACGGTTCATCTGCAGGACGAAGCTGTCACAACTGAAAAACTCGCGGCCGGCAGTGTGACTTCCGAAAGGCTGTCAGCGGGTTCGATAACCGCGGTGCATGTCAACGACGAAGCCATTGGCTCCAGACACCTTCAGGCCGGAGCAATCCAATCCATTCATTTGGCTGCAGAATCTGTCGGCTCCGCCCAATTAATGAATGAATCCATCACAACGGAGAAGCTGGCTCCCCGCAGCGTGACAACAGAGCAATTAACACCAGGGGCCGTCACATCGGAACTAATTGCCGCAGAAAGCATTGGCGGGCACCACATTCATAATGGCGCGATTCGCCGGGAGCATCTTGCAGACGGTGTACTGGATATTGAGGATGGCAGCATTGACGGGTCTAAACTCGCTCCGCAATCCGTGGAGACATCCCATCTGCGTAACGGTGCTGTAGGAACTGCTCAGCTGCAAGATCAATCGATTACATCGGAGAAACTATCCTCGCAAAGTATTGCTGCGCAGCATATCATGCCCAATGCGATTGAATCGGCTCATCTTCAATCGGGCATCATTCAGCGGCACCACTTGGCCGCAGGCACATTGGATATTGAAGATGAAAGTATTAGCGGTGCGAAGATTGCCCCCAGATCCATCCAATCCTCTCATTTGATTAGGGAAGCGATTGGAACAGTTCATCTTCAGGATGAATCGATAACCGCTGACAAGCTGGCTGATCGCAGCGTCACATCAGTGAAGCTTTCTTCAGGGTCTGTCACGGGCGAGCATATTATTAGCAGATCCATTAGCTCTAAGCATCTCCAAGTCGGCTCGGTTCAACGCGAGCACCTAGCAGAAGGAGTACTCGAGTTTGAGATCGAAGACGGCAGTGTCGATGGCTCTAAGATTGCGGAAGGCTCGATCCAAACTGCTCATCTGCAGGACCGTGTTGTAACGGAGGAAAAATTAGCGGCTGACAGCGTAGGCTCTGCACAACTTCGAGCCGGTGCGGTTCAACGCGAGCACCTAGCAGATGGTGTACTTGAGTTTGAGATCGAAGACGGCAGTGTCGATGGCTCTAAGATTGCGGAAGGCTCGATCCAAACTGCTCATCTGCAGGACCGTGTTGTAACGGAGGAAAAATTAGCGGCT
>Ga0182742_1001493_pt1 | contig 29666 bp, 29 predicted proteins | sample eDN5th37CBELigMG_FD_128880 | JGI IMG/M metagenome (GOLD analysis project Ga0182742, IMG submission 128880) | Enriched Miracle-Growth compost microbial communities from Emeryville, California, USA - eDNA 5th pass 37_C BE-Lig MG (version 2)... ... | reverse complement strand
GACGTCGGCGACTACTTCGTCTCCTACATGACCGCCAACTCGGCAGAAGCCGGCTACCAGGTCGGCAAGGCCCTGTTTGAATCGATCGGCGGCGAGGGCGAGGTGGTGCACATCAAGGGCCTCGCCACCCCGACCGACGACGCGCGCACCGCCGGCATGATGAAGGCAGCGGCGGAATTTCCCGGTATCAAGATCGTCGGTGGGCTGCGTGGCGACTGGGTGCGCGAAAAGGCGCGCACGGTCATGTTGTCGATGGTCACCGCCTATCCGAACATGAAGGGCGTGTTCGCGCAAAACGACTCCATGGCGCTTGGCGCACTGTCGGTGCTCAAGGAGCGCGGCATGACCAACGTCAAGGTCGCCGGGATCGACGGCCTGTCCGAAGGGCTCAGCGAAGTGGCGAAGGGCGAGCAGTTCGTTGCCACCAACACATCCCTGCCGCCCTACCAGGCCGGTTTCGCCGCCGTCACGCTGTTCGACGCGCTGAACGGCTGGAAGCCCACGTTGCCCGAACGGCTGCTCTACACCGGCTCGCTGACCGCGACGGCAGAAACGGCCGCCAGCATTGACGAGAAGATCTACAAGAGCGCCGAACTGCCCTTCGACTGGAAGAAGATGAGCCGCACGCTGAACCCGGAGGACTGGGATCCGCAGAACAACATCTACCCGATCGACCCGGCGGTCCAATGGGCCGGCCAGGAGGGCCAGGACAAGCTCAACGCGGCCTATGGCGACGCGGCGAAGTGGAAGGACGAGTTCGACGCCGTGACCAAGCTGTACGCCGACCACTACAAGAGCGGTCCGTTCAAGTGAGCCAGGTGACTGCCGGCCGTCCGGAGATTCCGGGCGGCCAGCCGGTCCAGCCACCGGCGCTGGAACTCAGGGACATCTCGAAGAGCTACCCCGGCACCAGGGCATTGTCCGGGGTCAGCTTCACGCTGCGCCGCAACCAGATGCTCGGCCTCGTCGGCGAGAACGGCGCCGGCAAGTCGACGCTCCTGTCCATCATCAACGGCACGGTGCGGCCGGATACGGGTACGATCGCCATCAACGGCGAGGCGGTTGGCTTCGGCCACCCAACGGAAGCGGCCCGGCGCGGGGTGGCAACCGTTTTCCAGGAACAGGGGCTGATCCCAACCATCCCCGTCTTCGAGAACATCTTTCTCGGACGCGAGGAGAAATTCTCCGTGGCCGGCGCGCTGCGTCGACGTGCGATGATCGCGGAAGCGCGAGCCGTGCTCGACGAACTGGAGATCGACGTCAGTCCGACCGCGCTGACCGGCACGCTCTCATTCGGCCAGCGGCAGCTCGTGGAGATCGCCAAGGCCTTCGCCCTGGCGCGGGTCTATCCGGTGGAGCCGATCATCCTGCTCGACGAGCCGACCAGCGCACTCTCCGACCACGAGGCGGCGAAGCTGTTCGACGGCATCAAGCGGTGGCGGGCGCGCGCTTCCTTCGTGCTGGTATCGCACCGCCTCGCCGACGTGTTCGCCGCCTGCGACGAACTCGTGGCGCTGAAGGACGGCCAGGTCGTCGACCAGCGACCCGTCGACTCCATCGACGAGACAGGATTGCACGAGCTGATCGTCGGGCGCCAGCGCAACGCCGAGTACTACCGCGAGGCCAGCCAGCGCGAACCTGGTGAGCGGATCGTGCTCAGCGCCAGGAACATCAGCAAGCCCGGCCATCTGCGGGGGGTCTCGCTGGATCTGCGCGAGGGCGAGATTCTCGGCGTTGCCGGCGTGCTGGGGTCGGGCAAGTCGACGCTGGCGAAGATCGTCGCTGGAGCGGAGGCGCCCAGCGAAGGTGAGGTCTCGGTGGGCGACAACACGCTCAGGCGCGGCTCGCGGCGCGACGCCATTCGTCATGGCATCGGCTTCGTTCCGGCGGAGCGCAGCATCGCCGGCATCATCGGCACCGACACGATCGACTGGAACCTGACACTGCCCAACCTGAAGCAGATCGGGCTTGGACTCCTCGGCCTTATCTCGCCATCGCGCAGCCGGGCACTGACGACGGAATGGATCAGGCGACTTCGCGTGCGCGCGCCGGGCCCGAACGTGGCCTGCCGGACCCTCTCGGGCGGCAACCAGCAGAAGGTCGTCTTCGCCAAGTGGTTGGCCCGCGGCGTCAACATCCTGGTTCTGGACGATCCGGGACGCGGGCTCGACGTCGGCGCCAAGGAAGACATCTACGCGCTGATGCGCGACATCGCCGAGAAGGGTGGCGCGGTGCTGCTCGTCTCGGACAATCTGCCCGAGCTCATCGGCCTGTCGAACCGCATCATGGTTCTGCGCAACGGCCAGGTCTCGGCCATGATCGATGCACCCAAACACGCCAAGCCACGGGAAGTCGACGTGGTTTCGGCCATGCTATAGACATTACGGGACGGGACACCATGGCTGCACAGCCGGCATCCGCGGCGAAGGCGACTCCAGACATAGACCTGCGCACGATCATCCTGCCGATCGTCGCCATCGTCGTGCTCATCGCATACTTCACCTGGGTCAACCCGCTCTTCTTCTCGTCGGCCAACGCACTCAACATCGGCCGGCAGTCGTCGGTGCTGCTGATGGTGGCACTGGCAGGCACCATCGTCATCCTGATCGGTTCGATCGACCTGTCGGTCGGCGCGCTGGTGACGCTGACGGGCATCCTCGTGGCGCTATCTGTCGACAGGTTCGGGGTGCTGGGGGCGACGCTGGTCGGTGTCGGCGTCGGCGGCTTCGTCGGACTGGTCAACGGCCTTCTCGTCACGCAGCTCAAGGTGCCATCCTTCCTGGTGACGCTGGGCATGCTGTCGGTGCTGTCGGGTGTGGCCAACCAGATCTCGCAGGGCCAGTCGATCCTGTTCATGGACAGTACGCTGCCCGACCTCGTGAACGGCTCCTACGTGCTCGGCGTGCCGAACGTCATCTGGTTCGCGCTGCTTTCGACCGCGATCCTGACCATTGTCGCGTTCCGCACCAAGCTCGGCCGCTACCTCTATGCGCTCGGCGGCGGCGAGATCGTGGCGTCCCATGCCGGTGTGCCCGTCACCTTCTACAAGGTGCTGGCCTTCGTGCTGTCCGGCGCGATCTGCGGGCTGGCGGGCGTGATGCTGACGGGCCAAGTAGGGGCCGGGACGCCAACGGCCGGCAGTAGCCTTCTGCTCAATTCCATTGCGGCTGTCGTGATGGGCGGCACAGCACTTTCGGGTGGCATCGGCGGACCGCACCGAACCTTCCTCGGCGTGCTCGTCATCGCCATCCTGACCAACGGCATGGACGTCACCGAGGTCAACTCGTTCACCCAGGACATCGTGAAGGGCTTCGTCATCATCCTCGCGGTCTCGCTGACGATCGACCGCTCGAAATACGCTTTCATCAAGTAGGGAGGATTTTCACATGAAGGCGAGTGCCAAGCGAAGATTCGGCCGCAGCGGGCTCGAGGTCACGGCGATGGGTTTCGGCACCGCGCCGATCGGCAACCAGTTTCGTCGCGTGCCGGAGGAGGACGCGCGCGGTGTGATCGCCGGCGCGTGGGATGCCGGCCTGCGCTATTTCGACACCGCGCCGATGTACGGCCACGGCCTGTCGGAGCACCGGCTCGGCGAAAGCCTGCGGGCCTATCCGCGCGACGAGTACGTGCTGTCGACCAAGGTCGGCCGCAAGCTGAAACCCGTGCCGGCAGGCGGGCTGACATCCTTTTTCTGGGTGGACATGCCGCCGTTCGAGATCGAGCACGACTACAGCTACGACGGCTGCATGCGCTCCTTCGAGGACAGCCTCCAGCGGCTCGGCCAGGCGCGCATCGACATTCTTTTCATCCACGACATCGACGTGTTCAGCCACGGGCCGGAACTGCAGAAGCAGCATTTCCGCACTGCCATGGACAGCGGCTACAAGGCGCTGGAGAAGCTGCGCTCCGAGGGCCTGGTGAAGGCCATCGGCGTGGGCTGCAACGAGTGGCAGGTGTGCGAGGCGGCGCTGCGCGAACGCGACTTCGACTGCTTCCTGCTCGCGGGGCGCTACACGCTGCTGGAGCAGGATGCGCTCGACACTTTCCTGCCGCTCTGCGAGGAGCGCGACGTGGCCGTCGTGCTGGGCGGCGGCTTCAACAGCGGCATCCTCGCCACCGGCGCCGTCAAGGGCGCGCACTACAACTATAGCGAGGCTCCGCCGGAAATCCTCGAGCGCGTCTCGAAAATCGAGGCGGTGTGCAAGGAATACAACGTCCCGCTGAAGGCGGCGGCGCTGCAGTTCGTGCTGGCGCACCCGGCCATTCCGACCAACATCCCCGGCACCCGAACCAAGACGCATCTGGACGAGAACATCGCCCTCATCGAACACCCGATCCCGGCCGAGTTCTGGGCTGCGCTGAAGAAGAAGGGGCTGGTGCGCGAGAACGCGCCGGTGCCGGCGCAGTAGGCTGGGCGTCGGCCCCACGCCTGGTCATGGTCGGGCTTGACCCGACCATCCATGCCTGGGCGGTCGTGTTGCGGGCAACGGCGCCAGTCATCCACCAGACCGCCACCGTCCCGCGCGGCCGGACCGTCCAGGCCTGGATCCCCGGGAGTTCGCGACGCCACTTCGTGGCTGCTTCGCCCGAGGATGACGAACCGGAAATGTTCGCCGCAACGCGACCGCGCGTCGCGCCAGAACACCGCCTGCTGTCCAGCCAGGCAGCGCACCCTTCCTCACCGACGGGATGATTCAACTGCGCTGCGAGAACATTTTTTGAGTCTGGATCAGAATGGGCCGCCCCCCGGCTCTTGACGGAAGCGTCGGGCTGGCCGACAGCGGGCGAAATCCAGGAGGTGCGCGTGACACTTTTCGGCTTCGTCCAACTGGCCGCCTCGACCTTGTTCTTCCTGGTCGCCGCGGTTTCCGCCAAAAGCTGGGCGGTGTCTCCGAGCATCGGCAAGCTGGTGCTCACGCTTGCCCTTTATTCGGCCGGCAACCTCATCATGCTCCGGCTGGTACGGGAATACGGCATGTCGTCCGCCTTCAGCCTGTCGGCCGTCCTGCAACTCGTCGCCGTCAACGTGATCGCGCTGGGCTGGTTCGGCGAACGGCTGACGATCACCCAAAACATCGGCATCGTGCTGGCGATCATCGCGGTCGGTCTGATCACGCTCGGACCGGCCTTCGAGGGCCGCTCCTGATAGCGAGGCGACGCCGGATAGGAGCCGGCGCCGCTGAAGGCGCTGGACGATCCGGTCAGGACGCGATCTTGCCGCCGCCCTGGCGGGTGATGGCGACGACGGCAGGCCGAACCGGCATCTGCGGGTCGAAATCCGGCCAGCGGGTCGAGGGATCCTCGTAGTAGGAGGGACGGCCGAACGGCGCCCAGTTCTCGCCCTCGTCGCCCGGATGCTGGACGGCGACGAAAGCCGTGGCGTTGTCGGGCGTGAAGAGAGGGCCGCACAGCTCCGCCCCCACCGGCACCCGGTAGAACAGCTTCGAGGTCGCGCGCGCTTCCCCTTCCGTGTCCACGGCCCAGAGGCCGTCGGTGCGGCCGGTGGCCTTGGGACCGTTGCCGTCGGTGGCGACCCAGAGGCGTCCGGCCGCGTCGATGGCGCAGTTGTCCGGCATGCCGAACCAGCCATTGGCAGTGGTTGCGGTCGAGAAGGACGCGCCGACCTCGGCGACCGACGGGTCGCCGCACTTCAGGAGCACTTCCCAGCGCCCTTTCATCGCCGTGAAGTCGCCGCCGTCCTCCATCAGCTCGACGATATGGCCGAATGCGTTCTTCGCCCGCGGGTTTACCCCATCGACCTGCTCGACGTCGCGGCGCGCGTTGTTGGTCAGCATCACGTAGACCTTGCCGGTCGAGCCGTTCGGCTGAATGTCCTCGGGGCGGTCCATCGGCGTCGCTTCCAGGAGGTCGCTCGCCCGGCGGGCCTCGATGAGCACGTCGGCCTGGCTGGCGAAGCCGTTCTCCGCCGTCAGCGGCCCCTCCCCGTGGACGAGCGGCAGCCATTCGAATGTGCCGTCGTCGGAGAACTTCGCGACGTACAGCGTGCCTGCGTCGAGCAGATCGAGGTTCGCGGCGCGATCGTCCGGATTCCAGGTGTCGGCGGTCACGAACTTATAAACGTAGTCGAAGCGTTCGTCGTCGCCGAGGTAGAACACGACCTTGCCGTTTGCCGCGACGATCGACTCCGCGCCTTCATGCTTGAAGCGCCCCAGCGCCGTGCGCTTCCTTGGTACCGAGTTCGGGTCCATGACGTCGACCTCGACGATCCAGCCGAAGCGGTTGGGCTCGTTGGGTTCCTTCGACAGGTCGAAGCGCGGCTCGAAATTGCCCCACTCGTAGGCGCCTTCCGGCACGCCGTAGCGCTCGTAATTGGCGGCCTCGGGATGGCCCTCGGGCAGCTCCCCCTGGAAGTAGCCGTGGAAGTTCTCCTCAGCCATGATGTAGGTGCCCCAGGGCGTCACGCCGCCGGCGCAATTGTTGATGGTGCCGATAACCTTCGTGCCGGTGGGATCGGCGCTGGTCTTCAGGCGGTCGCTGCCGGCGGCCGGGCCGGTGACCTGCATCTCGGTCTTCGCTGTGATCCGGCGGTTCAGCGCCCCGTCGCGGACGACCTGCCACTTGCCGCCGACCTTGCGGATCTCGACCACGGTGCCGCCATGCGCGGCCATCTCGATGGCGACGCGCCTGGCGTCGGCCGGGGCCACCTCGGCCTTGCCGTCCCGGATGGTGACGATGCCGGGGAACATCAGGTGCTCGTTGGTGTATTCGTGGTTCACCACGAGCAGGCCGTGCTCGCTGGAGCCGTCGATCGGAATGAAGCCGACATAGTCGTTGTTGTAGCCGAACTGCTTCTCCTGTGCTTCCGGCGTCTGGTTGGCCGGATCGAAGGCCGGGGAATCGGCGAACAGCGGGTCGCCCCAGCGCAGCAGCACGTCGGCGTCATAGCCGGGCGCAACATGGTGGTTCTCGTCCACTCCGGCCTCGATCTCGTCGAAGTCAAAGGCCGAACCGGACCCCGCGCGAGCGTTGTCGGCGGTAATCAGCGCGATCGGGCTCACGGTCGCGGCGATTGCAGAGACCGCCAGCGATCCCTGCAGGAAGCCACGACGCGAGAAGCGCGCTGAGATGATCTCGCCCATGGTGCGGTTGTGGGTTGGGTTGCGGCCCGGTCCGTCGTTCTCCTCGAGGAGGCTGGTCCGGAATCCCTGGGCGTGAGGGAACTGCTGGTTCATCGTCGGTCCTCTGGCTCGCACTGTGGCTTGGGAACGTGCATGAGGATCTGCTAGGCCGGTCACATTACACCCTCATGACATAAGGCGGCTTGTCCGACCCGCCGCAGGGCCATAGGGAAAGGCGTCGAACGGGACGCAGCCATGCCAGCCATCAGAGAGATCGTCGGAAAGCTGGAATTCGCGATCCTGGCCGCGGCAATCGCCGTCGCCGGCGGCGCGTGGGCGTTCGTGGAGCTGGCAGAGGTGGCGCGCGACGGCGAGCCTCACGAGCTTGACCGCCGCATCCTGCTTGCCTTCCGGACCAGCGGCGAGGGGTCGCCCCCGATCGGGCCGTCCTGGCTGCCGGAGGCGGTGCGCGACGTAACGAGCCTGGGCAGTGCGACAGTGCTTGTCTTCATAACCGCGGCCATGGTGATCTACCTGCTGATCACCCGGCGTCGGGCGGCGGCGCTCTATGTCTTCGTGGCCGTCGCAGCCGGACAGGTGCTGTCGTCGCTGCTCAAGCATCTGATCGATCGTGCGCGTCCCGACATCGTGCCACATCTGGCCGAAGTCCAGACGGCGAGCTTTCCCAGCGGTCACGCGATGCTCTCGGCCGTTACCTACCTGACGCTGGGGGCGCTGGCCGCGCGGATCGCCCCGGGGCGCGCTGTCAGTGCCTATATCCTGGGCCTGGCGATCCTCGTCACGTTCGCCGTGGGCATCAGCCGCCTCTATCTCGGCGTTCACTGGCCGACGGATGTGCTGGCGGGTTGGTCAGCCGGTGCAGCCTGGGCGATGCTCTGCTGGCTGGTGGCCCAGTGGGTCCTTCGTCGCGGTGGCCGGACAGCTGCGTCGGACAATTCGCCGCGATAGCTGGTTCAGCTATCCATATTCATGCTTGAAACATCACCTTAGGGGCTCTATGTATCGATCCTGCAGACTGAAACGGGAGTGCTGCCGGTGATCACCGCGGCGCAAATGCGCGCGGCCCGCGCCTTGGCCGGAATCGACCAGAAGGCGTTGGCCGAACGTGCTGGCGTTTCGCTGCCGACCATCCAGCGGATGGAGGCGAGCGAAGGCGTCGTGCGCGGCGTTGTGGATTCGCTGGTGAAGGTCATCAACGCGCTGGAGAGTTTCGGCGTGGAACTGATCGGCGAGGACCAGCCGAGCGAGCGCGGCGGCCGCGGCGTGCGGCTCAAGTCATCCTCCTCCGACAGCACATCTCGCTGAGGCCTGCGCAACCAGTCGCGACGGCGACGCCGACCCCCGGACGCTCCGCGCCCTCGAGCCGACGGTCCCGCCGCCGCGCAGCGGAAGGCAGGGCATGTCCGTTCACAGCAAGCCGGCGACAAGCGCCGCGCCAACCATCGCAGAACTCTACACGCCGAAGCTGATGACCGTCCTCAGGGAGGGCTACGGCTTCGGAAAGTTCCAGGCCGACCTCGTCGCCGGACTGACGGTGGCGATCGTGGCGCTCCCCCTGTCCATGGCGATCGCCATCGCCTCAGGTGTGTCGCCCGACCGGGGGCTCTATACAGCCATCGTCGGCGGGTTCCTCGTATCGCTTCTCGGCGGCAGCCGGTTCCAGATCGGCGGACCGGCGGGCGCCTTCATCGTGCTGGTGGCTGCTACGGTGGAGCGGCACGGCGTCGACGGCCTGCTGCTGGCGACCATCATGGCCGGCGTCTTCCTCATCGTCATTGGCGCGCTGCGCATCGGCGCCTACATCAAGCTCATCCCCTACCCGGTGACGGTGGGCTTCACCGCCGGCATCGCCGTCATCATCTTCGCCAGCCAGATCAAGGACCTGTTCGGCCTGACGCTAACCGAAAAGGAACCCGGTGAACTGCTGCCGAAGCTGATGACGCTTGGCTCAGCGGCGGGAACGGTGAACATCGCGGCCGTCGGGCTCGCGGCCCTCACGATCCTGACCATCCTCGGCCTCAAGCGCTGGCGTCCTTCCTGGCCGGGGCTGCTGATCGCCGTGGCGCTGGCGGCGATCCTGACCTCCATCTTCAACCTGCCGGTGGAGACGATCGGCTCGAAGTTCGGCGGCATCCCGCGCGGACTGCCGGCGCCGGCCCTCCCGGCGTTCAGCATGGAGAAGGCGCAGGCGGTATTGCCCGACGCCGTTGCCTTCGCGCTGCTCGGCGCGATCGAGTCGCTCCTGTCGGCGGTCGTCGCCGACGGAATGACCGGGCGCCGGCACCGTTCGAACTGCGAACTGGTGGCCCAGGGCATCGCGAACATCGGCTCGGCGCTGTTCGGGGGCATCTGCGTCACCGGCACGATCGCGCGTACCGCGACCAACGTCCGCGCCGGCGCGGTCGGCCCCGTCAGCGGCATGCTGCATGCGGTGTTCCTGCTCGTCTTCATGCTGGTGGCCGCGCCCCTGGCGAGCGCCATCCCCCTGGCGGCGCTGGCCGGCGTGCTTGCGGTGGTGGCTTGGAACATGATCGAGAAGGACGCCTTCCGCGCCCTGATCCGTTCGTCCGTCGGCGACGCCGCGGTGCTCCTGATCACCTTCGCGCTGGTGATCTTCCGCGATCTGACGGAAGGCATCATCGTCGGGTTCCTGCTGGGCTCGGTGCTGTTCATCGATCGCATGGGCCGCACCATCGCCGTGGAGGCCGGCGCGCCGGTGGCCCGCGACGACGTGCCGGACACCACCAATGGAGGCCGCACGGCCTACGATCCCGAGACCGGCAGCGACCCGGACGTGGTGGTCTACCGCATTTCCGGCGCCTTCTTCTTCGGTGCGGCCTCGTCGGTCGCGGCCGTGCTCGACCGCATCTCCGGGCGGCCGGGGGCCCTGGTGCTGGATTTCTCCGCCGTGCCGTTCCTCGACTCAACCGCGGCAAACGTGATCGAAGGCACTGTCCGGAAGGCGACACGCGGCAACAGCAAGGTGTTCATCACCGGCGCGACGCCGGCGGTACGGCGCATGCTGTTCGCCCACGGCGTCCGGCCGCCGCACGTGCGCTACAAGGCAACCGCCCAATCGGCCGTGCGGCAGGCGCACAACATGGCCACCGCGCCGGCGGCCTGAGTCCAGCCTTCAGGGTCGCCTGAAGCCGGTCGGCGGACCGTAGAGGGGACGGATGCGCTCGATCGCGTCCGCCAGCTTTTCGTGCACCACGAGCATGGCGTGGCCGGTGGCGTGAACGAGCGTCTCAGCGTCCGCCAGCATGCCAACATGGCCCTTCCAGAACACCAGGTCGCCCCGTTGTAACTCGCCGGGCCCTACATCGAGAGCGCTGCCGAGGACGTCGGCCTGCATGTCCGAATCGCGGGGCGCCGGGCGACCGCACATGCGCAGCGCCAGTTGCACCAGACCCGAGCAATCGATGCCGAAGGCGCTCGTCCCGCCCCAGAGATAGGGCGTGCCCAGTAGCGATTCAGCCACGGCCACCGGATCGTCCGCCGTTGCGTCGACCAGCGCCAGATGCGCAGCTATGAGCGCCTCTCCGGAAGCCAGCAGCGCGTAGCGGGTGCCGCGCGTCTCCGTCTCGCCGACGATCGTGACCTCCGATCCCATCGACAGGCAGGTCCGGCGCGACAATTTCAGGTCAGCGCCGGCATAGACGAAGGTGCGGGGCGCCACCACGCGATGGGTGGGCTCCGCCTCCCGAGGCCCGAGATCGGCCGCGGCGACATAGCCGACATAGCCGTCCGCATCCGCCTGCAGCCAGGCGTAGCCCTCGTCTTCGTCGAAGACGGTGACGGCCGCCCCGGCAAGAAGCTGGGACGACAGGCCGGCATCGGGACGCGGCGATGACAGCACGTCGGCCACGGAGGCGCTGACGCGGGCGGGCCGGCCCGTCACGAAACGCTTTGCCTCGACCTTCCCCTGCAATCGCGCATCGGCGAGATCCTGGCGAAAGGCGTTCAGGCGCGGATCCAGTTTCAAATCGGCAACTCCCTTGCCCGGGCCATGATCACGTCCCCGAGGCGTTCGACATAGAGCGCGCCCTCGACTGTTCGCCGAACCAGGACGCTGCGCCTGTCCGCGTCGTCGCGATGGCGGCCGAGCAGCTTCATGGCGCTGAGCCTGTCCAGCGCGCGGGTGACGACGGGCTTGCTGACGCCGAGATGCGCGGCCAGCCCACGCACCGTGTGCGGCGGCGGATCGAGATAGACGGTGAGCAGGATCGCCGCCTGACGGAACGACAGGTCGAACGCATCGGCGCGTACTTCCGACAGGCAAACCTGCTGCCAGAGCCGGAGCGCCTCGCTCGCTCGCAAAGTGACCGACATCCGTCCACGGTATCGCGCGCCCGTTTCGGAAGCGTTACGTCAGCCCTGCCCGGCCTCGCCGAGGATCGCCGCCTCCAACGCGCGGATCGCCTGGGCCTCGCCGCCGACCGGCCCCCATGGCCGCTCCGTGGGATTCCAGCCGAAGATGTCGAAATGCGCCCATGTCCGGGCCTTCTCGACGAAACGCTGCAGGAAGAGCGCCGCGGTGATCGAGCCCGCGAAGCCGTCGGAGGTGACGTTATTGAGGTCGGCCACCTTGGAAGACAGCTTCGAGTCGTAGGGCTTCCACAGGGGCATGCGCCAGATCGGGTCCTCCACCGCCGCCGAGGCGGCCACCAACCGCGCGGCGAAGGCGTCGTCGGGCGTGTAGAAGGGCGGAAGGTCGGGGCCGAGCGCCACGCGAGCCGCGCCGGTCAGCGTCGCCATGTCGATCAGAAGGTCGGGCGCCTCCTCGTCCGCCAGCGCCAGCGCATCGGCCAGGATCAGCCGGCCCTCGGCGTCGGTGTTGCCGATCTCCACCGTGAGGCCCTTGCGGCTCGGAAGGATGTCGCCGGGCCGGAAGGCGTTTCCGGAAATTGCGTTTTCGACCACGGGCAGGAGCACGCGCAGCCGGATGTCCGCACGCGCCGCCATCAGCATCGACGCCAGGCCGAGCACGTTCGCCGCGCCGCCCATGTCCTTCTTCATCAAGAGCATGTTGTTGGCCGGCTTGATGTCGAGGCCACCGGTGTCGAAACAGACGCCCTTGCCGACCAGCGTGACCTTGCGCGCATCGGCGCGACCCCGGGTGATGTCGATGAGGCGCGGCGCCTCCGCGGAAGCCCGGCCGACCGCGTGGATCATCGGAAAGTTCTTCTCGAGCAGCTCGTCACCGGTCACGACCGCCACGTCGGCGCCGTGGCGCGCGGCGAGATCGCGGGCTGCATTCTCGAGATCGTTTGGCCCCATGTCGTTGGTCGGCGTGTTGATCAGGTCGCGCGCCAGGGCGACTCCATCGGCGACGCGCACGACGGCCGCCCTGTCCGCACCGGCGGGCACTGCCAGGCGCACGAGCTTGCCCGACTTGGCCCGGTAGCGGGTGAACGCATAGCCGCCGAGGACGATGGCCAGCGTGGCAAGCTGAGGGTTCATTGGCGGGATGTCGAAGTGCCAGCTTCCTTCCGGCAATTTGCGGGCGAGGCTGCCCACGGCCAGCGCGCTGCCTTCGTCGGAGCCCAGCCCGAACAGCGCGCCCTCGATCTGCCCGTCCGTACCCGGCAGCAGCATCAGCCGACCCGCCTCGCCGGAGAAGCCGTTGGCCGTTGCCCAGGCGCGATGCTGGTCCGTCAGCCGACAGTCCCCGAACGCCTGTTTGGACACGAGGATGATCGGTCGGGAGTTCGAGTCAGGCTTGTCCAGAAGTTCGACGGGCATGAGGCTTACCGGAGGTTGAGAAAGGGTGACGATGCGAGGCCGGTATTAACCGACCGTTAGGGTTAACAGAATATTGCTCGCACAAAAGGGGATGCGCCCGAAAGGCGCGGGGAGCTGCCCATGAAAGCATTGTTGCCGTACTCTTTTCGCCGGATAGCCATGATCGTGTCCGCCGTCGCGATGACCGCGCTCGTGGCGGGATGCGGAACGTCGCGCGAGACGACGGGCTCGATCGCAAAGAGCAGCAACATGCGTATCGACTCCATGACACAGCCGGAGTTGAACAGCGCGGCACGGGAGCTCGGCTACGCATACACGAAGGATACCACGAACCGCGACACCGCGCTGCGCTATGCCAATGTCCTGCAAATGCAGGGAAAGTCCGACCAGTCGCTGGCCGTCATGCGCAAGCTGGTCATCGCCCATCCCAAGGACCGAGCCGTGCTCGCCGCATATGGCAAGGCCCTCGCCGCCGTCGGCGAACTAGAACCTGCGCTGGATGCTGTGCGGCGCGCGCAGACGCCGGAATATCCAGACTGGAAGCTCGTGTCGGCGGAAGCAGCGATCCTCGACCAGCTCGGCCAGAGCAATGCCGCGCGGGAACTCTACCGCAAGGCGCTGGACATGAAGCCGAACGAGCCGTCGGTGCTGTCCAATCTCGGCATGTCCTATGTTCTGGGCGGCGACCTGAAGACCGCGGAAACCTATCTGCGCCAGGCCGCGCAGCAGCCCGGCGCTGACAGCCGCGTGCGGCAGAACCTCGCGCTGGTCGTGGGCCTGCAGGGCCGCTTCGAAGAAGCGCGGGAGATCGCCGGGCGCGAATTGTCGCCGGAACAGGCCGAGGCGAACATGGCCTACCTCCGCCAGATGATGGCCCAGCAGAACGCGTGGAGCCAGATCAAGGAAGAAGACAAGAAGCGCAAGGCAAACTGAGGGTGCGCCGCCGCGTCAGGGCAGGGGCTTGCACACGACAAGTAGGGCCTCGATCGGCCGCGGACCGGGCGGGAACGTCTTCGATTTCGAGATGACCTTGGCCAGCTCATAGCCTCCGGTAGGGGAGGCGTAGCAGCTCCAGCGGCGGGCGACGTAGCGCTCGGGGGACGCCGGATCGGTCGGCCCGGGCAGCAGGCGGTGCAGCCACAGGATGATCCGCGGACGGCGTGACACCGGCGAGGTGTTCACCCCCACCTCCAGCCCAGTTGCCGTGCAAGCCGTGAAGGCGCCACGGTTCCACCGGATGAGGTGGTGCGGCAGAATGTTCATCCGGAGGTTCGGAATCTCTGTCGGGGGGGATGGGTGACGCGGCTTTGCGAGAATCAGCAGCCCGCCTGGCCGGATCAACCGAACCAACAGTTCGGCGTACCGGAGCGGGTCGTCAATGGGCTCCATGATGTGGAGGCGCTCGCCACGTCGTCGGCGCCGCGGGCGGGATTCTCCTCATGCGTCTCCTCGATCACCACCTCGTCGGCGTCGTGCGCATAGGTGTCCAGGCCGGTACAGTGCCCGTACGGCAGATGGGGGCGGAACACGCCTGGCCCGCAGCAGACATCGATAGTATTAGCCCATACGGGACGTGCGAAACCGCGTTGCTGAAGTCCATCCGCTGGCCGGACTAGGAATGTCGAAGAACACCAGCCGGTGGGCGACTCGTGGAGGGTGATCGGGTCGATCCCCTTGAACAGAGGCCGCGCGTCGATACCCTGGCGCGGGCGCCAGATATCCACCCGCGCGTTGGTCGAGACCCGTGCGCGGGCGATGCCGATATACGTTTGGGGCCGGTTTATTCGGCTGGACGCGGGTTCGCCGCCAGCACGATCTCCGGCAATGGCCGCGACGTGAGGTTGCCCAGAGGCCGCGGCTGCGCAGCGCCAGGTGGCACGTTCAGGCGAACGCCCGACAGAAGCCCGCGCAGGATGGCATTCATTTCCACGGCCGCGAAACGCGCGCCGGGGCAGCTTCGCGCGCCCAAGCCGAAAGGCATGTAGCTGGTTCGCGGCGGCGGTGGATCGTCTGAAAGCCACCGCTCCGGCTGGAAGCTGTCGGGCTCGCGCCAAAACCTGCGATGGCGGTGCAGGGTCCAGGGCGAAACGATCACGTAGCTGCCCGCCGGCACCTGCTTTTCGCGGAACATCGCGTCGGCCTGGGTCTCGCGCAGGAAGAATCCGATCGGCGGATAGAGGCGCAGCGTCTCCTTGCCGAGCGCGTCGAGAACTGCCTCCGGTTCCGCGCCGTTCCAGAAGGCAGGATCGGGCCGGCCGCTGCGCACCAGGTCCGACAGCCGGTCCTGCAGTTCCGGCCGGCGCGCCAGTTCCCACGCCAGCCAGGCAAGGGTCGACGCGGTCGTCTCATGGCCGGCAAGCAGCATCACCGCGATCTCGTCCAGCAGGCCCTCGACATCCGGATCGGCCAGATCGAAGCGCCCGGCCTCGGCAAGCGCCCGGGCGAAAGGCGGCAGTTCCGCGATGTTCCGGACGCCGAGCAGCGGATGCACGAAGCGCTCGCGCATCAGGTGGCGCATCTCACTGCCGATCCTGTCCAGTCCCATCTCGGCAATCAGGCGCGCGCGGACGCGCGGACTCGAACTCGTCAGCAACAGAACCAGCGGCCTGGCCTTCTCGTTGAAGGTGAAGAACAGGCGGGCGAAGCGGTGGGATTCGTCGGGCGTGAAACGGCCGCCCAGCGTCGCCTCGGAGACGATGTCCACCGTCAGGCGCGACATCTCCTCGCTCACCGCCAGCCGCAACCCCGGCTGCGCGCGCCAGCGGGCGACGTATTCGTCAGTGATGCGCGCGGCGATGTCGGCGACGAGCCCGTCCGGCAGGGCTGCCAGAGAGCGCGAGAAGATCCTGCGCGTCTCCTTCACTGCGGCCCCGCCGGGCTGCCCGAACACGCCGCCCCGGATCAGCGGACGGAGCAGCTGCTCGACCACGCTGCTCTTGGGAAAGACGCCAGCACGGTCGAGCATGACCGTCTCGACGACGCGGGGATCATTGGCCAGCGCAACCTTGCGGAGCGGCAGGTCGATCAGCATCAGCCAGCGCTCGAGCGGCTTGCCCGCCACGTAGCGCATAGGATCGGAAACGACGCTGCCCAGCAAAGGCGAGGCGAACGGAATGCGCTCAAGCGCCCACGACAGCATTTTCACGCGGCGATAAATGGCCGTCGTTCCCTTACCGTAATCGATTCCGGTCCTGCGACCTCATAGACGACATGACTCCACTTGACGCGTCTTGTCCATGCGGCAGCGACGACCGCGGCGAAATGGACCACGTCAACCGACGGCTGCAGCACGATGACGAGACGCCGCAGCTTCACGGTGTGACGGTCGAGCGCAGCGACAGTTGCTCCAGCCACGGCACCTGCCGCATCCGCGGCAGGATCGCAATGGCCGCCATCGCCTTCCCCGCACGCGTTTTCTTGAGCGTCGCGACGCGGTACAGCACCGGGAACAGCGACAACACGCTGACCACAATGCCACCAGCAATGACGAACAGATGCAGCATGTGGGACGGTTTCAGGCCGGACGTGTGACCAACTGTCTAGACGGGCCGCGACGGCCCTGGAAAGCCCGGTCGTGTTGGGGGGATGCCGGCCCGCCGGCCTACTGGCTGCTCGACGAGGAGTGCTTGTCGCCCCAGAGGCCGCGTTCGCTCACCTGGATGCCGGCCGGGCCGAGGATGATCGCAAAGAGCACGGGCAGGAAGAACAGGATCATCGGGACTGTGAGCTTCGGCGGCAGTGCGGCCGCCTTCTTCTCTGCCTCGTTCATGCGCATGTCGCGGCTCTCGTTGGCCAGCACCCGCAACGCATGGGCGATCGGCGTTCCGTAGCGCTCGGCCTGGATCAGCGCCTGCGCCACGCCCTTCACCGATTCGAGGCCGGTGCGGTTGGAGAGGTTCTCGTAGGCCTGCCGGCGCTCCTGCAGGTAGGAGAGCTCCGCGGTCGTCAGGACGAGTTCCTCCGCGAGCTCGACCGACTGGGCGCCGATCTCGTCCACGACGCGGCGCATGGCCGCTTCGATGGACATGCCAGACTCCACGCAAATCAGCATGAGGTCGAGCGCATCCGGCCAGGCGAGTTGGATGGACTGCTTGCGCTTCTGGGCCCGGTTGTTGACGTAGAGGACCGGGGCGTAGAAGCCGCCATAGGCGGCGACCACGGCTACAAACAGCCTGATGAAAGCCGGCTGTTCCGGCAGCCCGCCCAGCAGGAACAGGTAAACCAGCGCCAGCCCGAAGAACACGAAGGGCAGCACGAGGCGGAAGAACAGGAAGCGGGTCAGCGGGTTCTGGCCGCGGAAGCCCGCGACACGCAGCTTAGCGACGGTGTTCTCGTCGGCGAGCGCACGGCGCAGGTCCAGCCGGTCGACGATGTGGCGAATTCCGATCGTCTCCTCGCGCAGGCCGCCCTTACGCCGGCGTTCCGCCTCGGCTGCGAGGCGGGCGCGCTGCTTGGCCCGCAGTTCCTCGCGTTCCAGCGCCACACTTTTCATCCGCGTCTTGAGCGGGTTGCCGCCGAGGGCCGGCAGCAGCGTGTAGAGCGTGGCAAAGACGGCGATCGCCACGAGCAGCGATATGAGGAACGACGGGTCCGTCAGTGTCCTGGCGACCTGGTCGGTCATGTCAGACCTCGAAGTTCATCATTTTGCGCATCACGAAGATGCCGATCATCATCCAGACGCCGGAGACGCCGAGGATCAGGTTGCCGGTCGTGGTGACGAACAGCGGCATGATGTAGTTGGGGCTCGACAGGTAGACGAGGAAGGCCACGATGAAGGGCAGGGCGCCGATGATCGCGGCCGAGGCCTTGGCCTCCATCGACAGCGCCTGGACCTTGGCCTTCATCTTCTTGCGGTCGCGCAGCACGCGCGACAGATTGCCGAGCGCCTCGGAGAGGTTGCCGCCCGCCTGGCTCTGGATCTGGATGACGATCCCGAAGAAGCTGGCCTCGGGGCAGGGCATGGTTTCCGGCATGCGCATTGCCGCATCCGGAATCGACATGCCGAGCTGCTGCGATTCGACGATGCGGCGGAACTCGCCGCGCACGGGCTCCGGCGATTCGGCCGCGATGAGCCGAATGCCGTCGTTGAGCGGCAGGCCCGACTTCACCGCGCGGACGATCACGTCGAGCGCGTTCGGAAAATCGTTGAGGAAAGCCTTCACGCGCATCCGGCGCTTGAAGGAGACGAACCAGCGCGGCAGTCCCAGGCCGCCGGCCACCAGAACGCCCGGAAGGACGATCAGCGGCGCGCCCAGGAGGAGCGCGACGATGGTCAGGACCACGCCGACGATGGCCGAATAGGCATAGAAGCGGTCCATGCCCACGTTGAGCCCGGCCTGCTTGAGCTGGATGCGAAGGGGCGGCTTCTTCACGTGATAGTCGCGGACCTTCTGCTTTTCCTCGAGGTCCTTCAGCGAGTCCTGCAACGACCGGCGACGCTTCGCAGCTTCCGCAGCGCGGTCCCGTGAGGCCTTGACGATGATGTGATCTGTTTCGGCTCGCTTCACAGCCTCCAGGCGTCGATCGGCCTTGCGCTCGTCGGCGATGCGGTTGAACAGGAAGACATAGGCGAGCGCCCCGGCACTGAAGCCCGCGAGCACGATGAAGGCCAGTATGGTCTTGTCGATGCCGAACATCCCGGCGCCCTCGCCCCCCTCGCGAAACCCTACTCGGACCGCTTTTCCATGGCCTCAAGCGCCGCGGCGAGCCGCGCCTCCTCGCCGTAGTAGCGGGCGCGCTCCCAGAAATGCGGCCGGCCGACGCCGGTCGAGACGTGCTCGCCCACCAGTCGGCCGTTCGCGTCCTCGCCCTTGATGTTGTAGAGGATAAGGTCCTGGGTGATGACAACGTCGCCTTCCATGCCGATCACCTCCGTGACGTGGGTGATGCGACGCGAGCCGTCGCGCAGGCGGGCCGCCTGGATGATCACGTCGACCGAACCGACGATGATTTCGCGCACAGTGCGCTGGGGCAGCGAGAAGCCGCCCATGGCGATCATCGATTCCATGCGGTTGAGGCACTCGCGCGGGCTGTTGGCGTGGATCGTGCCCATCGAACCGTCATGGCCGGTGTTCATCGCTTGCAGCAGGTCGAACACCTCCGGACCGCGTACCTCGCCGACGATGATGCGTTCCGGCCGCATGCGCAGGCAGTTCTTCACCAGGTCGCGCATGGTCACCTGGCCCTCGCCCTCGAGGTTGGGCGGGCGGGTTTCGAGCCGCACCACATGCGGCTGCTGGAGCTGAAGCTCGGCCGAGTCCTCGCAGGTGATGACGCGCTCGTCACGATCGACGTAATTGGTGAGACAGTTGAGCAGCGTCGTCTTGCCCGAACCGGTGCCGCCCGAGATGATGACGTTGCAGCGCACCCGCCCGATGATCTTCAGGACTTCAGCGCCCTCGGGCGAGATGGCGCCGAGGCGCACGAGCTGGTCGAGGGTGAGCTTGTCCTTCTTGAACTTGCGGATGGTCAGGGCAGTGCCGTCGATGGCGAGCGGAGGCGCGATGACGTTGACGCGGCTGCCGTCGGGCAGGCGCGCGTCGCAGATCGGCGAGCTCTCGTCGACGCGCCGGCCGACCTGGCTGACGATGCGCTGGCAGATGTTCAGGAGCTGCTGGTTGTCGCGGAAGCGGATGCCGGTCATTTCGACCTTGCCGTTCACCTCGATGTAGACCTGCTTGGCGCCGTTCACCATGATGTCGGCGATGTCGTCGCGCGCCAGAAGCGGCTCCAGCGGTCCAAAACCCAGGACGTCGTTGCATATATCCTCGAGCAGTTCCTCCTGCTCGGCGATCGACATCACGAAGTTCTTGATGGCGATGATGTCGTTGACGATGTCGCGGATTTCCTCGCGCGCCGTCTCGGCGTCCAGCTTGGCGAGCTGCGACAGGTCGATGGTGTCGATCAGCGCCGAGAAAACCTGGCTCTTGGTGTCGTAGTAGCTCTCGCTTCGCTCGCGGACGACCTTGCGCGGCTCCGGAGCAGCTGGCGCGGGGCGCGGCGGCGGAGCGGCAACGGCCGGGGCGGACGGACGCGTCAGCGGGGGGGCCATGGGCGCCGGCCGCGTCGCGACCATCGTGTCGCCGGCCTTTTCGGGCGCAACCGTAGCGGGGAACTCCGGTCTCGTCCGGCTGCCACCGTCACTGCCTCTTCTACCGAACATGGATGCCACCGCTTCGTGCCGTCCGCGCCACTACTTCTTCTTCAGCTTCAGCTTTCCGAGCACGCTCGAAAGTCCCGCCTTCGGCTTCGGCTTGATCTCGCTTCGGCCGGTAAGCACATGCGCGATCTCGTTAATCGCCTGCGCGATCGGGTGCTTGGCGTCCATCTCGCCCAGCATGCGCCCGTTGTTGGCGGCGTTGCCGAACAAGTGGGGATCAAACGGAATGATGCTGATCGGCTCGAGGTCGAGCGGGTCGCAGAAATCCTTGACCGAAATTTCGGTGCGCTTGGGAACGCCCGTCTGGTTGAGGACGAGCTTCGGAGGCGCATCGTTGGGACGCGACTTCCGGAGCATGTCCAAGAGGTTCTTGGTGTTGCGCAGGTTCGCCAGCTCGGGCGTGGCGGTGATGACGATCTCGTCGGCCTGGACGAGGGTCTGCTTGCTCCAGGACGTCCAGACATGCGGGATGTCGAGCACGAGCAGCGGGGTGGAGCGCTGGGCCGTTTCGATGATCTGGGTGAAGGCGTCGGCATCGAAATCGTAGACCCGATCGAGCGTGGACGGGGCCGCGAGCAGCGACAGGCGCTCGGCGCACTGCGCCAGCAGGCGATCCAGATAGACCTCGTCGATGCGCTCCGGCGAAAACACCGCCTCGGCCATACCCTGCGCGGGATCCTGGTCGAAATTGATGTTGGCGGTTCCGAACGGGAGGTCGAGATCCGCCACCACCACCTCGGAGGAAAACAGCGTCGACATGGCCCAGCCGACATTGTGGGCCAGCGTGGAGGAACCGACGCCGCCCTTGGCGCCAATGAAGGCGATCGAGCGGCCGATCGGATCGGCATCCGGGTCGATGAACAGCGCGGCGATGACCCCGACGATGTCGGCCAGAGATATGGGCGCGACGAGATATTCCGAGATGCCGGCCTTGATGAGGTCCCGGTAAAGCGCGACGTCGTTGTAGTGGCCGATGACGATCACCTTGGACGAGGGATCGCAAAACTCCGCCAGCTCGCCGAGGAGCTCCATCAATTGCCGCGGCTCGCTGCGCGACTCGACGATGATGAGGTTCGGGGTGGGCGCCGACTGATAGAACTCTATGGCAGCCGGGATTCCTCCCATGACGACCTTGAGATGCGCCTTCGCCATGCGCCGGTCCTCGCCGGCGCGCTGGATCGGCACGGCGATGCCCTCGGTCTCGCAAAATGCGTGGATAGAGATGCGCGGGACCGGGCGGATGTTGTTCATCTGCGCCACGTCACGCTCGACGGCGTGACGCAGGTCATGATCGGAGTCGTAGGCCAGGCTGTTCATGGGTTTCGACCTCGTCTTGCCGCCATGCGTCAGTAATCAACTTCCGATCGACCGAGGAAATTTCCGTCCCTTTGATAGTCCTCGATCACCATGCCGCGGTTCTCGGCGTCGATCTCGGTCATCTTGCGTGGCCCGAGCAGGTCACCGGGATTCTCGATCTGGGCGGCGAGGTTGTTCTGATAGGAACATCCGAAATTGGCGTAGTGCTTGTTCTCCGTGGTGTCGGCGAGGTCAGCCGGCCAGCGGCCGCACTTGTTGGTCTGCGCCTTCATTGCGGTGAACATCACGCGGACCGGCGGCGCGGTCTCCATGGCCTCCGCCTGGTAGGCGGAGATCGAGATGCGACTGGCAGGCACGCCCTGCTTCTTTGCAAAGCCCGCAAAGGCCGACGCCGCATGAGACGCGGCAAGCTCGTTCTGCGATCCGACCGGCTTCAGGATGGTGAGGACCGGCGATGCCCCGCGGTCGTAGTTGGTGAGGAAGCCGCCAAGCGCGGCCCTCTGGGTCGCCGTCATGCCGCGGTCGCCGGGACCGACCGGAAGGTCGATCACCATGTCCTTCTCGGCAATCACGATCGGGTGGTTGGTCCGATAGTCGTCAGGCACGGCGCCCACGACGACGGCGTCGGTACGGTTGGCGCAGCCGGCGAGGAGCGCCAGCGCGACGGAGAGGGCGAGGGCGCTGCCCAGGCCCTTGAAGTTCAAGGCTTCGGTCATGGCAAGCGCCCCGCTCACTTGTAGATGAACCCGACCATGCCGTAGTAGCGGCCGGCCGGCTTGTCGGTCTTCATGGTGCCGTAGACGCGGTTCACGCGGCCGAGGAACATGCCGGCACCGTCGCTGGCGGCATTGAAGTTGTCGTCCGGCTTGGCCAGCGCAGTCCGCGCCACGGGCTTCGCCAGATAGGGGGTGATGAGGATCACCAGCTCGGTCTCGTTACGAACGAAGTCGCGGCTGCGGAACAGGGCGCCGAGCACCGGCACTTTCGATAGCCCGGGTATGCCGTTGACCGCCTGTCGGATGTCGTCACGCACCAGCCCTGCGATCATCATCGAGCCGCCGGACGGCAACTCCACGGTGGTGTCGGCGAGGCGCTTGCGGATCGACAGCAGGTTGGCGCCCGGAACGCTCAGGACGCCGGTCGACAGTCCCACGGAGCCTTCCGTGGTCGGCTCCGACACCGAGGTGCGCACCTTCAGGCTGATGCGACCGGCGGACAGGACGACCGGCCTGAATTCGAGACCGATGCCGTATTCCAGTTTCTCGATCTCGTAGGTCAGCTTCCCGGGCGTCTTGACCGCGCCATTTGCATAGTTTTCGCCTGCCGACACGTCCTGGCCGGTCAGGAGGTTGAACTCTCCACCCACCTTGAAGACCGCGGTCTCCCCGGACACGGCCGTCAGCGTCGGCTCGGCCAGGGTCTTCATGACGCCGGCCTGCTCCATCGCATTGATGTAGGCGTCGATCATCGAGCCGCTCATGCCCAGGCCCGAGTGGCTGAGGGGCTTGCCCAGGCCCATGATGCTGTCGCCGACCGTGCTCCAGCTGATGCCGTCGACGGTGCCCGAGCCGATCATGTTGACGCCAAGCTGCTTCATCACGCTGCGGCTGACCTCGGCCACCGTGACTTTCAGGGTCACCTGATCCTGGCCGATGATCTGCAGCAGGTTGACGATGCGGCTGACCTGGCGCTCCTGGTCCGGATTGTCGATGTCGACACCGGCCTCGCTGGAGCCGCCAGTCGCGGTCTGGGAATACTGACCGGTCGTCGCCTCGCCGCCGGTCACGAAGATGCGAGCGAGGTCCGCAGCGCGCTTGGAATCCAGCGGCGTTTCGACGGTGCCCGTCAGCACCACGTTGTCGTTGATGAGCTCGACGGTGATGTCCGAGTTCGGGATGAAGCGGCGGATGTATTCTTCCAGGCCGGCCACGTCGCGCTCGATCTGGAGGTCGAGGCTGGCGATCTGCTCGCCATTGGCGCCAAACACGAAGATGTTGGTCTGGCCGACGGCCTTGCCAAAAAGGTAGATGCGCCGGGCCGTCCGCGTGACTGCGTCGGCCACGGCGGGATTTGCGACGAGGATGTCATAGGCATCGCTCGGAAGGTCGATGACGAGCGACTTGTTCAGGCCGAGCTTGAGACGCTGGCTTCCGGCGCCGTCGGCGCCGATCGCGACCGGCCGCGCGGTGTTGGCAAATGCAGGCGCTGCCGAGAGGACCAGGCCCGTGGCGGCGACCGCCAGCGCAAGGGCAATCGACGTGGATTTTCTGAACGTGTTCAACATACCGCCCGCCGGTGCCGGAAAGCTCCCGATCATTTTCTCGCCCCCACTTCCGAGACTTCGCCCGACTTGATGAGCCTGACCGTTCCCCGCCTGCCGTTGCCCGAGACCAGGTAGGTGGATTCGCCGTCCGGCACTTCCTGGGCGTCCTCCACCGACCGCAGGGCAAGCGACAGGCGGTCGGCCATCTGCTGCGCCACGGTGATGATCTCGGCCTGCTGGGGTGTGAGCTCCAGCGTCGCGGTCTCGCCGACCTTGACCTTCTTGCCGTCTTCGTCCTCCTGGATCGTCTGGTCGATCGCCAGAACCTTGATGTTCTTCAGGATCGTCTCCGTGATGAACCCGGTTCCGCCCGCGCCTGCGCCCCCATCGGCGCGGCGGGTCATGATGACGTCGACGTAGTCGTTGGGAAGGATGAAACCGCCCGCAGAGGTATCTGCGGAAATCTGCGTCGCGATGGCCCGCTTGCCCGCAGGCAGGATGGACGACATGAAGCTCTTGCCGTCGCCGACCAGCTTGTTGCGACGCAGCGGCTCGCCATCATAGATCGCCACGCGGGCTATGGCGGTGCGCAAATCCTCGAGCGCGTCGGGCTCTGCATCCCTGGTTATGAAGCCGTCGCTCACGCCCTTCGCCGGCCATTCCTGCCAGGCAAGAGCATCCGCGACCGGCGCTCCCATCGGAACGTCGCTGGTGACGACCAGTATCTCGGTGAGCGGGATGGAGGGCTGACTGGGGCCTTCCGACACCACGACTTCGGGCGGCGGCACCACGGCCATGTTCTTCGCGACGTATCCGGCACCGCCGGCCGCGGCAACTGCCACGCCCAATATGATCAACCGCGATGCTGCCATTTCGAGACCCCAAGCCCCGGCATTTGCTTTCAAGCCGCGGCGAACATGCGGGGGGATTCGTCAAATTATGGTTAACGCAATGCCAACGAACGTACTTAACTTAAGGTTTATGGAGATGAAGCTTGCGTCCGGAAGAACAATCTTGCCGCGACCGCCAAAGGCTTTTCAGTTCCACGCAAGAATGTTGACAGCCCACATCATCAGCGGTGTCTGCGGATAAACAACAAGACCGCCGACACCCAAAGCAATTCCATAAGGAATGCCGCTCTGCTGGTCGGCGAAATGGCGCAGAAAGACGTTGTGGCCCGTGTAGGCGGATATCGGCGACTTCCGGTACATCAGGATGGCCACAGTCAATACGCCGCCCAGGAAGGCGGAAACGACGAGATATTCAATGAGATTAAAGCCGATCCCCAAGTAGAGCGCGGTCGCCGACATCAGCTTCGCGTCCCCGCCGCCCATGCCGCCGAGGGCAAACAGGCCAAAGGTTACCGCCAGCACGGCAGCGCCGGCCGCGATGTGCCACACGAAGGCATCCCAGGGCATGCCGGTCAGCGGGGCAACGAGAAGGAAATTCGCGACGAGCAGCAGCGCCACCCGGTTGGCGATTGTCATCGACAGCATGTCGGAGATCGCGGCAAAGACCATGCAGAACGGAAAGACCACAAGAACCAGCGCGACCAGCATTCCATTCTCCCCGCCACTTCCGGCATTCTTGCGGTACGAGACTTAACTTTCCGTCCGCAAGTTCGAGACCGGCATTTGCTCTGGACGCAGCGACGAACAAGGAACTGTCGAGAATCCTGCGACCGAAAGAGAAAGGGCCGCCTTCGCGAGCGGCCCCTGCTTCGACACGGAGCGTCACCTCGACCGCTATGGCCAGTAACCCGCGGTCATTGCAAGCTTACTTGAGCTTGTCGGCAATCTCGTTGAACTTCGAGTTCAGGTTGTTACCCAGTGCGCCGGCGCCAACCATGATCGCCAAAGCAATGAGAGCGGCGATGAGGCCGTACTCAATGGCGGTCGCGCCGGATTCGTCCTTTACAAAACGCGCAAACAGCTTCGACATTGCAGAAATCCTTCACTCCACTGGTTACAGCACTTCCGTCAACTTCTACGGCGGTTGATCGGATATCGACCAATCTATGGGCAAGCCGTTGCGTTGCGCTTAAGAAACACCCTTACTGAAACCTTGAACAAGGACGAGCTGAAGACTGGTTAACTCCGACTTTCGATGATCCAAAGAAATGTCGTCAGGTTTTCCGGCGTTTCGGTCCAATTCGCCAAGAGAGGGACGCCGCTTTACCTTCCTAAACGGTAGAATCTCTGCCGACGTCCCGCGCAACAACTCACGCCGACCGCGACGGAAAACGCTTAACCGTTGGTTCACCAATATCGTTCATCTTCGGTTGAATACTCAGCCGGGAAACAAGCCATGGCCGTCTGGACGCACCTGCCCTTCGTCGTCGCGCTTGCCGTAGGTGCGCTCGCCGCCCCCCTGCCCAGCGCGTTGGCGGAGACGGGCATTGAAGTCATCATGAACCAAGCGAAGATCGTGAAGCTGGGCCGGGAGGCCGACACGATCGTGATTGGCAATCCGCTCATCGCAGATGCCGCGGTGCAGGACGCGACCACCATCGTGCTCACGGGGAAGGGCTTCGGGGTCACGAACATCGTCGTTCTCGACAGGGACGGCAATCCGGTGATCGACGAACAGGTCATCGTCTCCCGGCAGACGGCAAATTCCGTGCGCGTGTACAGGCGCGCGGATGTGCAGACGTTGTCATGCACGCCGTCCTGCGAAAGCTCGTACAAGTCCGAGGCCGAGCGCATCTCCGAGGCCGAGGTCGCCGGCAATTAGTAGTGTCAGATTATCCGGCCCCGTCCAACAGAATAGCCGAAGAATCCCAAGTTAACACATCGTCAAGTCATAGCCGCGTTTTCTAGCGTCGCGACAAACCCGCATTCAACCTGTTCCGATTAGCTTGTGTTCCCGAGCGGGAGACGGGCAACAGGCCAATGCGGTACGGCAAGGGAATTCCGACGGCTGGGAGTCAACGCAGGCTGCTGAAGCCTTTCCTGCGCGACCGTCGGGGCGCGACGGCGATCGAGTTCGCCGTGCTTGCCCTGCCCTTCGCTCTGCTGATCTTCGCGATCCTCGAAAGCTGCGTCTCCTTCGCCGGCCAGCAGATCCTGTCGAACACCGCGGATGACATCGCGCGGCAACTGCGAACCGGCCAGCTCCGCTCGGCCGACGTCAACGAGATCTCGCTCAAGAAAATGATCTGCGAGCAGCTCAAGGTGATCGTCGCCGACAACTGCCCAGGGCTGGTCGTCGACCTGCGGGAATATGCGACCTTCGAAGACGCTGCCGCCGTTAAGCTGAAGTATACCGCCGACAGGGATATCGACACGACCGGATTCAACGTGGCGCCCGGCGGATCGATGACCAAGAACATGCTGCGCGTCTTCTACAAGTGGCCGGTGATGACCGACTTCATGCGCAAGGCCATGTCAAACCTGAAGGGCGGGACGACGCTGCATTTCGCGGCCGTGATCTGGCAGAACGAGCCCTACAATGACTGAGGTCCGCTTTCCGGCATCGACCCGGCATTCCCCTGCCCCGAGCAAGGAGGAGAGCAATTCCATGCTGGCTGCATTCTCCTCCTTTCGCCGGCGCTTCCTCCACCTGATCGGCGACCGGCGCGGCGTGGCCGCGGTGGAGTTCGCCTTCATCGCCCCGCTGATGCTGTGCATGTACTTCGTGACCATGGAAGTCTCGCAGGGCATCGAGGCCAACAAGAAAGTCGGCCGCGTCGGCAGCATGGTGGCGGACCTGATCACCCAGCAGCAGAAGATCACCAAGGCGGACATCGATTCCATCATGACGATCGCGGAATCGATCATTCAGCCCTACACGCGATCGAGGCCCAACATCTTCGTGACCGCCATCGAGGTGACAAACGACGCGACCCCCAAGGTGAAAGTCGTTTGGTCGCGCCAGCTCTTTAACGGGACCTACGGAAGGATCGTGGCGCCCGGCTCGACAACCACGGTGCCCGCGGCTCTCGCGGTACCCGGATCGTTCCTCATCCGCGTGGAGAGCCAGCTTTCCTACCGGCCCGTCATCACATGGTCGGCCAGCCAGAAGGAGGCGCTCGGCCTGATGTCGGCCTTCGACGGGATCGAGATGGACAAGACGTACTATCTGCGCCCGCGCATGAGCACGACCATTCCCTGCGCCGACTGCTGAGCGTCAACGAGGCGCATCAGTAGCCGGCCGCTCGGTCCACCAGGTTCTCCAGGGGCGCCCCGGCATCGTGCGCGTCCATCTGGGCCAGCATGGGTCCGACCAGATGGTTGGGATCGGACATGGCGGCAGCATGCGGCGTCACAAAAACGCGCGGATGCGTCCACAGCGCGCTCGTCTTCGGCAGCGGCTCGACCTCGAATACGTCGAGGCTCGCTTCCTTAAGCGTCCCGTCCTCGAGCGCGCGCAGAATGTCGTCGTCCTTCTGCAGGCGGCCGCGGCCGGCATTAATGAGCACCGCGCCACCAAGTCCGTTGCGCCGGCGAAGCTGCTTCAGCAGGTCGTAGTCGATCATGCCGCGCGTCGCCGAAGTCAATGGCAGCAGGACCACGAGAATGTCGGTGGCGTTGAGGAAGGGGATCAGTTCGGAGTCGCCGCCGAAAGTCGTGACGCCGTCCATCGTTCGCCCGGTCCGGCTCCAGCCGTTGACCTTGAAGCCGAGCGCCAGGAGCGCCGAGGCCGACGCACGGCCCAGGTTCCCGAAGCCCATTATGCCGACGGAAATGTCGCCGGCCGTGCGCTGCGGCAGCTCGCGCCACACCTTGCGCTTTTGCTGGACGCGATAGGCCATGCCGAGGCGGTGGTGGTCGAGGACGCGCCAGACGACGTATTCGGTCATGTATTGCGTCAGGTTGTCGGCGACAACGCGCACGATCGGCACGTCGGGAACAGTGCGATCGGCGAGGATATGGTCGACGCCGGCGCCGACCGAGAATATCGCCTTCAGGTTCGGGAGCCCCTTCAGGATATTCGCCGGCTGGCGCCACACGACGGCGTAGTGGATCGAGGGGTCTGCAGGACCGGCGGGCGTCGTCACGACCTCACGGCCGGCTGACAACAGTTCCTGCCAGGGCCGTGCATTGAGGCCGGTAATCGACAGAAGGACTTTTCCCTTGGACATGCTTCTCTCCCCGGTCCGCTGCCGTGCGCCCCTCCGGCGAACGAAAGCGGGCTCCGCCTACTCGCTGACCACACCGCTCGGAGCCGTTTCGATTCGGAACGCGGCCGAGATCAGTGCACGCGTATAACCCGTCTCGGGATGCTCGAAAATCCGGTCTGCCGGGCCCTGTTCCACCACCTGACCATTGCGCATGACGATGACCCGATCGGCCATGGCGCGGACGACCTTGAGGTCGTGACTGATGAACAGATAGGCTAGGTTGTGCTTGCGCTGCAGGGAGCGCAGCAGGTCGACGACCTGGGCCTGCACGCTCATGTCGAGGGCCGACGTCGGCTCGTCCAGCATGACGAAATGCGGTTTCAGCACGATGGCACGCGCGATGGCGATGCGCTGACGCTGGCCGCCGGAGAATTCGTGCGGGTAACGGAAGCGGGTCTGCGGATCGAGGCCGACCTCTTGCAGCGCCTCGACCACCCGGTCGTCGCGCTCGTCTGCCGACAGGTCGCGTTCATGGATCTTCAGCCCCTCCTCGATGATCTCCGAGATGGACATGCGCGGGCTGAGCGAGCCGTACGGATCCTGGAAGACGATCTGCATCTCGCGCCTAAGCGGCCGCATCTCGCTGAAGGACAGGCTGTCGATCTCGCGGTTGCGGAAGCGGATCTTTCCCTGCGAGGAAATCATCCGGCACAGGGCCAGGCCGAGCGTCGTCTTGCCCGAACCGGATTCCCCGACAACGCCGACCGTCTGCCCGGCCTTCACATCGATGTCGATGCCGTCCACCGCCTTCACATGGTCGACCGTGCGGCGGAAGAAGCCCCGCTTGATCGGGAACCAGACCTTCATGTCGCGCGCGGTCAACACGGTCTCTGCGTCAGATGCGACCTGCGGCGGCCGTCCCTTTGGCTCGGCGGCGAGGAGATGGCGCGTGTATTCGTGCTGCGGGTTGCTGAAGATCTCGCTGGTCGGGCCGGTCTCGACGATCTTGCCCTTGGTCAT